>Ga0164293_10001596_pt1 | contig 18958 bp, 20 predicted proteins | sample GEODES118metaG_FD_111487 | JGI IMG/M metagenome (GOLD analysis project Ga0164293, IMG submission 111487) | Eutrophic lake water microbial communities from Lake Mendota, Wisconsin, USA - GEODES118 metaG | ecosystem: Environmental > Aquatic > Freshwater > Lake | place: USA: Lake Mendota...
AAATATCGCGCGCCTGATCACAATCCTTTGCCATTTGCGCCATGAGCGCATCGAGGCTGTCAAATTTGGCCTCCCCACGAATGAAGGCGTGGAATTCGATTTCGATATTTTGGCCATAAAGATCTTCTGCAAAATCGAAAAAATGCGGCTCAAGCAATTCCTTCGGCGGATCAAAGGTTGGGCGAATACCCAGATTTGCGGCACCGTTCAAAACACGGTCATCGGGCAAGCGGCCCTTCACCGCATAAATGCCGTAACGTGGGCGCAGATAATGGCCCATGTCGATATTGGCGGTAGGAAAGCCCAAAAGTCGGCCGTTTTTGTCACCATGTTGGACAACACCTTGAACGGTAAAGGGTCGCGTCAGCAAGGCTGAGGCAGTTGCACAATCGCCATCTTGCAACGCAGCGCGGATGCGGCTTGAGGAGATGACGCCTGCATCATCGACCACTGGGCCCATTGCTGTGGAGGATAAAGCATGCGCGCCGCCCAGTTCACGCAGGACATCGATATTGCCGCCACGCGCTTTGCCAAAGGTGAAGTCTTCGCCCGTGACAACGGCCGAAATCCCAAGCCGCTCAATGAGCAATTTGACAATGAAATCTCCCGCGCTGGTTGCCGCCAGCTCTGCATCAAAATCAAACACCAACATGGCGTCCGCGCCTGCATCTTCGAATAGCCGTTGCCGTTGGTCCAATGTCGTTAGCCTAAACCAAGGCGATTGCGGCGCGAAAAAACGCACGGGGTGTGGGTCAAATGTCGCGATGATGGCTGGACGGCCGGCTGCCTTTGCTTGCGCAATCGCCTCACCCGCAACGGCCTGATGCCCGCGATGAAAGCCATCAAAATTACCCAAAGCCACAACGCCACCGCGCAAGGCGTCAGGCATTCGGTCTTTGGCAGATAGGCGAGGAATCATATAGCCTTGCCTGCCCTTGGCACCAAGCCAGCACGGATGACGCGCAGCGCATTTTCGCCCATCACCGCGCGGATTTCGGCTGCTGTGAAGCCTTCGTCCATCAACGCTTGTGTCACCTGAACCAATTGCGATGTATCGAACCGCACGGTAGTCGCGCCGTCATAATCCGAGCCCAAGGCGACAAATTGAATGCCCACCAGATCGCGGACATGCTTCATCGCTTTGGCTGCCGCGCGCGGGCTCGTGTCGCATAAGGCGCCGTCCCAATAGCCAATGCCGATGACGCCTCCGGTTTTGGCCACACCGCGCACTTCGTCATCGGTCAGGTTGCGGTTGACCTTGCAAGTCGCCTGCACGCCGCCATGGCTGGATACAACCGGCCGGGTGGCCATCGCCAGCACTTCTGCAACACCTTTATGCGACAAATGGGCGATATCGATGATCATGCCCTTCGCCTCCATCCGCCGAACAATGTCACGGCCAAAGGGGGTCAGCCCACCTTTTTTCAGGCCATGCATCGAACCTGCCAATTCATTGTCAAAGAAATGGGTTAACCCCGCCATACGAAAACCAGCGTCATATAACCGGTCCAGATTGGCTGCCTTGCCTTCCAGATTCTGGAGGCCTTCAATGGTCAGCATCGCTCCGACGGGCCGCGTATCTTTCTGCCGCGCGGCGAGTAAGGCATCTAATTGGCTTGCGGTATTAACGGCCTTTATCGCATCATCCGAAGCAGCAACCGCGTCCGCACGCTTTTGGGCATGATAAAGCGAGCGCTCAGCCAACGAACTCCATGTCTTCACAGGTTGCAACTGCGCAATGGTCAACAAGGTGATGTTGTCGCTATCGGCACCATTGCCATCATAATTCTGGTTCTTCGGTGTTTTTGTCACCGACGAGAATAATTGCAGCGCCACATTGCCTTCTTGCAAACGTGGTAAATCCATATGGCCACGCGACGCGCGGTCGTTCAGGTCGCGGTTCCACATCAACGTGTCGCTGTGCAGGTCAACGATGTTCAGCGTCTTGTGCAAGGCCTTAGCTTCGTCGCTAACCGCAATCAGCGGCTTGCCATCAATCTGGTTCATTGCCCCTTCGACATAGCCAGGGGCAAAGCCGAAAAATCCCACAGCAGCTGCAGCAAGCAACGTTGCCGGTATCCAGATTTTTTTACGCATAATCCCCCCTTTGACGCCGATGTTTAGGTCGCGACCCGTCGCAGTAATGTTACAAAATCATAAGCGGGCGTACCGCCTTGGGCAGCATGGCTCTCCCGCGCGATTTCTTCCCAGATCGACATGTCAAAGGCAGGGACGATAGCGTCTCCATCGGGGCTGGCCGCAATTTCGGTGAGTTCAACGCGGTCCGCCAGCGGCAGAAATAAGCTGTAAATTTCTGCGCCACCGATGATGCAGACATGAGGCCCATTGGCGCGCTTCAATGCTTCCTCGACCGAATGCACGACTTCGGCGCCTTCTTCCTCCCAATTCTGATCGCGGGTCAGCACGATATGGCGGCGGCCATCCAGCAAGCCCGGCAAGCTGTCAAAGGTCTTCCGCCCCATGATCATGGGCCGCCCTTTGGTAACTTGTTTGAAATGACGCAGGTCAGCTGGGATATGCCATGGCATGCCGCCATCCTTCCCGATTGTTCCATTTGCGGCGCGGGCGAGGACAAGAACGATTTCGGGATGATTCATGCCGCCGTCTTGCCGACTTTTTCTCACCTATACAAGCGGGTGACGTGGCCTATTTTTCGGCCAGGTCGTGCTTCGGCCTTGCCATATAGGTGCAGATGCGCCGCAGGGTCTGCTAGAATTTGTTCAAAATTGTCGCCATCAGCGCCCAACAGATTTTCCATCTCAACCCGCGCAGCGATTGTTTCCGTGGCGCCTAAAGGCAGTCCGCAAATGGCGCGAATATGGTTTTCAAACTGGCTGGTGGCCGCGCCTTCAATGGTCCAATGCCCACTATTATGAACGCGGGGCGCGATTTCGTTGAACAAGGGACCCGTCGCGCTTGCAAAGAATTCGGCGGTAAACACGCCAACATAATTCAGCGCCGATGCGACCGCCGCTGCCATATCACGCGCCGCTTGTTCTTGGCCTTCAACTAAGGCCCCCGACGGCAAAGTAGACTTGGCCAAAATGCCGTTGACATGCCTATTGAGCGAACTGTCCCAAAAACGGATTTCACCGTCTTGGCCGCGGACCAATATCACGGAAAATTCCGCCTCAAACGACACCATGGCTTCGGCAATCAGCGGCTGCCCGCCGGTGCGTTCCCATGCACCCTTTATGTCACCATCACCCATGATCCGCGACTGGCCCTTGCCGTCATAGCCCATGCGGATGGTTTTGAGGATGCACGGAATGCCAACATCCGTAATCGCGGCGGCTAAGGCGCCTTCGTCCGACGCAACCGCAAACTCCGCCGTTTTCCCGCCAAGCGCGCGGACAAATTGCTTCTCTGCGGCGCGATCCTGCGCCACTTCAAGCGCCTTAAGTGGCGGGTAGACAGGTACAAGGCCCGAGATCGATTCAAGTGGTGACACTGGCACATTTTCAAATTCGAAAGTTACCACGTCACATGCTTTGGCAAACGCCTCCAACGCCACCAGGTCATCATATTCGGATATGGTGTAAGCGGCCGCAACATCGCAGGCGACATTGTCCCCCGGCGGCGCATAAATATGACAACGATACCCCAATTGCGCAGCGGCCGTCGCCAGCATGCGGCCAAGCTGACCACCGCCCAATATGCCAATAGTTGATCCCGGAGGTAAGGCCGCCATAAATGGACCTTATTCAGGCGTTTCAGCGACCGAAGCCGTCTGTGTTGCGCGCCAAGCATCTAAACGTTCGGCCAACGCGGCATCTTCATTCGCCAGCATGGCCGCCGCCAAAAGCGCCGCGTTTGTTGCGCCCGCTTTGCCGATTGCCAATGTACCCACCGGAATGCCTGCGGGCATTTGCACGATGGACAAAAGGCTATCCATACCGTCCAGCGCCTTGGATTGTACCGGCACGCCCAGTACGGGCAGACGCGTCATCGACGCGGCCATGCCCGGCAGATGCGCCGCGCCCCCTGCCCCAGCGATAATGCATTTCAGACCACGGCCCGCGGCAGTTTTGGCATAATCATAAAGACGTTCGGGTGTGCGATGCGCAGACACCACTTTGCATTCATGTGGAATGTGCAGCGCCGTAAGCGTCGCCGACGCCTCTCGCATGGTTTCCCAGTCCGAACGACTTCCCATGATAATGCCAATGAGCGGCGCTGCGTCGGTCATGTGTCACTCCCCTGACAAATTCGATGGCGATGGCCTTAGCCTTGTGGTGCAAAAGGCGCAATCCAGCAACGCCGCGTTAACCATCTTGGCGCTTAAATGCGGCTTAAATTGAACTTACTGCGCCGAAAGATAGTGATATTCGCCCTTCAGTTGGTCGTCCAATTCATACACAATTGGCTGCCCAGTCGGAATTTCAAGGCCATTGATATCTGCATCCGAAATGCCTGACAGATGCTTCACCAGCGCCCGCAGGCTATTGCCATGCGCCGAAATCAACACGGTTTTTCCAGCCCGTAACTCCGGCGCGATCGCACTTTCCCAATAAGGCAGCACACGGTTAATGGTGTCTTTGAGGCTTTCGGACGCCGGAATATTGATGCCAGCATAACGTGGATCCGACGACAGATCATATGGCGACCCTGCGGCAAGTGGCGGTGGCGGAATATCGAAACTGCGGCGCCAGATCTTCACCTGATCCTCGCCATGCTTCGCCGCTGTCTCTGCTTTATCTAGGCCAGTCAGCCCACCATAATGCCGCTCGTTCAACTGCCAATTCTTGGTTACTGGAACCCACAAACGGCCCATCGCCTCCAAGGCCAAGTTCAACGTTTTGATTGCCCGTGTCTGCACGCTGGTAAAGGCTGTGTCCGGCGATATGCCCTTCGCCTTCATCAGCTCGCCTGCCGCCCAAGCTTCGGCAGCACCTTTTTCAGTTACGTCGACATCCCACCAACCGGTGAAGCGATTTTCCAGATTCCACTGCGATTGGCCGTGACGGATGAGGATGAGTTTCGGCATTTTTGCTTTCCTAAATTGTTTGCCGGCGCCCTAACGCAAATTGGTCAAATCGCCAAGGTCATGAAACCGACGAGAGGTTTTTGAGCGCAGCTGTAGTTGCAGTTATGTCTACACCATCTCCGCCAAAGTCGCGAGGCACTCTCGAGCCAGCAAACGGCAACGTTCGGGGGACCAGCCTTGGTCAGGATCATTGCCGTGAACGGTGTCCTTGTAAGGCATTTCAAGCGTCATCGCGACGCATTGGTGCGAAGGTCCAAAACGCTCTGCCAACTGGTTCGTCGACATCGACAAATTAGCTTTGCCCGGACCAGCCTTGGTGTAGCCTAGCTCCGTCTGGAAGTCGGGTGTTCGCGCCGAAAGGCGATTTATAAAGGCATTGTAGCGATCACCCTGATCATCGGTCCATGAAGGAATGCCTTCAAAACCGGCCATAAATGCTGCGGGAATGGCTTCGTCGCCATGCACGTCCATGGCCCAATGCACACCGGTTTCATCCATGGCGTTGCGGATGGCCAACACCTCGGGGCTGCTCACTGCGGAGGGTTCGGCCCATTCGCGATTCAGGTTGACGCCCAGATAATTGGTCCGCAAATGCCCACGGCAGCTTCCATCTGGATTGCAATTGGGCACAATGTGAAAGCGGCATTTTTCAAGCAGCACGCGTGCATGCGGATCACTCAGGTCGGTGAGCATGTCGATGGCGCCTTCCATCCAATATTCGGCCTGAGTCTCGCCGGGATGCTGGCGCGCATAGAGCCAGACCTGCGTATCGCCATTGCCCATTTCGAGGCAATCGATGGGCTGACCCTCGATGCTGTGGCCAAGGCAGCGATAGGTCACGCCCTCAAGCGATGCTGTCTCGGCAATCAGATCATGGTGCCGTTCCATGCTATAGGGCGCGAAATAGGCAAACCATGCAAGATTGCTTGCGGGGGTGTAACGGATGGTCAAAGTGCCTCCGTCCTTGGCCTTGTCATAAGTCGTGTCGGCGCGACCCCAAAAATCGCGGTCTTCGGAGACGCAAGCGCGGTAATCGGGCCAGCCACCGGGATAGGCGCTGCCCTCCAATCCGGTAATCCGCAATTCCAACTCTTCGCCAGCTGAACACGCCACGCGAAAGTGGAACCATTGTGCAAATTCCGAATCCTTATCCTTGCGGATACCAAGCGTCGCGACATTGTCATCGACGGCATGAACGATAATGTTGCCGCTGTCGAAGGCGGCATTGATATCAATAATCGGCATTTTAGGTTCGCTCTCGCAATGAAGTTTATAGCACGCGGATAGTCTCACCCGACACGCCGGGGAAGTCCTTAAACAAGGATTCTGCCAATTTTGATGCGGCAATTCCGGGTTGCTTGGCGGGCGACCGGTCCCAACCCGATTCGCCCGCAAGTGCAACTGCAAAGCTTCTCGTGCCATAAGTGCCGGCTTCGGCCGCGCGGATGAAACGCGTCATCTCGACTGGACCCATCGGCACTACGCAAGCCGTCAACACAGAAAGTGTGAGAAGCGGCAAAAATCGGGCCATTTTCATCATGCATCTATCCTTGGGCCCGCCCTCTATCACATAAAGCTATAGATGGAGGCTGAATCCGCAAAGATGCGCCAATCGCGCTTGACTTTCCGCAGCCCGACCCATAGGAGCGCGCCTTCAATTCAAGCTTTATGCATTTAATAGACGGGTAAATCCGATGAAAGTCGTTAATTCTCTGAAGTCGCTCAAAGGCCGCCATCGCGATAACCGCGTGATTCGTCGCCGTGGCCGTACTTATGTCATCAACAAGACCCAGCCACGCTTCAAGGCGCGTCAGGGTTAATTTGGTCCTGCCTGCGCGATGCGGGCAGTTGAACAGGCAAAACGCCGCTCCGAATCTGATTCGCGGGCGGTTTTTTTGCGCCTCGATTCCGTTTGAGTCCTTCGCACGAAGAGGTGGAGTATATGCCTAAAATAACCTCCGTCGTCTTTGATGTTGGCAAAGTGTTGTTCGAATGGGATCTTCGGCATCTCTTTGCAAAACTGATCACGGGTAAGGACGAGCTGGAATATTTCGTTACCCATGTTGTAACCCCCGAATGGCATTTTCAGCATGATGCGGGGCGCGCTTTGGATGAGATGGTTGCCGAGCGGGTCGCGGAATTTCCCAAATATGCTGCGTGGATTGCAGCTTATGCCAGCCGTTTCAATGAAACCATCCCCGGGCCGATCACAGGGTCGCTGGAGATTGTGCAGGACCTCGCCGAACGCGATGTGCCCTTATATGCAATCACCAATTTCGGCGCAGAATTCTGGGATGGTTTCCGTCCGACACAGCCGATATTCGACCGCTTTCAGGACATAATCGTGTCGGGAGCCGAAAAATTGGTAAAGCCAGACCCCGCCATTTACGCGCTGGCGTTGCAGCGTTTCGGACTAGAGCCGGGCACGGCAATTTTTATCGACGATAATCATGACAATGTCATCAGCGCACGCCAAAACGGTTTTGCTGCGCATCACTTTAAAGACGCCGATTCACTGCGCCGAGAATTGATTGCCCTCGATTTATTGCATTAAAATTTTGCACGCAGTGATCTAAAGAACGCGGAAATTGAGACCGATTCTCGGAGCCTTCCGCTCCTGTGCGCGCACCAAAAAACATCAGCGCAAGCCCTTCCATTCGGTGCCCTTCTGTGCTTAAGCGACCGGCGATACTTTCCATTTGCAAGGATGCAATCTCCCATGAATATCCATGAATATCAGGCCAAAGAACTGCTTGCTAAATTCGGCGTGGCTTGTCCCGCTGGTATAGCGGCACTCAGCGTTGAAGAGGCGGTTGCGGCTGCGAAGCAATTGCCTGGCCCGCTATATGTGGTGAAGTCGCAAATTCATGCTGGTGGACGCGGCAAGGGCAAGTTCAAGGAATTGGGTCCCGATGCAAAGGGCGGTGTTCGTTTAGCCTTTAATCTGGATGAGGTTGAGGCCCATGCTAAGGACATGCTGGGCAATACATTGGTGACGATCCAGACTGGCCCCGAAGGCAAGCAAGTCAACCGCCTCTACATCACCGATGGCGCCGACATTAAGCAGGAATTCTACCTCGCTTTGTTGGTGGACCGCGCAACCAGCCGTATTGCTTTCGTTGCCTCTACCGAAGGCGGCATGAATATCGAAGATGTGGCGCATGACAGCCCCGAGAAGATTCACACCATCGTTGTCGATCCAGCAACCGGACTTCAGCCACACCATGGCCGCAGCGTTGCAAAGGCGCTTGGCCTGACGGGTGATTTGGCCAAGCAGGCACAGACTGTGGTTGCTGGTCTCTATGCCGCGTTTTTGGGTACCGATGCCGAACAGATCGAAATCAACCCGCTGGCGGTTTGCGAAGGCAAAAATGGCGACGAGCTTCTAGTGCTTGACGCCAAGGTCGGTTTTGATGGCAATGCCATGTTCCGCCACAAGGACCTCGCCGAACTGCGCGATTTGACCGAGGAAGACCCTGCCGAGGTTGAAGCTTCGGAATATGACCTTGCTTATATTAAGCTCGATGGCAATATTGGCTGCATGGTCAATGGCGCGGGTCTTGCCATGGCAACAATGGACATCATCAAGCTAAATGGTGAATTCCCTGCTAACTTCCTCGACGTCGGCGGCGGCGCATCGAAGGAAAAGGTTACAGCGGCCTTCAAGATCATTTTGAAGGACCCTGCTGTTAAGGGTATTCTTGTGAACATCTTCGGCGGCATCATGAAATGCGACATCATCGCCGATGGTATCGTTGCTGCGGCTAAGGAAGTGAACCTGTCGGTCCCACTCGTGGTGCGCTTGGAAGGCACCAATGTGCAGCAGGGCAAGGACATCCTCGCCAATAGCGGCCTGCCTATCGTATCGGCCAACGACCTTGGCGATGCAGCCGAGAAAATCGTCGCGGAAGTACGCAAGGCAGCTTAATGTATCGAACGCTTGACGTTCACGTTAACGTTAAGCATAGGCGCACCAGTTTAGGCGGGCATTCACTCGCCGTTTGAGTCGGTATGGAAGGATGAGCACATGAAGATCATCGTCCCCGTTAAGCGGGTCATCGATTATAACGTAAAGCCTCGGGTTAAGCCCGATGGTTCGGGTGTTGATTTGGCAAATGTCAAAATGAGCATGAACCCTTTTGACGAAATCGCGGTTGAAGAAGCGCTGCGCTTGCGTGAAAAGGGCATTGCGACCGAAGTTATTGCGGTGTCGATTGGACCGGACAAGGCGCAAGAAACGCTGCGCACCGCATTGGCCATGGGCGCAGATCGCGCAATTTTGGTGATTGCCGAAGATGTCGAGCCATTGGGCGTTGCGAAGATTCTCGCAAAGATTGTCGAAGAAGAACAGCCTGGTCTGGTCATTGTTGGCAAGCAAGCCATTGACGATGACTCCAACCAAACCGGCCAGATGCTTGCCGCGTTGACCGGGCGCCCGCAGGGCACTTTTGCCAATACGGTAAATATATCGGGCGAGGAAGTGCATGTTGCACGCGAAGTCGATGGCGGTTTGCAAACCGTAGCGTTGAAGATGCCAGCGATCATTACGACCGACCTGCGCTTGAACGAGCCACGTTACGCGTCCTTGCCGAACATCATGAAGGCAAAGTCAAAGCCGCTCGCGCAGAAATCACCTGCCGATTATGGCGTTGACGTCAGCCCGCGCCTCAAAACATTGAAGGTTGTCGAGCCACCCGTGCGTAGCGCGGGTATCAAGGTTGCCGACGTGGACGCGTTGGTTGCAAAGCTCAAAGAAATGGGAGTGGCCGCATGAAGACCCTCGTTTATGCCGAACATGACAATGCATCGTTAAAGGATGCAACTTTGGCTGTCGTCACGGCTGCATCGCAATTGGGCGAAGTGCATATCCTCGTTGCGGGCGCAGGCTGCGGCGCGGTTGCAGATGCAGCTGCCAAGATTGCTGGCGTCAGCACAGTACATGTGGCCGATGACGCGATATATGCGCAGCAATTGGCCGAAAATGTCGCACCCTTGGTTGCATCGTTGATGGCAACGCATGACGCGTTCCTTGCGCCTGCCACATCAAATGGCAAAAACATCGCGCCACGCGTAGCTGCGTTGCTGGACGTCATGCAAATCTCTGACATTCTGTCGGTTGAGAGCGCAGACACGTTCACGCGTCCCATCTATGCCGGTAACGCGATTGCCACGGTGCAATCGTCGGATGCTAAGAAGGTTATCACCGTGCGCGGTACAGCCTTTGCCAAGGCACAAGAAACCGGCGGATCGGCGACAATCGCAGCGGTTGCAAGCACAGGCGATGCCGGTACGTCATCATTCCTGTCGGCAGAAATCGCCAAGCAAGAACGCCCGGAACTTACATCTGCCAAAATCATCGTATCGGGCGGCCGTGCGTTGAAGGATGCGGAAACCTTTGCGGCGACCATCCTGCCCTTGGCTGATAAGCTTGGCGCTGGCGTCGGCGCCAGCCGCGCCGCTGTAGACGCGGGCTTTGTGCCTAACGACTATCAGGTTGGCCAGACCGGCAAGATCGTCGCTCCAGAAGTATATGTCGCGGTCGGCATCTCCGGCGCGATCCAGCATCTTGCAGGTATGAAGGACTCCAAGGTCATCATCGCGATCAACAAGGACGAAGACGCACCCATATTCCAAGTTGCAGACATCGGCCTCGTCGGTGACCTGTTTACCGTCGTGCCGGAACTGGTTGGCAAGCTGTAATATTTTGCAACCAAGTGTAAATTTTTAAGGGTGGGCAGAAATGTCCACCCTTTTTACTTGTAGCAACGACGCTGCGATGCGTAGCTTGTTAGCTATGACAAAATCATTCGTCGCGTTCTGGATTCTTTTTGCCGTCACGATGGCACCACCAGTCGCTGCTGCTCCGCAGACGCCATTGATTTTGAAACCCTCTTCAAAATGGCACGTAGATTATGGTGACGAGAAATGCCGGCTTGTGCGCCAGTTTGGCGAAGGCAAACAAACTGTCTCTTTAATTATGGACCGCTTTACACCTACAGACTCTTTCCGTCTGACGATTTCAGGGCAAGTAGTTAAAATATTAGTCGAAAAAGGTGATGCCGATATTCAGTTCGGACCCAATGAGCAGAAACAGCAGCTTGCATTTCTCAACGGGAATCTAGGGCAGAATCCTGCTTTGGTTTTTACACGCAGCGCACGGATCGCGCCGCCAAGCGCCACTGAAACGTTGGAAATGAAAAACGCAGAAGATGACGAGGCGGTCTTGCTTCGACCAATAAGTGAAGACCGTCAAAAGGCGGTTCTCTATTTGCGTGTCGGAAAACCGTTGCGAAAGCCCGTTGTGCTGGAAACAGGTTCTATGCGCGGGCCGCTTGCTGCACTCGATACCTGCATCGATAATCTTCTGATAAGCTGGGGCGTGGATGTCGAAAAACATAAGACGCTAAGCAAACAGGCAAAGCCGCTGCAATCGCCCGGCAAATGGATTGTGTCGTCCGACTATCCATCTAACATGCTTTCAGCTGGTCAGCCAGCGTTGGTCAACTTCCGCCTCAACATCGGAAAGGATGGTTCCCCGACGGCATGTCACATCCAGGGCACGACACGTCCGAAGGAATTTGACAATGCCGTCTGCAAATCGATGATGCGGCGGGCGCGTTTTTCGCCCGCGCTTGACGCACAGGGCCAGCCGCTGGCCTCTTATTATCAGAACAATGTGTATTTCCGTATTTTCTGAAAATTCAAAAACAGTTTAGAAATCTTACCCAATTCATCGACTGCAAATCCGCCTTCAATCAGGATGACCGCGGCTGATAAGCCGAAGAAGACAACCACACTGCTTGGTTCGGCAAACACTTGGGCTACGGCAGCAAGTCCGCGGGCACGGTTGGCTCGCTCAATATTTTCTCCATCCGGCGCCAACGTTCGGTAGGGTCGGGATTGCCGCGCTCAATATAAGCGCGGACCAGATCTTTGCCCCAGCCATAGTTGATCACATAGCTGCGATAATGGTCAGTGAACTTCACCGATTGTTCCGCGCGCGCCGGCGAGAGCAACAGATATTTCTGCGTTAATTCAAGTGCCTGCGCACGTGTAACCGCACCATCGAGATACATTTTCGCGATTGTTAACCGCGCGCCCGATAGCGCTTCGGTCATTTGTTGCATTTTCCAAAACGCTTCTGCAGAATTGCCGTCAAGGCCAGCGATCCGGTACAGAATATCGCGTTCAAATGCCAAGCGTTCTGCCGCAGGGAATGCCAAATCGATGCCATAATTAGCGCTGCCTTCGGATAAAACGCTCGTCGGGCTGTAGAGCGGATTTACCTCATATTCCTTCCAGCCTTTTTTGCGCGCCATTTGTTCTTCGACCATTAGGTTCAGCACATGGTGGCCAGGATAGCCTTCATGACAACCCAAATCGACCGCGCGACTGATACGGATTGGCAGGTCAGTATTAATCTGGATCAGGCTTTTATAATTGCCCTTATAATAATTATAGCCTGACCAAGGTTTGCCCGTGACAAACTCCATCACGAATGTCTCGCCCGCTGGTAAATTGATAAATTGCGCCGTGCGCCGTTTGCATTCGGAAATTGCGGCATCAAACACAGGCTGCAAGCGGTCCTTAGGAATGACATAACGCTCATTAAAAGCATCGACGCGCGCGGCGAGAGGCCCATTGCCGGGAATCAGCGTTTCAAGATTAGTCAGTATGGCGTCATAATGTGCCAGCGGCTTCAAATTCGGCACCGTCGCAAACTGACCCTGCGCTTCATCATTGAACGCAAATGTCCGGCCCTGTAGCATCTGCAACCGCGTGTCCGCAGCAATGAGCATTCCACGCAGCGCAACTGCACGGCGGCGGTCCGATTCCACCTTGATCGATGGCAAGGTCCCATCAATGGCGGCCGTCAAGACGCGCGCTTCGGCAATCAATTGTGCCAGAGACCGCGGATTTGCCGTCGCCGCTGCTTGCAACGCAGGCGGGCCATAATAAGCATCGACATATTCCGCTTCATGCGTTCCTGCCTCAAGCGTCAAGCGGACATAGGCATCGGAAATATCGGCAATTGACATCGCTGGTGCCGCGACAGTTTCAGAGGCCGCTGAAGCAACGGTAGCGCTAACTGTCACCAGCAAAGCGAAGGGAAGGATAAGGTAGCGAAGGTTCATATCGTACTTTCAATTATAACTTTTTGCGGCACGGCAAAACGCAGGATTAGATACCCACTTATCGCCGACAGTATAGAGCCCATGAGAACCCCAATTTTGACAGCATCGCCCTGATCCGCGCCGGTAAAGGCAAGGCCGCCAATAAATAAGCTCATCGTAAAGCCAATGCCGCACAACAAAGCGACGCCATAGACTTGCATCCAGCTTGCATGTGCCGGACGTGCAGCAATGCCCAGTTTAACCACAATCCAAACGCTGGTAAAAATGCCAAGCTGTTTACCCAAAAACAGGCCCATCGCGATACCGAGCGGCAGCGGCGCAATGAGCGCAGCAAGACTGATGCCGGCCAGGGACACGCCGGCATTGGCAAAGCCAAAGATCGGTACGATAAAAAATGCAACGGGCTTTACCAGCGCATGCTCCAGCCGATGGAGTGTAGAATCTTCAGCGTCAGGCGCAGCAAACGTTCGGCGAAAAGGAATGGCAAATGCCGCCATCACGCCGGCGATGGTGGCGTGCACGCCGGATAACAATGTCGCATACCATAACAGGGCCGCGAGGATGAGATATGGCCAAAGGGCATTTACCCGAAAACGGTTGAGCATCATCATAACTAGCCAAATGCCGCCAGCTGCGGTCAGCGCGTCGATGTTCAACTCGGCCGTGTAGAATAAAGCTATTATCGCCACTGCGCCCATATCGTCCACAATGGCAACCGTCGTCAGAAACAGTTTCAAAGAAGCGGGAGCTCGGCTGCCCAGCAGCGCAAGCACGCCAATGGCAAATGCAATGTCGGTAGCCGCCGGTATAGCCCAGCCACGCTGCAATGCAGGATCGCCGCCCGCCACCGCGAGATAAATAATCGCCGGAACAATCATGCCTGCCGCTGCGGCGACCATAGGAAGCGCGCGGTCGGGCCAAGTGGACAAATGACCGTCAACAAATTCGCGCTTAATCTCCAGCCCGACGAGCAGGAAGAAAATTGCCATCAGGCCATCATTTATCCAAAGATGAACGGTCATCGGGCCAAGTTTTGGCGTCAACTCCGGGCCGATTATCAAATGTAAAATATGACTATAACTGGCAGCGATGGGCGAATTAGCAATAATCATGGCCACTGCGGCGGCCGCCATTAACAAAATACCCCCCGCTGCTTCACCAGATAAAAATGCCCGTAAAGCAGAAGTTTTGGCGTATTGTTCTTTATTTCCGATCATGGCCATTCCTTATGGCGAATCGGTCAAAAAATGGCAAGTAAAGGCAAAAAAATATAGCAATTGCCTTGCTTTAGCGTCCTATCTCTGTTTATAACCTTTGTTAAGGGGGCAGGGACCATGGCCAAAATAATGTCCAAAAAGTCTTTTGTCGAAGATAACATTTCGATGCGCGCACAGTCGCCTCTTCACCTAACCGAGGGTCAAAAGGCTTGCCTCCGGCTGGTGGTGCAGCATCAAACTTCTAAGGAAATAGCCCGGACATTGGGCATATCACCCTTCACTGTGGATCAACGACTTGATGCCGCAAGACGCAAACTAAATGCCACAAGTCGTAAAGACGCTGCCAGGTTATTCGCAACGCTCGACCAAAGCGGTATATACCAACCGTTCGTATACGAAACGCCGATGCTTGAATCCGCCGACGATGCCGTTAGCCAAAACATTCTTCCCGACGGATGGCGGCGGAGATTGGCGAAATTAGTCTCGTTCATTTCCGTGCCACCCATCGGGGGAGAAAGACATGAATTATCCCGTAGGGAAATTCTGGTTTTTGCGCTGAATTTGTCATTTTTCAGCACGTTGGTGATGGCTTTTGTTGTTGTGGTCTTAACGGGCACGTTGCGGCTGTTTCAATAACCTGTCTCCTCGTCGGCTGAAAATGCCTAAAAATGAGGAAATTTCGACATGGTACATATCGAGCACGAGACAGCCAAACAATTGGCATCGGACATTACTTCCGCACATCTAGCTATTGATCAAGCTCTCGCGGACTTAGCTACCCTTACCTCCTCCGTAATTGATGCTTGCCGTCATTCGGATGCATCTTTGGCACAATCGCAGGCTGCGATCGAAGGCGCTGCCGTTGGCCTTTCAAAAATGGTCGACGCACGCAAAGGGTTTATGCATGCCCACCGCAGGATTGCGGTCGCGCAACGGGATAGTAACTTGCAAGAGATAAATTTTGGTTGCGCGCCCGGTCCGTTAACCCGGCCATCCGCTCTTCGGGTTGTAAACGGTTGAGCTAGGATATTCTTGCCCGTTCTCGGGTTGCAACAAAAGGACGGGCAAGAACATGGATACCATATTGCTGGCATTTTATTCCGCGCTTTTGCTGTGCGCGGTTTATGCCAGCGCAAATGGTGGCCGCACAGGCAAGGCAGGCTCGGCTATTTTTGTCGTGGCATCCGTGTTGACCGTCGCTGCGGCGCGGATACACCCCAGTTGGGCTGGAACGTCGCTAGGGCTGTTTGCAGTTGACGCAGGCTGCTTGCTGGCGTTGTTGATATTGGCGCTGGCGAGCAATCGATTTTGGCCGATTTGGGCTTTGGGGTTTCAAATCGTCGCGGTTGCGACGCACCTTGCCACCCTATCCATTCCGGATGTCGTGCCAAAATCATTTCAGGCCCTACTGTCTTTTTGGGCCATCCCGATATTGTGGGTCATGGTCGCCGGCACACACAAAGATATGCAGTATGAACTAGGCACAGGTCGGTACGGCGGCGCTTAACGATTCATAAAAATCACTACTAGATGGACGCGCCTGTGGTTTCGTCCGCAATGGGGGTCGCGCTTTTGACAGATTGGATTTTGCCATTTCTGGGAGCATTACAGCGTGAACTCTTTCTGTTCAGTGCCGTCTGGATTTTAATAAGCGCAATCGATGATCTGTGTATCGATATCATCTGGATTGTCCGCCATTTCTATCACCGGCTGACCTTTTATCGCTACGCCCTGCCACGCACTGTGATGCAACTCTTCGATCCACATGACAATAAACGATTTGCCGTCTTTGTTCCCGCTTGGGGGGAGGCAGAGGTCATTGGCGAAATGCTACACAATTGCACGCGCCAGTGGGTGGCGTTCGCGGGTCGATATCGCATTTTTGTCGGCTGCTACGCAAACGATCCCCAAACCGCAGCGGCAATCACGCAAGCAGCCCGAACCAATGCTGACATCCAAATCGTTTACGTTGAACATGATGGCCCCACTACAAAAGCCGATTGCCTCAACCGATTATGGCGCGCACTGCTCGCAGACGAAGTTGCGGAAAGATATACCGCAAAGGCGATTGTTCTGCATGATGCAGAAGACTCTGTCCACGCCGATGAATTGCGTGTTTTCGACTGTTTAGTAACGATGCGGGGCGCTGTGCAATTACCGGTTATTCCGGTGCGCACTGCTAACTCCCGATGGGTTAGCGGCCATTATTGCGATGAATTTGCAGAGGCGCATAGCAAAAATATGGTGGTACGCGAAGCGATAGGCGCGCCCTTGCCCTTGGCTGGGGTGGCATGCGCCATTGAACGCAACCTCATGGGGCGACTTGCACAATTAAACGGCGGAAGGCCTTTCGATACGAACAGCCTGACAGAAGATTATGAGTTCGGCATCCGTATGGGCGCGGCTGGTGGGCGCACGATCATGGCCCGGATATTTGACAGTGAAGGCAAGTTGGTGGGCACCAGGGCCTGTTTCCCAGATACACTGCAGACATCCGTTCGTCAGAAAACCCGGTGGTTGACGGGCATTGCGCTGGCAGGTTGGGACAGGCTCGGTTGGGAAGGCAATATCGCGCAGAAATGGATGTTGTTCCAAGACCGGAAATCTATTTTGGGCACGATTGTTGTCATAGCGGCCTATATCTGCTTGCTGCTCACGACCATTTTGGGCGTTGCGCAAGCACTGGGTCTATATCAGCCGACAGAGCTTAGTGCCGAGGTGATTATGTTAATCAGCTTGAATACGGCATTTTTGCTTTGGCGGCTTGGAGTGCGTGCCGGGTTTGTGGCGGCTCTGTATGGCCCGAGAGAGGCCCTGCTGTCCGTCCCCCGCAGCATCGTCAGCAACGTGATTGCCATCATGGCGATGCGCCAGGCTTGCACCAATTATCTGCGGCATTGTTTGGGCGCGCCGCTGACATGGGACAAGACTGCGCATCACGTCATGCCTGATAAGCTCGCACATAGCGACTGATGCGCGGGCGGGCCTTGGGATTTGTTGCGATATTATGCGCAACCTGGGTCACGGTTAGGGTTGGATTTATTCGCATCGCCGACGGAGATAGGCAAGTCGCGCCGCATCACAATGTTCCAGCTTACGCAATGGCGAACCCTATCGCCGATAATCGGCATGATCGGCCGATCAGCCACGCGATCGCACAGGCGCGAAGCATCGCCAGAAGTAAAAAAGACCTGATCTCATCCCCCGTTCCAATGCGCGTGGAACCTATGGCATTTTCTCCAAATCGCAGAAGCTACGCCATAAGGAGCAATGCGGGCGATTTGGTTGCTAAAGACAAAACTCTAGATCCTATATCATCCGAAGCCATCACATTCTCCTTAGTTGAACCCGCAGAAAAGAAACGTTCCAAACGCATCATCAAGATATATGGGTATAGCTTCTGGCGGCAGGGCGACGCCGCGCAGGAGGTGCTTAGCAGCGGACAATATGGCGGTGGTCAAAGCGCGCTTTTGATGACCATCCCAATATTAAAGTTGCCGAAAGACGTCGGCGCCTCGTCTTTCGCACTGATTGGCCGGGCATCGGTTGCCCATGACAACACGCAGGAGCGCGAATGGTCGGCGGGGCTTCGCTGGCATCCATCAGCGGCGTTTCCAGCGCAATTGTCCTTAGAACGACGCTTTCGGCCAGATCGTCCTGATGCCGTTGCAGCATTTATATCGGGCGGACATGACGGCACTTCATTGCCCTTGGGCTTTGCGCTCGACGGATATGGACAGGCAGGGTTTGTGACAGGCAAATTCGGCGGTGGATTTGCCGACGGCCAATTGCATATATTGAAAAGCATAGCCAGCTACGGAACAGCGAAGCTAGCGGCCGGCGCCGGCGCTTGGGCGGGCGGCCAAAGCGACATCATGCGCGTCGACATCGGACCATCCGTTCGCGCGAACCTACAGGCCGGTGCAACGTCGCTCCGGCTTGACGCAAGCTGGCGCTTTCACATTATGGGCAATGCACGGCCCGACAATGGTCCTGCCGTCACCTTGTCCACCAGTTTCTAAACCCGCGCCTTTATCCTGCCGTCAAATGCCGTTAGGGTCCGATAGTCGATCATGGATATTTATCTGCCCATAGCCAATCTGTCGGTCAACGCGCTTGTGATCATCCTTTTGGGTGGCGGCGTCGGCATGCTGTCGGGCATGTTCGGCGTCGGTGGTGGATTCCTAACAACGCCTTTGCTTATATTCTACGGTATCCCGCCCGCGGTGGCCGCAGCATCCGCATCCACGCAGGTGACAGGGGCAAGTGTCTCGGGCGTGTTCGCGCACATGAAACGCGGCGGGGTTGATTTCCAAATGGGCGGCGTGCTCGTGGTGGGCGGGATATTCGGTACAGGCGCGGGCGCCGCGATATTTGAGATATTGGAAGCGCTTGGCCAGATCGATACCGTCATCAATATCCTTTATGTGCTGATGTTGGGAAGCATCGGTGGCTTGATGGCCAAGGAAAGCCTAACCAACGTCCTTGCCGTGCGGGCCGGAAAGCCGGTTACTGCAGCCAAACGCCGACACCATCCGTTAGTGGCCAATTTGCCCATGCGCTGGCGCTTCTATCGCTCTGGCCTTTATATATCGCCT
>Ga0164293_10001599_pt1 | contig 18944 bp, 17 predicted proteins | sample GEODES118metaG_FD_111487 | JGI IMG/M metagenome (GOLD analysis project Ga0164293, IMG submission 111487) | Eutrophic lake water microbial communities from Lake Mendota, Wisconsin, USA - GEODES118 metaG | ecosystem: Environmental > Aquatic > Freshwater > Lake | place: USA: Lake Mendota...
ACTTTGGCTATCAAAATCTGAGATGCTGCGTGCATCACAGAATTTCAGGTTTTTTGCTACTGCAGCGGTTCAATTTGCATCAGAAAGCCATCAGACCGATACCCGTGCCATTAATTATACGCTGAGACAACCGGTGGGAATTGTGGGATGTATAAGTCCCTGGAATCTGCCCCTGTATCTTTTCACCTGGAAAATAGCACCCGCACTGGCTGCCGGAAACTGCGTAATTGCTAAGCCCAGTGAGTTTACGCCGCTCACTGCACACTTATTGTGCGAAATTGCAAATAAGGCCGGCTTACCTCCCGGGGTACTCAATGTGGTACATGGTTTGGGTAGTACCTGTGGTCAGGCAATTGTGGAACATCCCGAAATAAAGGCCATTTCCTTCACCGGGGGAACATCCACCGGCAAACATATTGCCGCTGTGGCCGCACCCATGTTCAAAAAACTGAGTTTGGAACTGGGAGGTAAAAATCCCAATATCATATTTGATGACGCAGATCTGAACGAGGCGGTGAAGACCAGCGTGCGTTCTTCATTCCTCAACCAGGGTGAAATATGCCTTTGCGGGTCCAGAGTATTCGTACATACCCGTGTGTATGGTGCTTTCAAAGCCGCACTGTTGCAGGAAGTGGCCAAAATGCAGGTGGGAGACCCGTTTGATGAAAAAACCCGGGTTGGTGCCATTGTTTCAAAGCCCCATTTTGATAAGGTTTTGTCATATATCGAACTTGCCAAACAGGAGGGAGGCACGATTTTATGCGGTGGAGAATCCGTAAAACCTGCCGGGTTAGAAAGTGGTTGGTTTATTGCACCCACCATCATAGAGGGTCTTAATGCCACCTGTCGAACCAATACGGAAGAGATTTTTGGTCCGGTGATTTCCTTGATTCCATTCGATACGGAAGAGGAAGTGTTGGAGATGGCCAACGGAACCGCCTACGGACTGGCTTCTACTTTATGGACCAACGACCTGAAAAGAGCCCACCGGATGGCGGAGGCACTTCATTCGGGCATTGTATGGGTGAATTGCTGGTTGCTGCGCGACCTCCGCACCCCGTTTGGCGGAGTAAAACAAAGTGGCGTAGGGAGAGAGGGCGGATGGGAGGCCATGCGATTCTTTACTGAACCTAAAAATGTGTGCATAGCTTATTAAAATATGTTTGAAAACAACGACAGAACGGAACTGAGCGACCTGGGTGAATTTGGACTGATTAACCACCTGGCCTCTTTTTTTGAAAATAAAAACCCCTCTACAGTATTGGGTATTGGCGATGATGCAGCCGTGATTGAATCCGGCGGCACTGAGTATGGACTGCTTACGGTTGATGCCATGTTTGAAGGCATCCATTTTGATTTGTCATTTCATCCGCTGAAACACCTTGGTTACAAAGCGGTAGCCACCGCTGTGAGTGATATATGTGCCATGAATGGCACACCCTCGCAAATTTTGGTTTCGCTGGGACTGAGCAACCGGTTTTCGCTGGAAGCCGTGGAGGAACTTTATGCCGGCATTAAGCTGGCCTGCGAGAAATACAACGTAGACCTCGCAGGTGGCGATACAACCGCATCTCCGCGTGGTCTTTCCCTAACCGTTACGGTGTATGGTCATGTGGCTAAAGATAAGCTGTGCAAGCGTTCAGGGGCTTCGGAAAATGATTTATTGGTGGTATCAGGGGATCTGGGAGCTGCCTATATGGGATTGCAGATTCTGGAGCGTGAGAAAAAGGTATTTATGGACCATCCCGGCATGCAGCCGGACCTTGCAGGCCATGAGTATATTGTGGGTAGGCAATTGCGTCCCGATGCCCGTATGGATGTTGTACAAACCCTTTCACAGCTTGGAATAGTGCCCGGTAGTATGATTGATATCAGTGATGGTCTGGCCAGTGAAATTCATCATTTAGGGATGCACTCGGGTTGTGGCTTTGATATTTATGATGAAAAATTACCCATCGACCCTCAGGCAGTAACTCAAGCCCTGCATTTTGATTTGAATCCAACGGTGGTGGCGTTAAACGGAGGTGAAGATTACGAATTACTGTTTACGGTTGCTCAGGAACACTACGAAAAGTTGAAGAGTCACCCCGATTTTACCATTATAGGTCATGCTACTGCCAATAAAGGGACTTACCGCCTCATAGGTAAATCTGGGGCAAGTTTTGATATCAAAGCCCAGGGATGGCAGCATTTTAAGGGCTGATTTTTCGCGTTTTATACCGGAAATCCTGCGCTCGTAACTGGCTTTTCCTGTAATTTCGCGGTATGTACCGATCGCACACTTGTGGAGAATTGAAATTGGCCGATGCCGGTAAGGTAGTTACCCTTGCCGGTTGGGCTGCACGCATCCGAACCATGGGAGGTATGGCCTTTATCGATATCCGTGACCGCTATGGAATTACCCAGCTGGCATTTAATGAGGGATATGATGCAGGAATTCTTGAGCAGGCATCGCAAATAGGTCGTGAGTTTGTAATTCAGGTCACCGGAAAGGTGGCAGAGCGGGAAAGTAAGAACCCTCAGATACCTACCGGTGATGTGGAGGTAATTGTTACAGAATTCAAAATACTGAATCCTGCCAAAACTCCGCCATTTCTGATTGAAAATGAAACTGACGGTGGTGATGACCTCCGCATGCAATATCGCTACATGGATTTACGCCGTGAGGTAGTTCGCGCAAATATGGTACTGCGGCACAAAATGGCCCAGGAAGTTCGACGCTACCTCAGCGACTCGGATTTTATTGAGGTAGAAACTCCGGTGCTTATTAAAAGTACCCCGGAGGGAGCCCGAGATTTTGTGGTTCCCAGTCGACTCAATCCCGGACAGTTTTACGCGCTGCCCCAAAGTCCGCAGACCTTTAAGCAATTGCTTATGGTGAGCGGTTTTGACCGATACTTTCAGATTGTGAAGTGCTTCCGCGATGAGGATTTGCGTGCCGACCGACAGCCCGAGTTTACACAGATAGACTGCGAAATGAGTTTTGTGGAGCGTGAAGATATTCTGCATGTATTTGAGGGGCTTACCCGTCATTTGTTTCAAAAAGTGAAAGGCATTGACCTTCCTGAAGTCCCGATGATGTCATACGCGGATGCCATGCAATTCTATGGTTGTGATAAACCTGATTTGCGATTTGATATGCGTTTTGCGGATTTAAATGACATGGCTAAAGGCAAAGGATTCGGGGTTTTTGACAATAGTGAAGCTGTGATTGGTATTTGTGCACCGGGTGCTGCGTCTTATACGAGAAAGCAACTGGATGAATTGACAGATTTTGTAAAACGCCCTCAGATTGGTGCAACCGGTCTCATTTATTGTAGGGTAGAAGCTGATGGAACATTCAAATCGTCGGTAGATAAGTTTTTTGATCAAAACGCGCTTTCCGGCTGGGCTGCTGCGTGTGGTGCCAACCCCGGTGATTTGATATTGGTTTTGGCCGGTCCTCTCAATAAAGTACGCAAGCAGATGAATGAATTGCGTTTGGAAATGGGTACCCGATTGGGGCTGCGCGATCCATTTAATTATAAGCCGTTGTGGGTGATTGATTTTCCCCTGCTGGAGCAGGATGAGGAAAGTGGCCGATGGCATGCAATGCATCACCCCTTTACCAGTCCGCTACCCGAGGATATTCACCTGATGCAATCCGATCCGGGAGCAGTTCGTGCCAACGCCTATGATCTGGTAATCAATGGTGTAGAAGTGGGCGGTGGAAGCATTCGCATACACAATCGCAGTTTGCAGGAACGCATGTTTGAATTGCTGGGTTTCACCCCAGAACAGGCCCGTGCCCAGTTTGGCTTCCTCATGGATGCTTTCGAATACGGGGCGCCTCCACATGGAGGAATTGCCTTTGGCTTCGATCGGCTGTGTAGCTTATTCGGTGGCAGTGAAACCATCCGCGACTATATTGCATTCCCCAAAAACAATGCAGGCCGCGATGTAATGATCGATGCTCCTTCTGCCTTGGATCAGGAACAGCTTGATGAACTTTCGGTATCAGTAAAACAGCGCTGATATTCTTACGTAGAAAATCCAGAAACCGGCAATAGCACTGCAGACTGAAGCCAGCAGAACCGCTGCCGCTGCAATGTCTTTGGCTTTGCCAATGGCCTCATCTCTTTCAGGGTGGATTTTATCCAGTAAAACTTCTATGGCGGAATTTATCAGTTCCAGCCCCATAACCAGTCCTACGCAGACAAACAGGATGGCCCATTCCATACGTGTGATTTTCAGCCAGATGCCCAGGGATATGGTAAGTGCAGCTACCACCGCCTGAATGCGCAGGTTTCGCTGTTCGTAAAAAGCAGCTTTCAGTCCGTTCAGGGCGTTTTTCAATGAAGATTTGAAATGGATGTTAGGCATAAAAAATCCCGCCGTAGCGGGATTTAAGGGTTAGAATGTGTTGATTTTAATTCGCTTTTCTATTTCCTCCACATCGTGGCGGAATTTTTTATCGGTTTCCATAAGGTCGTTAACGGTCTGGCAAGCGTGAATCACGGTGCTGTGGTCACGTCCACCGAAGAACATACCGATATTTTTGAGAGAAGCTTTGGTCAGATCTTTGGTAAAATACATGGCAATTTGGCGTGCCTGAACAATTTCGCGTTTGCGGGTTTTGGATTTTACTGCCTCCACCGGAATGTTGTAAAAATCGCAAACCAGTTTTTGTATGTATTCAATGCTGATTTCGCGGGTGCTGTTTTTCACAAAATTTTTCACCACTTGCTTGGCCAGGTTCAGGTCAATTTGCTTTCGGGTGAGAGAAGACTGCGCCAACAATGAAATGAGAGCACCTTCCAGTTCGCGAATGTTGTTATCTATGTTATGTGCCAGGTACTCCACGATATCGCGGTGCAGGCTGATGCCGTCCTGATACATTTTATTTTCCAATATGGCCACACGGGTTTCGAAATCGGGCGTTCCCAAATCTGCGCTGAGGCCCCATTTGAATCGGCTGAGCAGTCGCTCATCCATATTCTTCAAATCTTTGGGCGGACGGTCACAGGTAAGGATGATTTGTTTACCATTCTGGTGAAGGTGGTTGAAAATCTGAAAGAAGATTTCCTGGGTTCTTTCTTTTTTGGAGAAGAACTGAACATCGTCCACAATCAGCACGTCCAGATATTGATAGAAGTTGATGAACTGATTGTTGTTGCCCTGTTTGGCAGAATCAATAAACTGATTGATAAATTTTTCAGCACTCACAAACACTACCACTTTTTGTTTGTGATTTTGCTTAATCAAATTACCGATGGCGTGAGCCAGGTGGGTTTTACCCAATCCGCAGCCGCCAAATACCATGAGCGGGTTGAACGCAGTTCCTCCGGGTTTGCTGGCAATGGCCAGACCTGCATTGCGGGCCAGTTTGTTGCACTCACCTTCCACAAAATTATCAAATGTGTAGCGTGGATTCAGCTGGCTGTCGATATTCATCTTTTTCAATCCGGGAATGATGAAAGGATTTTTTATCGGCGTATCCAGATTCACGGGCATACCCAGCTCGTTTTGGGCGGGTTTGCTGCTATTACCGGTAGGGAGGTTAATGGTGTAGGGCATTTGATCGTGCCCGGCCGTTTCAATGATAATGTTATACTCAAGTTTGGCTGTTGGCCCAATCACTTTTTTGAGGGTCTTATGCAACAGCTGAACATAGTGTTCTTCCAGCCACTCATAAAAAAACTGGCTGGGAACCTGTATGGTCAATACTTTATTTTGCAATTTGATGGCCTTGATGGGTTCAAACCACGTTTTATAACTCTGTGGATTGACGTTGTCTTTAATGATTTTTAGACATTCCAGCCAGGCTAGTTCATGGCTCTTGTTTTCAGTGGTAGATTTTCCCGGAGTCATTTCTTCATTGAGTGCGATTATGGTTGATTAAGTGATTGGTTATCAGATCATCGTATAAACGACGAAATATTCTGCTAATAAATAACAAAAATTCACAATGTGCTAACTTTTTTTGCTTGTCTAAAAACTTTTTTTGCCTTAATATAAAAGCGTAACGACTACGCTTTGTATTCTCCGAATTCTTGTCGAAGTACATCGGCAATTTCGCCTAAAGTAGCGTAGCTTTCTACCGCAGTTAAGATATTAGGCATGAGGTTGTTTCCGTTTCTGGCGGCCTCCGAAAGTTGGGCTAAATTCGCTTGCACCTGTCCCTGATTCCTGTCGGATTTTAACTGCTGCAGTTTTTGGGTCTGCGTGTGTCTGATATTGTCGTCTATTTTCAAAATAGGCGGTGCGGTCTGCTGCTGATCAGAATTGAAGGCATTCACTCCGACTATAACTTTCTTACCGTTATCTATATCTTTTTGATAGCTATAGCTGCTTCTGGCGATTTCATCCTGCATCCAGCCCTGTTCCACGGCAGTCACAGCCCCACCCATATCGTCGATTAGGGCAATCAGGTTGCGAGCTTCTTTCTCCATCTGATCGGTAAGGTTTTCAATAAAGTAGCTACCTCCCAGCGGGTCTACGGTATCTGTGATGCCGCTCTCATGCGCTACTACCTGCTGAGTGCGCAGTGCAATCCGCGCAGCATCCTGTGTGGGCAGGCCCAGGGCTTCATCAAAACCATTGGTGTGTAAACTTTGTGTGCCACCCAGCACTGCAGCCATAGATTGTATAGCCACACGAACAATGTTTACATCCGGTTGCTGTGCTGTGAGTGTTGAGCCCCCGGTTTGGGTGTGAAATCGAAGCATCATGGCTTCGGGTGCTGTTGCCCCCATCTCTTTCATCATGGAAGCCCATATTCTTCGGGCAGCGCGAAATTTGGCTACTTCCTCAAAGAGGTGGTTATGGGCATTGAAAAAGAAGGACAATCGCTTTCCAAACACATCAATGTCAAGGCCTTGCTCCAGTGCGGCTTTAACGTAAGCTTTGCCGTTAGCGAGGGTAAAAGCAAGCTCTTGCACAGCGGTGCTGCCGGCCTCCCGAATATGGTATCCGCTAATTGAAATGGTATTCCACTTGGGCAACTCCCGGCTGCACCAGGCGAAAATATCAGTAATGATGCGCATGCTGGGCCTAACAGGATAAATATAAGTGCCCCTTGCAGCGTATTCCTTTAAAATATCATTTTGTATGGTTCCTGAAATTTTGCTTAAATCGGCTCCTTGTTTTTTGGCAAGTGCCACATACATAGCCAGCAGGGTAGAGGCGGTGGCATTGATGGTCATGCTGCTGGTAATATTTTGCAGGGTAATGCCCTTGAAAAGGGTTTCCATATCAGCCAGCGAATCAATGGCAACACCCACTTTGCCCACTTCACCCTCACTCATGGCGTGGTCACTGTCATAACCAATCTGGGTGGGCAAATCAAATGCTACAGACAGGCCTGTGGTTCCCTGCGAAAGCAGGTAATGATAGCGTTCATTGCTTTCTTCTGCGGTACTAAAACCCGCATATTGGCGCATCGTCCAAAGACGGCCCCGATACATATCTTTTCGAATGCCACGGGTAAATGGATATTCTCCGGGCAACTCTTTCATTCCTGAAGGTTGGCTGTATACCTCTTCAATAGGTATTCCTGAATCTGTTTTCTTCATGGTTATGGTTGACCAAACATAAGTCCAACTTCGGCCTTGATAAACTGAATTGCTTTATCTGTGGGTTGTTCGCCGTGATTTTTAAGGTATTCAACAATCATGTTGCTGAGATCATTGGCACTTGCCTGCTCGGGCATGCCCGAAGATGCCTCAGTGATGAGGCCTATCACCTGCTCTTTTACTACTTTGATAAGATTCCATGCCTGCGGGCTCATGTAAATCTGCTGTGATAAATTGTAGTTATACTCATTTTGAACGGTAGTAATAAGGATGTGCCTGAGTGCTTTTCCGCTCATGTCCGGCTGATTGTGCGTTTGCAGCAGCTGAATGGGACTGATTCTCTCCAGAAACAGGGTCATTCTTTCATAGGCCTGCAGTTTAATGGGGGTTAGCACATGCTGATTTTGTTTTAATACCTCAAGCCGCAATCTTGACAGTTGTGATTCCCCCTGATTTTTGAGCACAAAATAGGCTGTAAAGAACACCATGATGGCTGGCAGGATGAACTTTAGAACTTCAATAAAGACTTCGACGTTGTTCATTTTTTGGGTTCTGCAAATATAATTATAATGAGTGCGATTATTGCCATGGGTAGGTGGAAACGATTCGTGTGAAAAACTGTTAACTTTGCATATTATACTCATGGAAACAACGAATGTTCATGTAGAGGCCCCACCGGTTCAATTTACCCAATCTGCCATCACAGAATTGCATCGCCTGAAGAGTGAACTGGCCGGTGCTGAAGAATCGTATCTCAGAATTGGAGTTAAAGGTGGCGGCTGTTCCGGATTGAGCTATCTGCTTGCTTTTGATAAAAAGGAGGATGGCGACAGAGAGTATGCAGTTGAGGGTATTGCAGTGGTCATGAACAAAGCGCATGTAATGTATGTATTGGGTATGGTAGTAGATTGGGAAAACGGCTTGAATAACCGGGGATTTACGTTCAATAATCCCAATGCAAAGGAAACCTGTGGCTGCGGTCAGAGTTTCAATGCTTAAGGAACGGTACTTCCTCAATCACATGCTATATGCGCATTAAAGAAAATATCAGGCAGGGGCTGGAGGCGGTGAAAACCAACTTGCTGAGGACCGTAATTACGTGCTTGATTATTGCCATTGGTATTGCTGCCCTGGTGGGAATTCTTACTTCGATAGATGCCATGAACAGCGCAATCACCAAGACATTCTCACGAATGGGGTCCCAAAGTTTTAACATCAGAAACAGTCAGGGATTTCAAAGACATGGTGCACCGGGAAGTACTATCGCTGAACCTATATCTTGGATTCAGGCCAGCAGTTTCAAAAAATCGTTTGCCTTTCCTGCCGAAGTATCGATTAGCAGAAATGCTGATATGACGGCAAAAGTCCGCTATAAAAACAAGGAAACCAATCCCAATGCCAGGGTTATTGGGGTGGATGAGAACTATCTTAAAACAGCCAGCTACGAACTGGAACAAGGCCGTAATTTCACATCGAATGATGTGGATCTGGCATTGCCCCTTGCCATCATTGGGAAAGAGATTGCAAATTCATTGCTCGGTAAGTCAGGCCTGGGTGAAATCATCAAAGTAAACGGCAAAACTTTTCGTGTGGCAGGAATTTTGGCCGAAAAGGGTTCCAGTATGGGGATGTCAGGCGGAGATAGGGTTGTGTTTATTCCGGTGAGTCGGTCAAGGATGGATTTTAATAATGGCAAGGAAAATTATTTTATCAATGTCGCTGTAACAAAGATTGAACAACTCGATCCGGCCATGGATGAGGCCTATTTGCTCATGCGAAGGGTTCGCGGTCTGGGTAGTGCAAAACCCGATGATTTTGGCCTAACTAAAAGTGATGCGATTGCCAAGGATGCGATTGACAATTTAAAGATGGTCACCCTGGTAGGAACCATCATTGCCATCATTACCCTGATTGGGGCGGCAGTGAGTCTAATGAACATTATGCTGGTATCGGTAACGGAAAGAACCCGTGAGATTGGAGTAAGGAAAGCATTGGGAGCTTCAGCGGCTGTAATTCGAAATCAGTTTTTAACGGAGGCCGTTGTGATATGTCAACTCGGCGGACTTGGAGGGATTGTGCTGGGTATACTGCTTGGCAATCTGGTTGGTTTGGGCCTGGGTACCGGTTTCATTATTCCTTGGAAATGGATGCTGATGTCGGTACTGGTTTGTATGGTAGTAGGGCTTGTGGCCGGTATTTACCCGGCTACCCGGGCGGCACGCCTCAATCCCATCGATGCACTGCGTTTTGAATAATGGTGCAGTCTGAAGTTTTTAATAGCTGGCAAAGCTGGTGCGAACAAAAGTTGAATTGCGAAATCCGATATCTGGATAACCGATGTGAGATAAAATTAATGATATCGCCGATTATCCATCTGGATATTAACCATCAGACCCTCAACGCATCAGGGAAAGCCATTCCGTTTCGGAATGTGCTGTCAGTAAAGCCGCTGAACCCTTGAGTTTAAAAGAATGGAAGCTTACAAACCTCGCCTTTGAGGAGTTTGCCGCGTACTTCAATAAAAATGGTGCTTCCCGCCGTAGAGAGCGATGAAGGTACATAAGCCAGGCCAATAGCTTCATTCAGTGTCGGCGACATAGTGCCGCTGGTAACTTCCCCAATGGGGTTGCCGTTTTCATCGCAAACGGGGTAATGCTGACGTGGAATGCCCTTGTCAATCAGCTTGAAGCCCACCAGTTTTTTAGAGGGCTTATTTTCTTTGAGCTGTTTATGATAATCGCTGTTGATGAATGGGTGATTAAATTTGGTAATCCAGCCCAGACCTGCTTCAATGGGTGAGGTGGTGTCGTCAATATCATTGCCGTACAGGCAGAATCCTTTTTCCAGTCGCAAAGTGTCTCTGGCACCCAATCCAATGGGTTTTATACCGGCATCTGCACCTGCAGTAAAAATAGCATCCCACATGGCTCTGGCATCTGCATTTTTAATATAAATTTCAAAACCACCCGCACCTGTGTAACCGGTATTGCTTATGATTACATCATTAATGCCGGCCATTTCACCAATGGTGAAATGATAGTATGGTATTTCCGAAAGATTGACGGAAGTGAGCTTTTGCAAAGTGGCTGTTGCCTTAGGCCCCTGCACTGCCAGTAAGCTATATTGGTCGCTATGGTTACTTAAGGTAGCCCCAAATTTTTCATTGTGTTTGGAAATCCAGGCAAAGTCCTTATCAATATTGCCTGCATTGACCACCAGCAGGTATTTTTCTGCATTTACACGGTATACCAGCAAATCATCCACAATACCTCCATTTTCGTTTGGTAGGCATGAGTACTGCACACGGCCGTCGCTCAAGGTTGATACATCATTGCTGGTTACATATTCTACCAGATCGTATGCTTTGGGGCCTTCTACATAGAATTCTCCCATGTGGCTCACGTCAAAAACACCCACTTCGTTGCGAACAGTATGGTGCTCCTGAATGAGATTTGTATACAATACAGGCATATTGAAGCCCGCGAAAGGAACCATTTTAGCACCCAGTGAGATGTGAAGATCCGACAGGGCGGTACTTTTTAGATTGGCTGTTTCTGATGACATTGAGTGCAAAATTACAGCATTCATTCCATCAAAGCTTCAATATGCCTGCAATAAATGATGTTTTACCGGATGGATAAGGGGAAGGTCACATCCACATCAGTTTCCCCTTTATCGCAGGTTCCATCCTTGCTTTTGGGCTGGTGTTTGAGGATGATTCTTACCATACCGCCCGATTTTTTAGCTGGTTTCCATTCCGTAGATAAACCAATGGCAAATTTCCCGTCACTGTCTGTGGCTTTGATATCAAGTACATCTGAAGTCGGACCACTGTAGCAAACAAAATGTTCTGAACCTTCATTTCTGATTTCAGTGGTGATGTCTTCATCGCCGTTGAAAAACTGTATTTCTCCATTGTAATTTTCTGTTGAATCGCAAACAATGGTATCCGCCTGTTTAGGCGCATTTCCGCCAATGCCGTCGGGGTCGCTCCAGACAAAAGTTTTGGCGGTTCCGCCCGATTTTGGGGTTAGCGTCAACTTAACCGTGGTGATGTTTTCTCCTTCGTCGTGTTTATGACAGGATGAGAGATTCAACAGCGCTGTTGTGGCTGCCATTAAGACAAGTAAATTTGTTTTTTTCATGTTTTTTTCTTATATTAGGTTAAAGGTGTTTTTTGTGATGATGGTGTAGGGGTTTGATGATGACTATGCGGATGTTTCGACCCGGCATGTCCATAAAATACCTGAATCGATCCATATAGCTGCGATAGCCTCGGTTAAGCAAGTTGTTTATTTCAACATGCCATCGCCATGAATTTTGTTTTTCCTGTGTTGATTTTACCATTAGGTGAAACAAGTGGTAGGCGGGGGGAGGAGGCAGGAAATCACTGCCCTTGTTATACAGGTTTTGCCTGCCTATATTTTCATGATGCAGCTTGTATGTCAGTCTTTTAAATTTCCAAGATAGTCTGTTTTGAATTCTGAACGGGGGTAAAAATGCCGGATATCGATTGTCTTGTATGTATTTCCCATGTACGTATTGAAGGTCATTCTGTATTTCCAACCGATTGAAAAGCATCGTTTTGATTTGCAGGTCACCTCCAACGTAACGCGCGTTGCCCTGCAGGTATTCAAATCCGGGGAATGCGCCGCGCACTGTTTGAACTGCATCCCGCATGGGGGTGAGGTTGATGAATCCCGGCATGTAATTAAAAAAAGGGGATAGGTATACTATGAATTTTTGGTTGGGATGATATTCCCATTCCAATTCGGCACGGTAACTTTTTTCAATTCCGAGATTGCGGTTACCCTGCTCAAATGAAGCAGCCCCATGATGCACGCCTGCAGCATAAAGCTCATTTACCCAAGGCGCCCTCCACATGCTCGATAAATGCCATTGAAAAAAATGTTTTTCGGTTTGGATTAAACCCGTGTAGGCAGCGCTGTAATGGATAAAAAATCGTGATTGCTGCTGCCAGGTGCCGTTAATCCGCTCTCGGGCCGAAATTTGTTTTTCATCCAAACGCAGACTCAAAGTATGAGCGGTCTTTTCCCTATGTTTATGCAGAATGGCATAGGTACCGTTGCTAAAGCCCTGAAAATCCGGCAGAAAATAGAATCCGCCAAAACGATGTAAATAACCTGTGACCTGATTTCCCCATTCCCACTGTGTTTCTGCTCCGGTTTTTATTACCTGTCTGTAAATAACTGACGGCGAAAGCAGGATTAAATCCAATTGTGGAAAGTGGTTGTTGCTATTGCGGTGGAAATCAAACTCCCTGCGCTGGTCATACTGAAATGCGTAGTGCCATTCCCGCTTTCCGTTGGCTGTGGCAATAATATTGGATCCCTGCAGCGTACCATGAATGGCGACCTGTCTGGGTTGTGCTATCCGGTATGTGAATTGATTGTCTGTTACAGGATCATCGCGATTGATGGCTTTGAGTAGATCTTCTGTACTTCCTGTGCGGGTTCCCCTGAAAATTCCACTTTCAAAACGGTAAAATTCCCCGTCCCAGCGGATTTCACGGCTGTTTTTTTGTAGCGAATAGCCCCCTGAAACCGAAATTTCCGTCAGTGCGGTGTTTTCCAGCCACACATCCGGAGTGCGGTAATTTCCTGATTTTCTCAATGCGGCATTGGCGAAAACAACCGGTGCTGCACTATCTGCCTTCTGAATAAATCGCAATGCATATCCTCCCTGATGTCCGTTGCTGTTGTAGGACACTGCCTGGTCAAGGTTTTGTTCTCCTTCATGCGCGTGGGTCTGTCGCTCCAGCCGGAGAGCTCCTCCAATCACATCATGACCATATTTTAGGAGGTTGGCGTCTTTTATCCAAGCGATTTCATCAAATCCGCGGGCATCGGCCTCCGGATTATGGTCGTTTCCCCAGGTCTGCCCTTCCAGTCTGAATTGCCGGCTGATAATGGGAAATCTGAGTCCATACATCCCATGCGCTATCGGTTTGCTTTGGTTTCTACCACCCTGCAGGATTTGAATACCGGGCAATGATGCACTGATGGTGCTGAGGTCACGGTCGTTCTCCTCCATAATTTTTTGACCATTCAAGGCCATTGCCGCCGATTTTTCTTTTCCGGCATGAATGGTAATGGTATCAGACCACGCACTCACTGTAGACAAGTAGATTACAATCTGGGTATCGCCGTAAACGTATAATTCCTGGTGCAGATGTTGAAATCCTTGTCTGTCTACTTCTATTAAAACAGGCCCCTGACACAGTCCGTTAAGCGAGAAAAAACCTTCTTTACTGCTTTGTGAATGCAGATGACCTGTTTCTACAAACACTTCAGCAAAGGGAACAGGAAGACTGTCGTGAACATTTCGTATTTGTCCACGAACTACTGCATTGCATTTGTTTTGGGCCATGAGTGACCCAAAGGCAAGCAGGATGACACATCCCAGTGATATACGTTTCATTTTTTTCCTGTATTGATACCTTTCTGAGGCGAGGTATCAGCGCCCTGTTTACGGATTAACAGGGCAAAACAGGCGGGGCTTTGTTTTGATTAAGGCCACCGGTAATATAGGGAACGGGTGTTTCGCAGAACGGATAGGAAATGTATCGGTAACTGAAGTAATAGCGTACTTCCGGACTGCCAATATCATCGCTCAGCAGAGCGGACTGATTGCAAATGTCACAATCTTCTTCCAAAGAGGATTGTGCATGGTTGTATGTGCTGAATTCAGTATCATGGCAATCATGCAGCCAAGACCGGGGTGTTTGCACTAGCAGCGTGCAGAATAGAAAGAAAAGCGCGATATATTTACGCAGAATCTGCATTAGGCCATGGACTGAAGCATATTGGTCATTTCCCGGATTTCATCCCTGTTGTAGGTGTTTTCCGATTTGATGGCCAGAGAAATCAGGTAGGTGAAGTTTTCTTCGGTGGTTTCCCCATCCTCAAGATAGGTAAGATCAAATCCATCATTGCTTTCCAGATGCTGCCAGCACAGTCTCAGTGCACGTGTTAGCAAAGGGTCTTCTTCTTTGAGAGCATATTCCCGGGCCTGCTGAAGGAGGGGAACGATTTTATCGGGCTGAATTCCGTTTTTTTCTACCTGCTTCAATATTTTATCCAGGATTGTATTGGCTTCTGCGGTGCGCATGTCTTTTCGTGAATTGGAATGCAAATATAATAAAGGTGAAGTAAAATTATCCTTTCTTGGCACTCAGACTCATTTTTAGCGGATATTTACCACTCACCAGCCAAACTCCGGTAATAATCATAAGCGCATACATCACTTTTTCAACAGAAATTTCATCCCTCCCCAGCAATACAGCAATTGCGGTAGCCAGCAGTGGTTGCAGGTATATGTATATGCCTACCAAAGATCCGGAAGCATGTTTGATGCCGTACATGTTGAGCAAATATACTAAAAAACTGGTAAAAAACAAAATATATCCGATTTTCAGCCAGATATCACCCGGAATGGCGGTGAAATTGGTGTTCCATAGTGGAATGGCACCCAATGGGGCAATATAAATAAGTCCCATACCAAACATAACCCTGTTCACTGTAATGGCGTGGTACTTATTGGCCAGTTTTTTGGCTAAAACCAGGTAAATGGCATAGAATAAGGCATTCACGGATACCCAGATATCGCCCACCAGGGTTTCGGAAGTAAAATGAGCACCCTTTCCCCACATGAGCAACCATGCTCCAAGGGCCCCGATACCAATTCCGGCAGTCATGCCGGGCGATGGTTTCTTCTTTTGAACCCCATGTTCAATCAACGCCACAAAGAGCGGTGTTACCAGCATTAGTACCGCTCCATTAATGGGTTTGGTCATACTCAGTCCTTTAAAAAACATGAACATGTTGGCGGCAGTTCCAAAAAATGCGCACACGGCAAATCGCGTAAAATCTGAGCGCCAATCAATGGCCCTGTCGCGGATAAAAAGTGAGCAAATACAGAAAAGGGTAAAGGCAGTGAGTATTCTGAGCCAAACAAAGCTTTCTGCGGAAAGGTGCAAAGGCATAATTTCACCTGCCCACGAAAAGAGAATGGCATACAGGAATGATACCATAAATAGGGATAAGTGAACCTTCAATTCCAGCCCCGCTTTCTTTTTATATTTTCATAGGCTTTTTGCACCGATAAAAACTTTGCTTCGGCAGCTTTTTTTTCATTTTCTGTCAAACCAATTAACCTGTCGGGGTGGAATCGCATGGCCATTTTACGGTAGGACTTCTTTACTTCATCTTCCCCTGCATCGGGGTTCACATCCAATATTTTGTAATCCGAATCGGGTGAAGTCACAAACATGGCCCTTAATGACAGAAAATCCGGGGTTGTAATGCCCATTTGTGTGGCAATGTGCTGAAGTAACTGCAACTCAGATGGATTAATGTCGGAGTCTGCCCGGGAAATTCGAAACAAAACATGCAGCAATTCCAGTCGCTGACTGTAGGCCATTTCACCACGTATTTGTCTGCATACAAATGTCACATCCTGCTTTTCTTTGAGCATTTCTCGCAGAATCAGCAGCAGGTGAGAAGCCCTTTGCTCTCCATAGGTGCGAACAAGCATGCGTTTTACCAGGTCAAGTTCACTGCGCATGGCCGATCCGTCAGCATTCATGATGGCGGCAATGAGTACTAGTAAATGTCGGGTGAAGTCGGTGGGTGGTGCTTCGCGGTATGTTTCCCGCGTTTCCTGTCGGTTTCCTTCACTTCCGGCGTACTCTATGTACATTCCAATTAAAAATCCCACGATGGCACCAATCGGTCCTCCGGAAATTAAGCCAATGATGGCACCAATGATGGCAATGGAAATTTTCAAGTCTGGTAAAAGCGGTTTTTATTGGGGTGCAATATCCTGTAAAGTTTTCATTCGGCTGTTCATGATGGCGCCTTGAATGACCCAGAGCTCCGGTTTACCTGCCACCTGCACCCAGTAAGTATCTGTTTCGAAATTGGGTACACTTCCGTCTCTTCTGTCGGGTGCGTAGGTTTCAACACTGGTTTTCATTCGAAACATGCGAATGCCCTGCTTCTTCCCGTTAACATCGGTAATGTTGATAGAGAAGAAATGTCCGCCCCCAATAACGCTGTCACGCAAAACCTTCTTTCGATTGATACCTGCAGTTTCGCCATATTCGCGGGCAATGTTTTGAAACCTTTCAAGAAATGACAATAGACGGGTGTTGCTGATATTCTTTACTACAGCCCCTGAAACATTTCGCAACACAAGGGCATTGTTTTCCCTGCTGATGCTAAATCCTTTATCCGGCGTTTCCGGCCATGAAATTTCTACTTTTTGGATTTGCTCTGCGGGCACATCTATTATAATAGGAGATCTCCAGGCATCCATGTCTAGGGTGAAATAGGGGGTAAGGTATCCTTTGAAACCGGTAATTTCCACAATGCATGGTCGTTCCATGTCGGGATGATACATATAGGTGGCCTCCTGATTCGGCGTAGGATTACCGGCATAAAAGGAATTTACTTCAGTTCCCCCACTGTAGAAAACTGCTTTTACTCCATTGAGCGTAATTTCGCGCGTTACGGGTTCTTTTTCTGCATCAGATACCGGTGACTTGATCTGGGCTTTTCGCAGAACCCAGTGCAGCAGCTCACGAATACTATGGGTGTCGGCGGGTTCTGTTAGCTTATTGTTTTTTACGAACCAACGGTCATTCTCCTTATATATAAGGATGTAATCAAGTTTGGTGTTGTTGGGTGAGAGTAAGATCTTATCAATTTTATCAGGGTTTTCCAGTCGAAAAGATTGGGAATCCATGGAATGTGTCTGATTTATGTTCCTTTTAAAGAGGAAAAAAGCCACGATTAGAAAAACAATGATGGCGATGAGGGTTCCGATTTTTTTCATGGAAACCGCAAAGTTAAGAATGAAATTGAATGTGCGGATTGTGGGCTGAAAAAGTTGACATTGGGGTGTGGAAACACCCTGTAAGAAAAAAGTGTGAATAAGGTTTTGAAAAATCAAAAAAAAGGACTATTTTTGCAGTCCTTTTTACGGCCCATGTACAATGAGCCGCGTTCTTTAACATGCCACCTTAGCTCAGCTGGTAGAGCAACTGACTTGTAATCAGTAGGTCGTTGGTTCGATCCCGACAGGTGGCTCAAAGCATTTAAAGGCAAGACTCAGGGGAAATACCAGAGTGGCCAAATGGGGCAGACTGTAAATCTGCTGTCTTACGACTTCGGAGGTTCGAATCCTTCTTTCCCCACTAAACACCTTTAAATGCAATGCGGGAGTAGCTCAGTTGGTAGAGCGACAGCCTTCCAAGCTGTAGGTCGCGGGTTCGAGCCTCGTCTCCCGCTCCGGTTGAAGCAAACCGGGGCACTGATTTGCTTCAAAACGGTTATCGAAAGATGACCGGGTTCCGCAAGGTACCAAAAGCCGATGTAGCTCAGGGGTAGAGCACTTCCTTGGTAAGGAAGAGGTCATGGGTTCAAATCCCATCATTGGCTCCAGAAACAGAAACAGACAAACTAAAAAAAAAAATATGGCAAAAGAAACATTTGACCGCTCCAAACCACACGTAAACATTGGTACCATCGGTCACGTCGATCATGGTAAGACTACTCTTACCGCTGCAATTACCACCGTACTGGCTGACGCCGGACTTTCTGAAAAGAGATCTTTCGATTCTATCGATTCAGCTCCTGAAGAAAAAGAACGCGGTATCACCATCAACACAGCTCACGTTGAGTATCAGACAGGCAACCGTCACTATGCTCACGTTGACTGTCCAGGTCACGCTGACTATGTAAAAAACATGGTTACAGGTGCTGCCCAGATGGACGGTGCTATCCTCGTGGTAGCTTCTACAGACGGCCCCATGCCTCAGACTCGCGAGCACATTCTGCTTGCTCGTCAGGTTGGTGTTCCTCGTCTGGTGGTTTTCATGAACAAAGTAGACATGGTAGACGACGAAGAACTGCTTGACCTGGTTGAGCTTGAAATTCGTGACCTGCTGAAGTTCTATGAATTTGACGCTGATAATACTCCTATCATCCGTGGTTCTGCCCTGGGTGGTTTGAATGGTGATGCCAAATGGGTAGGTACCATCCGTCAGCTCATGGATGCAGTTGATAACTGGATTCCCGTTCCTCCCCGTCTGGTAGATCAGCCCTTCTTGATGCCTGTGGAAGACGTATTCTCAATCACAGGTCGTGGTACCGTTGCTACAGGTCGTATCGAGCGCGGTGTAATCAAAATTGGTGAGTCAGTTGATATCATCGGTTTCGGTGCTCACATGACCTCTACCTGCACAGGTGTGGAAATGTTCCGCAAACTGTTGGATCGCGGTGAAGCTGGTGACAACGCCGGTATCCTGCTGCGTGGTATCGAAAAAACCGATATCCGCCGTGGTATGGTTATCTGCGCTCCTAAGTC
>Ga0164293_10001600_pt1 | contig 18942 bp, 17 predicted proteins | sample GEODES118metaG_FD_111487 | JGI IMG/M metagenome (GOLD analysis project Ga0164293, IMG submission 111487) | Eutrophic lake water microbial communities from Lake Mendota, Wisconsin, USA - GEODES118 metaG | ecosystem: Environmental > Aquatic > Freshwater > Lake | place: USA: Lake Mendota...
AGTTGGGTAGAGTTAAAGATCAGTTCAGGACGGCAGAAAGACCGAGCCCATATCGTCGAGGTGCTAAAGAAATCAGATGACAAGTCCATCGCAGAAATAGATCGGCATTTGGCAAATGTCGATTTGACCTACCAAACCGAGTTCAAGAATTTGGTTGCCGAAGCGATCGAAGAGCGTCATCAAGAAGAAAACCGCCGCTAAACCACGCACGCCGCACTACGCACCTACAAAGTGCGTGCTTGGTTAAAACAAATGTGCTTCGTGCTTCGTTGAAAAGAAGTGTGCCTAGTGCTTCGTACTTCGTGCTTCGTTGAAGAATGATCCGTCACAACCTAACCGCACCAAGCACCCCGCACCCCGCACCAAGCACGTGCGAAGCACCCCGCACCAATCACTAAGCACCAAGCACGTGCGCAGCACTAATCATTAAGCACTAATATGCACAACGCACCAAGCACGGCGCACCAAGCGCCCACGAAGCACCAAGCACGAAGCACTACGCACGCCGAAGGCTCCCCGCACGACGACGGTCACACCGAAATCGTTATCCAAAGGACGAGCGGTTGGCAACTGGTGAATTTTGGCGAGTTGTACCGATACCGCGATTTGCTTTGGTTTTTGACCTGGCGAAACATCAAGGTTCTTTATGCGCAGAGCATCATCGGGATTGGCTGGGCTGTGTTACAGCCCCTATTTTCGATGATTGTATTCACCATTGTCTTTGGTATGTTTGCCAAGATGGATTCGGATGGGATACCTTACGCGTTGTTTAGCTTTTGTGCCTTGGTACCGTGGAGCTATTTTTCGAACGCGTTGCTCGATTCCGGCAACAGCCTAGTCTCGCAAGCGGACATGCTCAGCAAGGTGTATTTCCCGCGGCTAGTTCTCCCGTTGTCAGCCATTTTGGCCAAGTTGGTAGATCTCGGAATTGCGTTGATGGTGTTGGGAGGCATGATGGTATGGTACCAGCGACCACCGACGTGGGGGACCGTAATGCTCCCCGTGTTGATATGGATCATGATGATGACCGCGGGCGGACTAGGAATGATTTTGACTTCGTTGGCTATTCAGTATCGAGACGTCAAGCACGCCATGAATTTTTTGGTACAGTTGCTGATGTATTCCGCACCCGTGGTTTACCCCGCGACGTTGGTTCCCGAATGGCTACAGCCCTACTACGCACTGAATCCCATGGTTGGTGTGATCGAAGGCTTTCGTTCCGCCCTTTTGGGAACCCGTGACATGCCATGGTTATGGATCGCAACGGGCCTGGTCACATCAACGCTCTTGTTCACCCTAGGGCTATTTCAATTCCGAAAACAAGAGCGCGTCTTCGCCGACGTCGCGTAGCACAACGCACCAAGCACAACGCACCAAGCACGTGCGAAGCGAGTGCTTGGTCAAAACAAATGTGCTTCGTGCTTCGTTGAAGAACGATCCGTCACAAACTAACCGCACCAAGCACTACGCACGTGCGCAGCACCAAGCACTAAGCACTTCTATGTCCTCCATTATCACCGTATCTAACCTATCGAAAGTGTACCGCATTGGTAAAAAAACTGTTCGTGCAGACAGCTTCGTAGGCATGCTTCAGGATTCGTTGACTGCACCGTTTCGTAATTGGCGTACGATGAGTCAGCCGATGAAACCGGAGCAAGAGGCGGAAGAAGACCTTCACTGGGCCTTGCGGGACGTATCTTTTGAAGTTAGTCAAGGAGAAGTGTTGGGAGTCATCGGCCGTAACGGAGCAGGAAAAAGCACACTGCTAAAAATTCTCAGTCGAATCACGGAGCCAACATCAGGTGAGGTCCGAATTAAAGGAAGTGTCGCAAGTCTTTTGGAAGTTGGCACGGGCTTCCATCCCGACCTCACAGGTCGCGATAACACCTACTTGAACGGGACGATACTCGGGATGAGCAAACGGAAGATTGACCGAGTATTTGAAGAAATTGTTGAATTCTCGGGTGTCGAAAAATTTATCGATACGCCCGTAAAACGTTATTCATCGGGGATGAAAGTTCGGCTTGCTTTTGCGGTCGCGGCTTTCCTAGAACCGGAGATTCTGATTATTGACGAAGTACTGGCCGTTGGGGACGCCGAATTTCAAAAAAAGTGCATGGGCAAGATGGGGCAGGTTGCTAAGGGAGGGCGTACGGTGATTTTCGTTAGCCATAATATGAATGCAATCACCAGTCTTTGTTCTAGCGGTATCGTGCTTAAGGATGGACGAGTCGATTTTGCAGGAGTGATTCCTCAGGCAATTGTAGCCTATGGAGTTAGCACGGAAGTCGCTGATTTCATTGAATTGGGCGGTATGGAGGAGAACTCAATTCTAAAAAAATTAACAATTCGTCAAGATGACAAATTGACGAACGGAATTTTAGAACCCCTTCGGCAGGTAAAAATTGACTTGGAATTCCATTCTCGCCCGAGGTTGCTAAGACCCCGAATCGGGATCGCATTTTGTAATTCTAAAGGCGATAGGGTTTTCGCGGTCGCAAGTTGGTTGGGGCCTACACCGCTTCCACCATTACTCGGAAAACGCAGTATCCAGATTGGCTTCGAAATGCCACCACTGGTGCCAGGACGATACACTCTTGATACAGGCTTATATGACTTAGAGAGCGACTTGAGGGAAGAGTATTACTCTATAGGGGCTATTGAAGTGAGTGAATCGAACTTCCTTCAAACGATGGAACCAGTGGTATCCGATATAGGCCAAATATGCGTGAGGTCGAAATGGACGTTGGAGTAAATTCACCCGATCGTAATTCTCAGGGTTTTCTAAAGTTGCAGCCGAAAGCTGATCGCTATGAAAATGCGTCGTCCGATATAGAGAACGTTGCATACAAAATCGCAAGATTTGTACCGAAAGGAGCTTATGTCTTGGATATTGGATGTGGCACGGGGTCTGTTTCTGAAGTTATTCAACATTTGACTTCAGCAAAAATCCTCGGCGTCGAACCTGACTCAACAAGAGTTGCCTTAGGACGGGAACGTGGGATAAACGTAGTTGAAGGTCTTGTGTCCGACAACATGCTAAAGGAAAAGGGTCCGTTTGATGTTGTTGTATTTGCGGATGTGCTGGAGCATCTACCCGACCCAGCTGAGGTCGTCCGCCTTGCAATGACTGGCTTAAAGCCAGATGGCATCATTATTGCATCGGTTCCGAATGTTGCGCATTGGTTTGTGAGGTCAGAACTTCTCAGGGGGCGTTTTCAATATACGGATTGTGGAATAATGGACGCTACACATTTACGATGGTTTACCTTGAAGACGTTGGGGCAATTCTTCGACAATCTGGGTTGCAGCACGATTGGCATCGATTTTACAGTAAACATCGATATGCGTGAGTATCACACTCGCAAGCCTTGGAAGTGGATTGGTGGGGAAAGAAAGAAGCGATTGGTTCGGTTTCTTGTAAAAATGGCTCCCACGATTTTCGGGTGCCAGATCGTGATTTGTGCCAAACCACGATCTGGCAGAGATTGATCACGATGCCTGGAATTTTCTTTCAACACAAACGCGAAAAATGAATGGCAGCATTTGCAATCCTAGTTCGAGGTTATTCCCAGGCCTCGATGGCACCAATGAAACGCAACTGACTCACAAAGAAGGTTTTGCAAAATAGCGGTCGGATTTACGGATGCTCCCGTGCACAAACCTGGGAACTCGGGACGAATGACGCAAGTGGGCTAATGCATATATAGATGTGCTCGCAAAAAAACACCCTGGAGCGAGCGAATCCGTCATAAACCCGGAATGACCCCTCTTTCTGCGAAACTAGCCGGATGAATTCGGCGATAATTCACGATAAAGCAGATTTTTTTCGAGCGGATGCTTGACAACCTTGTTCCAATGGAAGATATTGATGTTTCGTGATGTGGTACTTTGATTTAGCTTCAGAATAGGTTGTGGAAATGAAAATTCTTAGCTTAGCTTTGGTTGTGGTAGGAGGTTTGTTCAGCAGCGGCTCAGCATGTGCGGCTTTGCTCAATTTGTCGAATACGGATACGACCGTGGGGTGGTCTCTGGTGCAAGTCGCGCCGTCGGTGAATTTGACGCCTATGATTATGACGCAAACGCCTTTTGAGTACGATACGCTCTTCGGTGGTGCTGTTGGCAGTAGGGGTGGTTGGTTGAGTGATAGATTAGACGGCCGCACGTTTGCGCCGTCTCCATTCGATTTCCGCTTTAGGCAGTCGTTTCTTGCAGGTGCAAACCAGTTTGTTAGTATTAATTTCAAAGTTCTTCACGATAATAACCTTGTTGTGAAATTCAACGATGAGACTATCTTTACCTCGCCTGAAAGTATCGGCTACAAAAACCCGCCAGATAATATAACGTTTGTCCGTAACGCAGCTGTTGGAAATAATAATCTTGACTTTATCGTGAGAAATAATGTGAACCCAGATCCTGGGCCTTACAATCCCTTTGGTATTTCGGTTCTCTTCGATGCTCAAAAGAATACGATAGAAACTGTTCCGGAACCGGCGTCGATTGGTCTGTGGGCTTGCATTGCAGGGGTAGGACTGCTCGCTCGCCGTAGAATGCGTCGGACTGTCTAGGGTTGTTTTTGCTTTTTGAAGACATATTGCTGAACGCTTGAGAAATCAAGCGTTTTTTTTATTGATCGTTTGTGCGGGCTTAGTTGAGTGCCTAAGATTGCAGTTGATGGTTCAAGTCCATGTGAACTTTGCGGTCGGAAATGGTGCACCATGATCTTGTTTCGTTTGTCAAAAAATCGTTATTTTTGCTTAAATTGGCAAGGCTTGATTTCGAATTTGCTGAGCCGAGTTTTTTCGTTAGTGCGGACGATGTGATGACACTGTTTCGGTGGATATCTGTGCGTTCTTAAGACGAAGTTGATAGTATGGTAGCACTCAAGACAATTGCATTTTACTTGCCTCAATTCCATCCGATACGCGAGAACGATTTGTGGTGGAGTAAGGGGTTCACGGAATGGACAAACGTCACGAAGGCTAGATCGCAATTCCGAGGTCACTTGCAGCCTCACCTCCCATCAGACTTAGGTTTTTGTGATCTTCGTCTTTCAGAGACTCGGGTGGCACAAGCGGAGCTAGCAAAAGAGTATGGCATCAGCGGATTTATGTATTACCATTATTGGTTTAGTGGCAGACGGATTTTAGAACGTCCTTTCAACGAGGTACTCGGCTCCGGTTCGCCAGACTTTCCTTTCTGTTTATGTTGGGCCAACGAGAATTGGACACGGACTTGGGATGGGCGAGATAAAGACGTTCTTTTGGCGCAACACTACAAGCCCAACGACGATGTCCAACACATTCGCGACATAGCAACGGCCTTGATTGATCCTCGATATATGCGGGTGAACAATAAGCCACTTTTTGCAGTTTACCGGGCGACATCGATTCCCGATGTCAAGAAAACGACCGATGCTTGGAGAGAAGAAGCCTATCGATTAGGGATAGGCGAGTTGTATCTTTGTCGAGTAGAGAGTTTCCAAAGTGAACAGTCGGACCCGACTTCGTTGGGTTTCGATGCATCAATTGAGTTTGCCCCCGATTGGAATTGTATTGGTCCTCTTCTTGGTCGATCACGAATCGATCGATGGATGTATAAGTTGGACAGGAACAGAAGATATGCAATGTTCAACCGCGTTATGGAATATGATACTCTGGCAAACAACATGCTTTGCAAGCCAACTGTCGACTATCGCCGGTATCGTTGCGTTACTCCAATGTGGGACAATTGTGCACGACGAAGTCATGACGCATTTACATTAATTGGTTCAACACCCAAGAAATATGAGGCTTGGCTGACGAGTATTGTGGCAGATGCTCTAGCAACTCAGAAGGAACCTTTGGTATTCGTGAATGCATGGAATGAGTGGGCTGAAGGAAACCATCTGGAGCCATGTCAAAGATTTGGTCGTGCTTATTTAGAAGCAACGAAGCGAGCTACTGGCACCGCAACGACACTTGAACAATGACGGATTTTACAATCGTAATCCCCACTTACAACGGCGAGCGATTTGTTGCCGAGGCGATTGGATCTGTCCTTACACAAACGTTGCCGCCCTCGGAGATAATCATTGTGGATGATTGCTCCACGGACCGTACATTGTCGGTAGTGTCGGAATTGGTCGGGCTTTCTTCAATTCCCATTCAAGTAATCCGTCTACCTACGAACTCGGGTGGGCCCTCGAAACCAATCAATATTGGTATGGAGCATTGTCGAACTGAGTTTGTGGCGGTCTTGGACCAGGATGATTGCTTCCTTCCGGATCGGCTTGCGACTCATCGAATGTTGTTCGAGATATGTGAACATGTGGACTTGGTGTTTGGTTTCGTAGCCCGATACGGTGACCCAATCGAGCAAACGATTCAATCCAGCGATTTAATCGAACTACTAATTCTTTCGGCTGCCCGAAAGTCCCTCGGAAAGGAAACTTCTTACATTCTTCAGCCGGACATGGCCCACAAGTTGCTTGCCTGGAAGGGAAACTTTTTGATGGGTTTTCCAGGGTTTTCCTTTCGTCGGGCAGCTTGGAAGCGAAATCCTATCAATGAGCGTTTTTGTATCGCTGGTGACTATTTGTTCATTTGTCAGTTGGCGTCGCGCGGTATGGCTTTCACCACGGCAAGCTGCTATCGGCGTCGAGTTCATAACGACAACCTGTCCGGCGATTTCTTGCGATCGAATAGTGAGGTGGCTACGATCCGCAAAGAGTTGTTTTCGAAAGATGGCAGATTAGCCAAAGACAAGGATGTTCGGACCGAAGTCAAAGGGTGGTTTCTCGGTTGTGGTTATTGGGCTCGCGAAGCTGGGAGGCTCCGATTGTCGATTTGGTTTTACTTTTCGGCTCTTGAGATCTGGGGATGGGATTGGCGAGTATGGATATCGCTTATCAAGGCTATTCCTCTCGGGGCTTGGCGTCGAATATGCCGAGAAAAGCAGGATCGACTGTAGATCATGACATCGGGCCGTTTCATGGAGATAAGGTCGATTCAAGTTCTCGCATCACGCAATCTCGGCGTCGGAGAAATCGAGCAAGCCCGCGACTACTTTCGCAAGTCAGTCCGCCACGGGCATCGCGCCTCGCATAGCGTCCTACTCGCATTCCTCCCCAAAAGCTGGTTAGCGAGAGCCTCGCGACGACATCGGATGAATTTATCAAAATGAGGCTCGGCGGCCCAGGTAATTCTCTCAGGGCTGCGAACATTCATGCCCGTTTCTAAACAAAGGTTTTAGCGTTGTCTTCACGAATCATCCAGTTATTGGCTTCCCCACAGCTGGGCGGGGGCGAAATGGTTGCCATCGACCTCGCCTCAATGCTTGTCGAAAACTTCGATGGTATGCAGGTGTGGACACCAGGAATTGGGGCCTCCTACAACGAAGCCACAAATCGGCAACTGGCGACAAGCGTCGTCCCCTACTTACGAATTCTCTCCGATAGCCCGTTGGCTCGCTTCCAATCCATGTTGAAAACATGGATTGCCTTGCAAAGGGCAAAACCAGCCGTCGTTCACGCGCATTCACCGTATGCATATCGATCGTTATGCCACTACCAAAAGATAGTTCCATTTCGTTCCATCGTTCATATTCAAATCGAAACCGATCCGGAAACGCTCCGCTGGTGCTTCAAAATTCCACCTGACCTGGTCATTGCCTGTGCGGAATTCTTGGTCCCTTCAATAGATAAGGCACTCAGGATGGTCGGTGCACGAAAAACTAAGATCGTTGTATGCCAAAATTCGGTTGAGACAACACGTTTTATTCCTGGAGACCGAAGCATTGCCAGAAACAAACTGGCAATGAAACACGACGCGTTGGTCCTCCTCATGCTTGCCAATCTCAGTCCACACAAAGGACAAGCAACAATTATTCAAGCCGTTCGGCACTTACGAGATCAAGGACATCCTGCGGCAGTTTACATGGCCGGTGTTGAACGCGAAGGAACAGGCTATAAGGAAGAACTAGAGATCCTAGCTAGGACGCTACAAGTTCGAGAATCGGTTCATTTTCTCGGCTTTCGCAGAGACACCGAATTGCTGCTTCAGGCCGCAGACTTCTTTGTGCTCCCATCCGAGCATGAAGGATTGCCGCTTTCGATTCTCGAAGCCCAGGCGGTGAAGATTCCAGTGTTGGCTGCTCCCACGGCTGGCATCCCCGAGGTAATCGAGCACGGCGTCACTGGATACATCATACCTGCAAAAGATTCCAGCGGCTACGCCAATATGATCGCTGAACTCACGAAATCACCGTCGCAGATAACGAGGGTCGTCGACCACGCTTACCGCCGTGTAGTGTCTGAACACAGCCGCTCAAACTATAGCCGCAGGATCGCGGAAATCTACTGCGATGTATTGGGCAATGCGTCCCACACTCGCTAGTTGTCAGAATATTCCCATCGCTGCCTACTACCTCAACACGCCTAGGTGGTGTCCACGCAAATGTAAAACTCAATCAGCGTATCCAAGAAGTAGCTGGAGTTGAAGGCGTCTATGTGTACCCGAATATGGGAGACGGGGGGTGCGCCACTGGAGCCGCTATGTTGGCCAAGATCGTCGTTTTAACCGTCCACTCCAAAATGCATACCTCGGACCAGAGTATACAGACGAAGAGATCCAAGGGGCGATGCGCGACGCGGACTTGGTCTTTCAGAGGTTCGATGCGATCGAAGAGGAAATCGCGGGCCTATTGTCGAAAAATGCAGTTGTTGCACGGTTCGCCGGGCGCATGGAGTATGGACCGAGAGCTCTAGGAAATCGATCGATTTTGTATCCAGCCCGAGACCCCGCGACGTCAACCAATGGCTCAACGAGCAATTAGGACGGACCGAATTCATGCCCTTCGCTCCAGCCGTTTTAGCCGAGGAAGCTCCACAATTGTTTCTTGGGATTCGGCCACAATCAGCCAAAACAGCAGAGTTCATGACAATAACCTTTGATTGCACCGACCTCATTAAACAACACAGTCCAGCCGCAGTACACGTGGATGGAACAGCTCGCCCCCAATTCGTTACCGAAAATTCAAATCCAAGTTTTCATGCGATTCTCAAGCACTACCATCGCAGGACAGGTATCCCCGTTTTGATCAACACCAGTTTCAACATTCACGAGGAACCGATCGTTTGTTATCCACAAGACGCAGTCCGAGCTTTTCTTTTGGGAAATATAGACTGCCTGCTGCAGGCAACTACCTAACGCGGCATCCACGCTACCAAGAGCGTAACGGCAAGAACCAAACCAAGGCGCAATCTAATGCCGTCCATTCCGACTGAACAGGCGACATAAATACATTCATGATTTCAAAGCACCAGCCAAAGCAACTCTTGCTCAGCGAGATTTTCCCTCCGATCCATGGAGGAAGTGGACGTTGGTTTTACGAGGTATACCGCCGACTAGATCCAGGGAGCTTCCTGATGGTCGTTCAGGACTCCAGCCAAGACACCCACGAAATAGACAGTCATTATCCACATCCAATTCTTCGAGAGAACTTGCATGTGGATAAACGGATCTTGTCGAATTGGACCAGTATCCGCAGGTACCAAAAAATTTCCGGTCGCCTGATAAACATTGTTCGCCAGCACCAGGTCAGTGCAATTCATGCCGGGCGTCCGCTGCATGAGGGATTGGTGGCGCGATGGATGAATATCAGGTACGGGATACCCTACTTGTGTTTCATTCATGGCGAGGATATCAACGTCGCGACGACGAGTCGCGAACTGAAAGTCCTGACTCACTCGGTCCTGAAGAACGCTTACCGTTTGGTCGCAAACTCCAACTTCACTGTCGGGTTGCTGCGAAACGATTGGCAGGTTCCCGAGGAGAAGATAGCGTTGATGCACCCAGGGATCGACGTATCGCAGTTTTTACACTTGGACCGGGACCCCAGTGCCAGAAAGTACACCGCCCCTGGCGATGTGGTTCTCCTGACAGTGGGGAGATTGCAAAAACGAAAGGGACAGGATGCCGTGATTCGCAGCGTCGCAAAACTTCGTGACAAGCATCCGAATCTGCGGTACCTGATTGCAGGCGTCGGGGAGCAGGAGTCAGAACTTCGCAAGTTGGTTGCCGAGTTGTCATTGGAGAAACAGGTGTTATTCTTGGGAGCAGTCAGCGACAGTGAGTTGATGGATTGTTATCGTGAGTGCGACATTTTCGTGATGTCCAACCGCACCGTCGGCAAGGACTGCGAAGGCTTTGGGATCGTTTTTCTCGAGGCGCAGGCGCAGGGAATTCCCGTGATCGCCGGTGCCAGTGGGGGAACGGGGGATGCTATGCAAGATGGAGTGACGGGATTGCGGATCGACTGCCAAGACTACGAGAATCCTGTTTATTTGACCGAAGCGATCGATCGGTTGGTGTCCAGCCCCGAGCTCCGTCGTACCATGGGGATTTGTGGTAGAAAATTCGTGACTGAGAACTTCGACTGGAACTTGATCTCGGAGCAGGCAAGAAAATTGCTAGGGGCATCCAACGGGGGTGACAAATGCTAGGGTACGTCTGTCTTGTCGCGGCGATTGTGATTTGCGGGATTGCGATTTTTAAGCCAATCGTAGGGACCGTCGGTTTTTATTTCTTTGCGTTGCTCGATCCGGTATGGAATTGGCGCTGGGTCCTGTCGAAAGACCTCGGCATTCAAAAATGGTTGTTCTTCGCAACACTGATCGGGGTTCTACTTCAATGGGGAATACTCGGTAAAACGAGCAAACTCGGTAACAGATGCATTCTGGTGCTACTCGCATTTTCATGCATCATACTTATCAGCACTCAAATGACTTCCTATCCTGAGACGAGCGCTTGGTATAACGGAATCTTGTTTCGCGTCTTCGCGATGGCGGGCCTTGGAATCCTGACGGTGACCAACACGCGTTTTGCCTTTTGGCTAGGGCTTGCGTGCGTTTTAGGGCAGGGTTACAACACCTTTGAGATTAATCGGGAATACTTTCAATTAGGTTATTGTCGATATGCCTACATAACGAATTGGGGGTACAAGGGATTGGACAACAATGGTTACTCGATCCTCACGATTCCCGTTCTTGCGATCGCTCTTTCGATTGCTTTGTGCCAAGGAAACCTAAAGCTCCGGGCCGTCTCTGGATTGATCGCGGTTCTTGAAATGCACCAGTTGATGATGATGGAGTCGCGAGGGTCGATGATAGGCGCGGTTTTTTTAGCGGTATTGGCGGTGTTTTTCATTCCCAAGACCAAACAATCGATCGCTTTGATCCTAGCCGGAGTGGTTGTCGTTGGGGTACTGGCCGGTCCGCCCGTGCTTAAGGAATTCATGTCGTCCTTCGCAGAAGAGGAAGAACTAGATTCCTCGGCAGAAAGCCGATTTTATCTTTGGAAAGCCGGCATTAGGATCATGCTCGATCATCCGGTGATAGGAGTCGGACCAAATGCTAGTCGCTTCTACGTGCCGCGGTATTACGAGGGGGGGAAGGTTGAGGATGAAAAGGCTCTCCACAATATATTTTTCGAGGTGGGCTGTGAAAATGGGATTCCTGGACTCTGCATTTTTTTTACGCTTTACGCCCTGCCTTGGCTCTACGTGTTCCTAAACCGGCATCATTTTCTCAAGTTGAGTCAAAAATGGACTCCTTCGTTATGTATTGCTGTTCTCGCTGGGATACCGGGTTACCTCTTGGCAAGTATGTTTTCGAGTGGATCGCTGATTGAATCCAGCTACGTTCTACCGATCATTGCATGTGGACTTGCCTCTTCCAAGGAGTTTCTCGATCAAATCGATGAATCGCAGACCAACGAGGAGATCGATGAGCAATCGGATGCACTGCTGGATTCGATTGAGGAAATGGCTCCAGAACCGGTTTCCGTGGCATAGTTCTAGCAATTGCGAAATTGATGGCTGGCACATCTGCGTTTATGGGATCCAAGGATAGAGATGTTTGGCTCGATTTCGTTCGAGCGCTTGCAATTTCCTCGGTCGTGCTTTGCCACATGTCTTCGTTTTATGCGGATACGATTAAGGTTCCAAAAAATGGAATTTACGGGGCGTTTGGGATTGGTGGTTACGGTGTCGATTTGTTCTTTGTCCTTAGCGGCTGGCTGCTCGGTGGTATTCTCTTGGAGGAGATCCGTGAGACGGGGACACTGGACTTGGTCAATTTTTATCGAAAACGTTGGCTCCGTACACTTCCATGCTACTATGCCGTGCTGATCGCAACGCTCCTGCAACGCGCCTTTAGCGGCAAGTTCAACGCAGTGGATCTAACCTATGCAGGTTTTCTCCAAACGTACACGTTTTCCTCTTTGCCTTTCTTGAGCATTAGCTGGTCGTTATGTGTCGAGGAGCATTTCTACTTAATCATCGCTCCTGGCCTACTGTTGCTTCGTAGGTCCCGCGCATCGATTGGGATCATGCTGCTGGTCTTGATCACCGTCCCTTTTGCTTTTCGAGCTTTCGGTATCTTTCTCAATACAGCTCAGACTCATGTGCGGTTGGATCAGTGCGGCTTTGGAGTCTTGTTGGCCTTTTTGAAGAGCCTGAATACCGAAGCTTTTTGTGGTTGGGTTGCGAAACTCAAGTGGCTGGTTTTGCTCGCGATCGCGACGCTAGGGTTGATGTTCTATGGTCGCTACACAGGTGGCGGTATATCGTTTGAGCGGGAGTGGATCACACCGATTGCTGGAATTTTCGTGGTGCAATCGGTCAACCCATTGAGTAGTGGGATCGATCGAGTGTGTCGCTCCGGATTGATCCAATACTTGGCAAGCCGTTCGTACTGCATCTATTTTTGCCATGTTGAGGCATTGCACTTGGTAAAACGACTCGGTTGGACGGACATTATTCCGAGTGTTATCGTATTTTTAGCCGTGTGTCTTTTGTTGAGCGAGGCGTTGCACAGTATCGTTGAGCGCCCTTGCATGGCATTTCGGCGCAGGTCAAATTTTCAAGCTAACACTACACAATGAAAAAACGGCTGAATTCGTAAACAAAGTGAATGCCATGGAAATAAAAAAAATCAATTGGTTCTTTGCCGTTTTTTCGATCATCGTGTTCTCGCTATTTACGTTGCGAATTGTGCTCTCGTTTCCGGAATACTTTTCATCGCTGAGTCGCAATTACAATCCTGATGCGATAGAGTATGGTGTCCTGGCAAACAATATGCTTCAAAACGGCTGTTTTAGCCGAAACGAAGACTGCGCTCCGGATCCGTTGAGGACACCGGGCTATCCTGCAGTGATTATCGCATCGATGGGTTTGTACTACCCAATCCTGCTTTATTCCTTTCAGATTCTGATGTTTGCAAGCATCGTGTGGAGTCTGACGGAGGTTGCAAGGAGGATGTCCGGTGGGGTCGCATCCTTTTTTGCCGGTTTAGTGCTGACTTTGGACTCTACATGGTACGCACTTAGCCTCAGCGCGATGAGCGAAATTGCAGGCGTTTTTTTCTCGCTACACGGACTGTTGCTACTTGGATGGCCTGATCGGATTTGTACCCATCAGAGGAAATGGTCGTTGGCATCTGGGGCCTTAATGCTCGGGATTGCGATCCTTATCCGACCTTCTTACGCTTTATACCCAATTGGTTTATTAGTTATACAAATGCCAACTCTACGCGTCATGAAGATTGGCGGAATTTCACGGCTGATCATTTTCCTCATGATTGTCGCCTATGCACTTCCTGGTTTATGGGTAGCCAGGAACTATTTTGTGTTCGGAATTCCGAAACTCTCGACGGTCAGCACTCATAATCTGATTTACTTCGTCGGCGCGGGTGCCTTTCAGGTAGCTGAGGGGATCGATCGTCAAGAAGCCCAGAAGAGAATTTCAGAAGAGTTCGGGATAACACCTTACATTAATCTTCAAAATCCATACAGCGTCGCGAATGTTTCCACGATAGAAAAGATGGAAACGGACGCCGAATCAAAAAAATGGAAGGTTCTGGGCAAGCATGCAGTCTACCTTATACCCTCCACGGTGATCGCGATCTGTAAGGCATTCACTGCGCATCCGTTGCCAGAATTAGCTTACGTGTTCGGAACAGAGTGGGATTCTCCTGGGATGAAAGGGCTAGCGACACTGCAACCGAGTGCCTATGGGAAGCTTTTTGGGCATTCCATGGATCTGGTTGTGATCTTTTTCCTACACCTGGTTTGGATTGGCTTGTTTCTTGTGTTGCTGATTGCCGGGGTATGGAAAGCGTTTTTGAGGCGCTCTGCTGAGGACTGGTCCTTGATGGTCTTTTTCTGTCTCGGTCTGTTAACAATCTCCTTGTTCGGTATCGATGCGGTTTATCGGTCTCGTATTGTAGCGACCGTACCGGGATGTTTGCTCTGCGGTTTTGGAGGGGCGATGATCCTAGACAGTTTCGGGAAATCTCGAACAAAGATGAATCGATGACAGCGTGGGGGCGACAGTAGAATTAATTTTTGATCCGAGAAAACAGATTGTTTCCGAGAAGGATGCATTCCCATTCTGCGATGACTATTGCTATCTTTGCCGTCCCCATTTCTTGGTGGTTAGTGTTCGTTATGGTATCGCGATAGCAGGTCATCTTAGTGGTCTGTGGGGCGAACGATAACGGATTCGCATGGATTTCGTTCGGGATGGGAGTATCTCACATGGACTACGCAAACGGCGAAGTCATAAATTCTGTCTCGCAAACATCAAAGCTGTACGGCGAATTGCGAACCAATGTGGGGCGGATCTGCTGAAGCTTCAGCGGCTTTTTTGTTCCGTCCCAGTTCGAACATTGACCTCCATCCTAGATGAGCTACATCGAGCACCGCATCACCAATGCGGTCACCGAAGGCTTCAATAGTCGCATCCAATCGATCAAGAGCGCAGCTCGAGGATTTCGCAATTTCGACAATTACCGAATAAGGATTCTGTTCTTCTGCGGTAAATTGGACCTCAGCCTAAAAACCCTTAGCCACCTTGCATTGTTGACCGGGCATGAGTTGACCGGCGATGGAAAATATCTTGAGCGGGCTGCGAAGTTGATGCGACGTACGGTGCATCCAGAACAGAACCTGGATCCTTTGGATCTCCTCAACGCGGAGCTTCGATGGTTCTACACCATGTATTTACAAGCGTTTGGTCGATTTATCGATTACAAAGATTTGCTTGGGCAACGGGAATCCGATATCGAGTACGGAGTCGCTTCGCTACTGCATTTTGCAAACTGGATGGAGCAAAACGAGCGTCCAACGTTGTCGCATCCACAAGAGTTACAATACCCAACGGAGACTTGGGCTGCACAAGACATGCGTAAGTGGCATGTACTCGCATGTGCGTCAAAATGGTGTGTTTCCGAGGAAGATTCCGAGAGGCTTATGGCGAAAGCAGAATTTTTGTACCAACATTCTTTGAAGACTCTTGATGGATTTGCCTCGAAGTCACTTTGCCGGCCGTCGTTCTATTACTGAACTTTGGTTGGCAACGCGAGGCTTTGTTACAGTCACCGCGAATGGCGAACTCATCTAAGAAAGTAGATTGGCTACCCTATAACACCTTTATCCCTCAGCGGCAAATTGCAGTATCGAGGGCTAAATGGATTCTTATGGCGGCAGCATTAATTTTGTCCCTTTTGGTGATTGCTGCCATAGGTTGGGTCGTTTGGGCTCTATTTCGCCCCGGTTAGTCGAACAGCGATTCTCGGCATCCGCAATGATTTAGTTCGCGTCTCAATGCCAGGGAGATGCGATTGATTTTGGTATACCGCTTATTTCGAAGGCATCAGACGCACATTGTCGATAGTAAAGGTTAATTTGGTACGCAGATGAAATTGTCAATCGTTATTCCCTGCTACAACGAGTCGAAGACCCTGCGCAAGTGTGTAGACGATATCTTGTGTGTTAACTGGGACGGCATTTCCACCGAAATCATTATCGTTGATGATGGATCTAAGGATTCTAGTCTCGCAATCGCTCATGAAATCGAAACTTCATGTAGCAACGTTCGAGTGATTGCACACGCCAAGAACTCGGGCAAAGGATCTGCGTTACGAACCGGATTTGCGGCCGCAAGCGGTGACTTTGTGGCTGTTCAAGATGCAGATATGGAATACTCTCCTTCTGACCTTAGGCGGCTTCTCGAACCCTTAATCGCAGGTGACGCGGATGTCGTTTTTGGCTCTCGCTTTCTTACGACCCACGCACACCGTGTATTGCATTTCTGGCATTCGCAGGGCAATCGATTCCTGACGTTGCTTTCGAACATGTTTACGGATATGAACCTAACAGATATGGAGACCTGTTACAAAGTCTTTCGACGCGAGATCATTCAATCCATCAGGATTGAAGAGAATCGATTCGGGTTTGAGCCGGAGGTCGTTGCGAAGGTCGCCGATATGCGATGTCGTGTCTACGAAATGGGAATTTCTTACCATGGCCGAACCTACGATGAGGGTAAAAAGATTGGAATTCGTGATGGCTTTCGAGCTCTCTATTGCATAGTCCGATATAACGCACATCGTGCTCCATTACCGATTCAGTTTGCAATCTACCTTGTAATCGGTGGGACGGCGGCTATCGTAAACCTCGGTCTGTTTTTATTGATGTACAGTTCTGGCATTGCCGCGTCATTTGCAATTCCAATTGCGTTTGTTATTGCGGCACTTGTCAACTACGCGATTTGTATCAAGACCATTTTTAGACAACAGGCCAAATGGCCGTTAGGATTTGAACTATTAACCTACGCTGCGGTTGTCGCTGTCGCTGCAGTCATCGATAGTGGAATCACGTTATCACTTTTGGGGTTTGTCCCAGCCTGGGTTGCCAAACTCTGTGGCACTGCGGTGTCGCTTCTAGCCAACTTTGCAGGTAGAAGATTCATCGTCTTTGCTGAATCGAAACGAGGACCTTGGCTTCCTGGCGGCCTCAGCCATTGAACACCGTTTCCAAAACCCATATTCAAAAAAACTACTAGCGAAAGTACAGGAAGTTCTGAATGATTGTATTGCTGGGTTCGAACGGCTACGTTGGAACGACCCTGTCTGAGTTTACCCTGCCGGCCAGGGTAAATGCCAATTGCGAAACCAGGCCAACGGCCCGGCAATTCAGTAAAGGCCGTTGGGCTAGTCGTTTGCATAACCCACGCCAACGGCCTGGGACTCCGATCTAATCGCAATGTAAGTAATCAATGTTTGAAGACCAAGTTAGTATTCATGTAACGCATCCAACCGGGACGGGCATTCCATGCAGTCAACCGGTTCGAATTGGTGTTCCCTTCCAAAAGGGAAGCGTTCGATTCGAACAAGAGATCCGAGTCCAATCCACTTGCGGGGACATCGTATCCACGCAGATCAAATCGCTTGCTCGTTGGCCAGACGGTTCCATACGTTGGGCGTTGGTCGAGTTCTGGTGGCAACCCTCCTTTGACTATGAGGTTGTTGCTGAACCAGCCAACATGCCCAATGATCCAAAGCATGGTCGTCATTGGATCCTGCAATCGCTGAATCACTGCTTGCATCTCGTTTCATCGGATGAAAAGCAAATCGCAACAAAGGTTCCGTTGACGATTCGACTACGTATTCATGAGGGGGGAGAATTCTTAGGACGCGTCGAAAAGCTGAAACCGATCGATCACGGGCCGATTCGAAATTCGTGGTCGGGCCAAGTCACTTTTAAGAATGCAGTGACGAAATCAGCCCTTTTGGGCGAGCTGACGATTCACGCATTTTCAGACAGTGGACTACTGGAGTTTGAGTTTTGCATCCGCAATCCACAAGCCATGGATCATCCAGGGGGCAATTGGGACCTTGGGGCAAAAGGGGCCATTCTCATCGATGAACTGTCAATCGATGTCGTTTTTGCTGAGAACCCAAGTGAAGAAAAGTTCTCCATGTCGCTCCAACCAGAACCAGAGGGCGAACGCATCGCAGCAACAAAGGAACTGAGGATTTTGCAAGCCTCGAGCGGTGGTTCAAATTGGAATAGCCACAACCACGTCGACCGCCATGGCAATGTTCCAATGCCGTTTTGTGGCTATGAAATCATGGCCGATGGAAATAGTCACCAGGGACGACGTGCCACTCCGAAAGTGAGTATTGAAACAGGCGGAATTCGATACAGTGCAGCGTATCGAGATTTTTGGCAGAACTTCCCCAAATCTCTCACCGCAAATACCAAGTCACTCACGATCGGGTTGTTTCCAAAGGAGGCAAGTTATCCGCAGGAATTGCAAGGGGGAGAGCAGAAAACACATGCGTTCGCCCTGGAAATCGTCCCGGTTGAAGAACCACCCAATATCGATTGGTATCTCGATCCAATTCATCTTTCGTTAACTCCGGACGAGTATGCCAATCGTCAAGCATTACCCTACCTGACACCGCGCGATCCATCGAGCGATGCGCGATACGAATCTCTAATTGATTTGGCTTTGGAGGGGGATGATACATTCGAGATCAAGCGAGAGAAAATCGACGAATATGGATGGCGTAACTTCGGAGATATCTACGGAGATCACGAAGCGGTTTTCCATCAAGGATCCGATCCTTTGATATCTCACTACAACAATCAGTACGATTGTACGGCTGGGTACGCGAGTCAGTATCTTCGGACAGGCGATGTCCGATGGTTTGACCAAATGGTCGCCATGGCTGATCACGCTTGGGATATCGATACGTACCATACCGACCAGGACAAACTACTGTATAATGGTGGGTTGTTTTGGCATACTTACCACTACGCAGATGTGGATACGGCAACCCACCGGAGCTATCCAAAACAATTGCGAGTGTCCCAATCATTCGATGGTGGTCAAGATCTAGCGGCGTTGGGCAAAACCGGTGAAAAGCTTGCTAAAATTTATGCAATCGGCGGCGGGCCTGCAGCAGCGCATAACTACAGCACAGGCTGGATGGTCGCCTATTGGTTAACTGGCAAAGAACGTTATAGAACTGCAGCGATCAATGCAGCAGACTATGTAATGCGAATCGAAGATGGGCGGCTAACGCCCTTTCGTTGGTTGACGAACTCCGACACC
>Ga0164293_10001601_pt1 | contig 18940 bp, 7 predicted proteins | sample GEODES118metaG_FD_111487 | JGI IMG/M metagenome (GOLD analysis project Ga0164293, IMG submission 111487) | Eutrophic lake water microbial communities from Lake Mendota, Wisconsin, USA - GEODES118 metaG | ecosystem: Environmental > Aquatic > Freshwater > Lake | place: USA: Lake Mendota, Wisconsin...
GAAAGTACAAATCCTAAACTTAAATAGCTATTATGAACAGTGCTCACTTTTTTGTTGTATGACAAAGCAGCATTAAACGTAATTCTATTCATATTAATAGCACCCGCTTTATCATTGCTGATCGCAAAACCATAATGAGCAACATCTTCACTACGATTAAGCTGTTTAGAAAACTCGCCTGACACCATCATATGAGCATAAGTAGCACCAATGCTACTCCATTGGTTGCGGTACTGCGCATTTACTTTAAACTCCTGACCGCTCATGCCCATTAAAGCAGGATTGAGCAATACGTAGTTTTCTGAAAATTGACTAAAGTTGGCATCTTGTGCATTGGCATTCCAACTAGAAATACTCATTACTACTAGAGCTGTTAATTTTAATAGTGGTTTCATAAAATCGTTTTTATATTTAGGGTTTATTGTTTAAAAATTTTAGAGCAGCTTATTAGTTCATTCGTTTGATTATAAATCAATAAGAAGTATACTCCATTTGGTTTTTCGTTTAAGTCAAAATGCTTTTCATGGCTTTCTAATACAAATTGCCCCATTGCATTGTATACTTTGCAATATCCTATAGCTTGATTAGTTTCAATCTGTACCTTATTATTGGTTGGATTAGGATATACAACAACAGGGTTTTGTTTTATCGAGTTAATACCTACAGTAGACATTATATAGGTTTGAGAACTAAAGCTGCAATTACCCAAAGTGACTACAACTGAATAGGCTCCATTAATACTTGGCGTATAAGATGCATTAGTAGCACCTTGAATAGGAGCACCACTGATATACCACTGATAGCTTGTGTATGGACCTCCACTTACTGTTAATACACCATTATTGTATAAAATTACCGGGGTAGGCATAGGATTGTTGGTTAAGGAAACTTGACTGCTACCCGTACAAGCATTAACCGTAACTAATGCTGTATATGTTCCTGTTTGATACGCTTTGTAGGAAGGCAATGTAGCTCCACTTATATTTATACCATTTCTTTGCCATTGAAACGTGGCATTAGAAGCTGAAGTTTGCGCGTTTAGTACAATAGAATCATTAGCACAATTTAGATTTGTTGCATCGCTAATAATAGTTACATTAGGCAATGGATTAACATTTACTATGGTTGCTAAAGAAGTATCTATACATCCATTGTTACTTACAATCACTTTGTAAGCACCTGCTTGCTGAGCTGAAAAGGTATTGGTATTGGCACCAGTAATTATTGTATTATTAAACATCCACTGGTAAGTGTTACCCGTATTTTGAGCAGTACTTAAACTCAGCGATGATCCTTGACAAATCGTTGTAGAACCAGATACTATAATACTAGATGATGGATTTCCTGCGTTATAAAGTTTTTTAATTTCACATGCAGATAAAGCACGATTCCAAATGCCAATGTCGTCAATTTTTCTTGAATTGAGTGCGCTGTTATTAGTATTACCACTATTGCCAATATGAAATGTATTAGTTACATAAGGGATAGATGTAATTGTGGAAGTAATAGAAGAATAATATATACCATTAAAATACAAAGTCAATTGATTATTAGAATATGTTGCTACAACATTAATCCATTGTTGTAATGGATTATTTTGCTTTGTTAATAGTATAGAATTTGTTCCTGTACCAATTTGAACACCAATTTCAGTACCATTTAAATTAGCCGAAATCCTATATCCACCATCAATTGCAGACTGTGCTACGCCTCCATATTTAAAACAATTCATTGTTGTATTTGACATTCCATTAATCCATAACCATAGACTAACTGTAAAACTTTGATTCGCAAGATTAATTGAATTGCCATTTACAAAATCATTATTTAAAATGAATTGTGTAGATGAATTATTTATTAAATTTCTGTCAGTAGAAAAAATAGCATTGCCATTTAATGTTCCATTATTCCCATTGCCTGAGCTATCTATAGCATTGCCGCTAAAGGGCCACCAAGCTACTAAGCCATTGGTAGGCACATAAGAGGGCACGTTTTGTGCATAGCTTTGTGCAGCTATGAATAGGGATAAGAGTAGTAATAGTTTTTTCATTTTAGTTTTCGTTTGAAAAAATTAAGCTTATTAATATATTTTATTGTAGCAAAAAAGCATTTACCTCAACAAGCTAATGTCCCCTGTTTTTTTAATGATTTGTCCGGTAGCGCAAGGCACTTCGATGTAATAGCTATATACATCCATTCCTAAGTCTGCTCCATTAAAAGTTCCATCCCAGCCATACGAGGCATTGTTGATAGCAAAGCGACTGCGGGTGTATACAACTTGTCCTAAGCGGTTTACGATTCTAAATACCGTTACCTCTCCTAAGCCTTTTCCCATTGGGTAGAAACGATCATTCTCGCCATCACCATTCGGTGTGAAGGTATTGGGCATATACAATAAGTCTTCTTCGCATACCAACTGTATCGATACCGTATCGCTTACACTACATCCGCCTGCACTCGTTACCGTTACTATGTATACGATTGGGAAATTAACCGTTGCTGTTGGTGAAGCGCAATTAATACAGCTTAGTCCGGTTACTGGGCTCCATGCTATAGATTGTGCATTGGTCGTTTGAGTGATGATATCTACCGAAGTGCCTGCAGGTACTTCTTTGTCTGGTCCCGCATTTACCGTAGGCCAAGGGTATACATTTAAAGTGCTCGAAGCGGATGTAATACTACAGCCATTGCTATTGGTTACCCTTACGCTATATGCTCCACTTTGTTTAGCTGCATAACTCGTGTTAGTGGCTCCGTTGATAATAACGCCATCTTTATACCATACATAGCTTTGACCAGCCACTTGCGGACTCACACTAAATACTACCGAATCTCCAGTGCAGATGATTGGTGTTTTGCTTGCGGTGATGCTGGCTTGAGGCAAGGCATTTACCGTAACTGTTATCGAAGCTCTTACGCTCTCACATCCTTGAGGGGTGGTGATTTGGCTTACATAATACGTTGTTGTACCCACTGTTGTAGTGCTTGGTGTAGGTGCAGTGCTAGATCCTGTACCACCTGTTGCAGTGCTATACCACAAAAGGCTGTTGCCAGCACTTTCCGTAGCGGTTAATGCCGATGCCGTAGCTCCTTGGCAATACGATACATTGCTTACTGCAGGAGCAGTAGGATTTTGAACGGTAATGGTTACCGTATCTGTACAAGTAGAAATGCCATTACTTACTTGCAACCAATATTTAGTGGTTTGTGTAGGTGTTACATTAATGCTTGCCGTGGTAGCTCCGGTAGACCATAAATACGTAGTAGCATAAGCGCTTGCTTGGTACAACTGTGCCACTTCAGAGGCGCTAAGAGCGCGGTTGTACATTAATATGTCATCAAGTTTGCCGTTGAAATAGTTATTACTGGAACTACTACTATTTGCAAAACTTGAACCAACCCCTGCTTGAATATAATTAGCAAACGTTGTAAGATCTTGACCTAATGATAAAAAAACATTTCTGGGATTTGGAGTTCCACTTTTAATATAATTACCATCAATATATAAATTAGGAACTTTATTAGAATATACAATTGTAATAAGATGCCAACCATTCAAATTTGCAGCGTAGGTTATTGGGGCTGATATATAAAGGTGTGTATGCTCAGAAACAAATAATCCATTATTGCCAACATATAAACCTGATCCAACAGATGTAGAAATACTACCAAAATTACTTCCATGGATTGGATGGATAACACAGTTATTTAATGTTGGATTACCTTCAGAACCAGTTTGACCTTGCGTTGGCAGTAAAATACTACCATTAGGAAATGAATTACTAGGATTAACCCATACAGAATAAGTAAAATTGTTACTTACTGTATAATTTGAATTTGTAAAAATTATTCTTGAATTAGTATTTGGATTAAAAGCATAACAAGAGGAAGAATTGCCAAATCTATCATTATTAAGTTGAGCATTAGTTACAAGACCATTACGATTATTCCCACTCATATCATTGGCATTACCACAGAAAGGCCAATAGCCCACCAAGCCATTTTGCAAATTAGTAGCTAAACCGCTTTTTGTGCAACTGGTTCCGCTTGCTGCTTGTTGGGCATTTAAAGTTAAACTAGCACCCAAACAAACCGTGGTATCATTATTTAAAATATTAGCTTTTAAAATACTTACAAAAACACTATCTGTTGCCGTACAGCCTTGAGCATTAGCACCTGTAACTTTATACCAACCTGTATTTTTTGCAAAAATAGAAGAAGTAGTAGCACCAGTATTCCAAGAATAAGAACTTAAACCAGAAGTAGCTGCAACTAAAACACTATCGCCACAAGCTTTAATGGTGTCTTGTGTGATAAGATTGGTATTAAATGTACTTGGCATTCCTGTGTATAAAGCTTGAATTTCGCAAGGAGTTAAAGCACGATTCCAAATGCCGATGTCGTCGAGTTTTCCGTTAAATGCATCATAGGCTGGGTGATTCATGCGGCCAAAACATACATTTGAACCAAAACCTGGATTGGATAATGAATATTGACTATCAAATACTCCATTAATATATGAATTAATATTACCAGATTGTATTACATATACGACATGATACCATACATTATCTTGCAAAGTATTATTTACTACCCAATCCATAGTAGACTGCCCATTAATCCAATTCACACCCCAGCCGCTACCATTGCCAAATTCGAATAACCTTGGTGAAATGCAACCATTACCTATTCTAAGCATCCAGAAAGACATTGAAAATGAATTTACAGGTCCGCCATAATTGAAATTAGCAATATCTATTCTGGTTGCACAACCTGCACTTGAAAAATAATAAGCGCTATTCAAATTTCCATTTCTGTCAATAGTCAATGTCGCTCCGTTGTTTATTCCATTATTCCCATTTCCACTTTCATCATTCGCATTTCCATTAAATGGCCACCAACCAACAAGGCCATTGGTAGGCACATAAACAGGTACGTTTTGTGCATAGCTGCTTGCGGCTATAAATAAGGATAAAAGTAGTAATAGTTTTTTCATAATATTTTTTAAATTATTTGAATCGCTTGTACATTACTTTTTATAAATCATTTCACTCTTAATGAATTGATTTTTTTCGTCGAATAACAAAACAAAATAATTGCCATTTGATAGGTTGGAAATATCAATTTGATTGGTATCACTTTCAGTAAGAAGTTGACCGTATATTGAATAAGCTTTAAGATGCATACCTATTGAAAAATTATTTACATTAACAAAGCTATTAGTTGGATTTGGATAAAAAGCATAAGTAGTTTGATTATCAATTGAAGTATTACTAATTACACTAGGGGTATAATTATATAAAGCACTAATTTCACTATTGTTTAAAGCACGATCCCAAATGCCGATATCGTCTAGTTTGCCTTTGAATAAGTTTGCATTAATTCCCCAAGGAGCTTTACCAAATAAAAATGGTTGCGGGTTTTGATTATTTGAATTAACATTGCTTTTTGTATAAACTAAAATACCATTAAAGAAAATTTTTGCAGTGTTATTAGAAAATGTAAATACGCAATTTTGCCATTGAAATAAATTCAAATGTTGTGCAATTGGAGGAATAACTGTATTGTCAGGATTCCCACTCCATCCTACTTGACTATAAAGTCCTATTCCAGTTGAATCATTATAACATAATGAATAACCAGAATTATTAGAAGCATCATTATTCATATCAACTAATGAAGCAGAATAATTAAATGAATTATTACCTGCAGACTTAAGAAACGGATTAACCCAAACTGAAATCGTTAAACTATTTAATAATATAACATTACTTGTTTGAATAAAATCATCAATTCCATCAAAAAGAAAAGCAGAATTATTATTACCGAATCTATCCGTAGATAAAGTAGCACCATTTACTGTTCCATTATTTCCATTGCCTGAGCTATCTAAAGCATTACCGCTAAAAGGCCACCAGCCAACTAAGCCATTGGTGGGCACATAAACAGGTACGTTTTGAGCATAGCTTTGTGCGGCTCCGCATAAAGCTAAAAGAAAGAGTAGTTTTTTCATTTTATTTTTTTTACAAAAATTTATTTTACCTCAACAAGCTAATATCCCCTGTTTTCTTAATGATTTGTCCGGTAGCACAAGGCACTTCGATGTAATAGCTATATACATCCATTCCTAAGTCTGCTCCATTAAAAGTCCCATCCCAGCCATATGAAGCATTGTTGATAGCAAAGCGACTGCGGGTGTATACCACTTGTCCTAAGCGGTTTACGATTCTAAATACTGTTACCTCTCCTAAGCCTTTTCCCATAGGGTAGAAACGATCATTCTCGCCATCACCATTCGGTGTGAAGGTATTGGGCATATACAATAAGTCGTCTTCGCATACCAACTGTATCGCTACTGTATCGCTTACACTACACCCTCCTGCACTCGTTACCGTTACTATGTATACGATTGGGAAATTAACCGTTGCTGTTGGTGATGCGCAATTTGTGCAGCTTAGTCCGGTTACTGGGCTCCATGCTATAGATTGCGCATTGGTCGTTTGGGTAATGATATCTACCGAAGTGCCTGCGGGTACTTCTTTGTCTGGCCCCGCATTTACCGTAGGCCAAGGGTATACATTTAAAGTGCTCGTAGCGGTTGTAATACTACAGCCATTGCTATTGGTTACCCTTACGCTATACGCTCCACTTTGTTTAGCTGCATAGCTCGTGCTAGTGGCTCCGGTGATAATAACGCCATCTTTATACCATACATAGCTTTGACCAGCCACTTGCGGACTCACACTAAATACTACCGAATCTCCAGTGCAGATGATTGGTGTTTTGCTAGCGGTGATGCTGGCTTGAGGCAAGGCATTTACCGTAACTGTTAGCGAAGCTCTTGCACTCTCACATCCTTGAGGGGTGATTTGGCTTACATAATAAGTAGTGCTACCCACTGTTGTAGTACTTGGTGTAGGTGCAGTGCTAGATGCTGCACCGCCTGTAGCTGTGCTATACCACAAAAGGCTATTGCCAGCACTTGCTGTAGCGGTTAATACTGATGCAGTAGCTCCTTGACAATATGATACATTGCTTACTGCAGGTGCAGCAGGATTTTGAACAGTAATGGTTACCGTATCCGTACAAGTAGAGATGCCATTGCTTACTTGCAACCAATATTTAGTGGTTTGTGTAGGTGTTACATTAATGCTTGCCGTGGTAGCTCCGGTAGACCATAAATACGTAGTAGCATAAGCGCTTGTTTGGTACAATTGAGCCACTTCAGAGGCGCTAAGAGCGCGATTGTAGATGGCAAATTCATCAATTACACCATTTAAATAATTGCCAGGACTTCCTCCTGTATATCTCATGCCCATTTTAGAAGTATTGGCAATTTGTGCAAAATTACAATTTGACTCAATTTGCGTAGTAGATAATACAGCTCCTCCTTGCATCATCCATTCTAAATTTGTTGCAATAGGCAATCCATTTAAATAAATAATTCCTGATGAATTATTAAATACGATATCTATGGTATACCAGACTCCAGTTTGTATTACATTAGCATTAGAATAAATTGATGAGTACTTATTACCAGTAGTAGTGTTTGCCCATACCATTTTTATAATATTTGTATTGGTAATTGCAAAATTAACTTCACCCCAAAAAAATGTCTTACCCCAAATATTGGGAGAATTTGAAGTATTATTAGCTTTTACAACTGTATGAAAAGTAAAAGCATTTACCTGTGTGCCATTAAAAAATGGATTCGCAAAATCAATTGTATTAGAAATGCCATTAAAACCATAAGCACTATTAGGATTTCCAAATCGATCACTAGTTAAGGATGCTCCGATAACAGTTCCATGATTATTGCTACCACTCATATCATTAGCATTACCACAGAAAGGCCAATAACCTACTAAGCCATTTTGTAAATTAGTAGCTAAACCGCTTTTTGTGCAACTGGTTCCACTTGCTGCTTGTTGGGCATTTAAAGTTAAACTAGCACCCAAACAAACGGTGGTATCATTATTCAAAATATTAGCTTTTAAAATACTTACAAATACACTATCCGTTGCCGAACAGCCAGAAGTGCTTCCTCCCGTTACTTTATACCATCCGGTATTCTTTGCAAAAACAGAAGAAGTAGTAGCACCCGTATTCCAAGAATACGAATTAAGTCCAGAAGTAGCAGCTACTAAGACACTATCACCACAAGCTTTAATGGTGTCTTGAGTGATGAGATTGTTTGAAATAGGAGTACTTGCTACACCTGAGTATAGCGCTTGAATTTCGCAAGGGGTTAAAGCACGATTCCATATGCCGATGTCGTCGAGTTTTCCGTTAAATGCATCAAAAGCAGAATGACCCATTCTACCGATAGTGAAATTATTTGCAATAACAGGGTTTCCATTACTTATAACATTACTTATTAAATTACCATTTAAAAAAGTTTTTGCGTAACCTAAACTATTAACATAAACTACATGATACCATTGGTTATTCGACAATGGCGAAGCAATAGTACTACCTATTATATTTCCAGTTGAAGTTACATGGTCAATTCCTAAACTATTTGAATTGTTATACCAATATGCTTCTAAAGCAGAGGAAACAACACCTGCTGGTCCAGGACAGAATTCCCATATTCTGGGGTTTAAACATCCATTACCTTGCCTTAAAACCCAAAATGAAATAGTTAATGCTTGAGAGATACTAGAAGTATTTACATTTGCATCTATTCTTGTAGCGCAGCCAGAACTTGAGAAGTAATACGCCTTATTCGCATTCCCAAAACGATCCGTAGTCAAAGTAGCACCATTTACTGTTCCATTGTTTCCATTTCCTGAGCTATCTATGGCATTGCCGCTAAAGGGCCACCAGCCTACTAAACCATTGGTAGGTACATAAGCAGGTACGTTTTGTGCATAGCTTTGTGCTGCTCCACATAAAGCTAAAAGAAAGAGTAGTTTTTTCATTTATATACTTATAGATAGTTTTCGATTGGTATTTTTAATTTCAAATAATGCATAAATAAAAACTCCGATAAATAAAACATACAAATTACTATCAATCGGTGCATCTGGCAAGGGATCTGGAATGCCGCCTAAGGCACTTCCATTATTCTCATTTGAACTTCTATTGCCATTACTACTCGGATATACAATGCTACCCGAATAATGAGCTTGTTCATCATTATGATAATTTTGATAAGTAGTCTGCTGACTCATCATTACGGCACCTTGCATGGTATTCATTGAAGGCGCATAGTCAAAACTATTATCAACTGCTTCTTCCTCATAGTTTTCAGAAGCACCGCCTTCGTAATGCTGTGCTTTTGCTCCAATACTTAGTGTTAAACAAGTTATACTCAACACCATGATTTTTATTAATTGCTTTTTCATCGTTTCTTATTTTAAGGTGTTGAGAAATTAGTGTTTAGTAATTTTTTGTGTAGCACGGAAACCATTGTCTTGACTCAATTCTAGCAAATACATACCTACTGCCAGATCATTCAAGCTGAGCTCTATCACATCGCCGTTTTTATAGAAGCCTTTTGCTTGTAATACTTCAGCGCCTGTAATCGTGCGTACTTTTACTTGATAAGCTCCATACTCCAAGCTATTGCAGGTAATGCTTACTTTATCTTTCGTAGGGTTTGGATAGACTTGCAGTTGTGTATTGCTTGCTATACTACCTACCCCACTTGTTTTCGCATTAAAGATAAGTTTGAAGCGATTAGCAGTGGTGGTATTAGCAGCTACACTAAAGTCGTAGCTCGGTAATGCTTTCACATTCTGTATTAAGTTTTCTTGTTGGTCTATCAAATACACTTCTGTATTGCTCAAGCCTTGGTATTCGCTGAAGCCCAATTGATACGTGCCTGCATTTTTAGCATGGATAGCTAATGCTACCGTATCGTTTTGGTAGGTATTTGGTCTTGTTTGAATAGCGAGTTCGGTAGTGTTTTTGAGTGTTTTAATCCAATGATCGCCACCATTTACAGAAGCCGCATCGTATTCATTGATAGATTTTGTAATTGCGGCATCATTTCCAAAACGAATTACCACTTCATCAAAACGATTTCCTTGATTATTACTTAAACCTACGCGTAGCAATTCATCCCAAGTTTTCGTTAATCTAAAATTGCCATTATTAGCCGTAGTTGATTTGTGCGCTTCATCGAAGGTGATGGTACCACCACTCGTACTGTTTACCAAGAAAGATTGACCATTAGCAATTACTTGTGTACCTCCATTGGTGCTTGTACCATTATTGAAGGTAGAGAAGGTATAAGTTGCATTCGTTGGATAATAGGTCCAATAGCCACCAGAAATGACACTTCCATTCGTAGTATTAAATTGATTGAAATCCAATTCGCAAGGATACGGATTACCAATGAAGGAATAGCCTGCTGGTAATACTTTAGTTATCGTTCCTTGTCCTACTGTACCAGTAGCAGCAAGAGTTACTGGTATAGAAGTAAAGGCAGCTTGGTTATTAGCTGATAGCAATACGCAACCACCATTAGTAGCATCATTTCTATCGCCACGTACTAAGACCATATAACCATTACCTGGTGTTAAGGTAAAATTGTTAGTACCTGTAGTATTCGCTACAAAATTATCCGTAGCCGCATTGTAGGTATAGAAAGATGGATTTTGTAATTGGGTTACATCAAAGCCATTACTATGTGGGGTCATCGTACCAGATATCGTATAGTTGTTACACATTGTACCACCTGTTCCTGGACCAGTAATATGTATTTGTTGTTGCCATGCACTTGCTAAAGATTGTGTAACCGGACTTGCTAAGAAGGACCATTTACGTACCGCTTTGCCAGGCACAAAACGCTCTTGGGTGACATTGCCCGAAATGGTTCCGGCACTTTGTGCAATGCGAGCCGTACCCGATGCATCTGATTTTAAGGTTAAAAATCCACCGGTAGTTAAGGTTGTACCCGATCCAGCTGTTACGCTACCCGAGCTAGCACCAGCTGTTATGTTAAGTGCATTACCTAAAGTAGTGGTACCCGTTCCGCTTAAGGTTAGATTTCTAAGTACATTGGTAGTACCCAGTGTTGTTTGATCCATATTTAAGGTATTGCTAGCCGAACCGGTAAAGCTCAACGAAGAAGTAGATGAACCTTTAATTGTACCGGTACCCGATAGTGCACCAGCTATACTTAAGCTATTACCATTTAAAGATATTACAGCTCCACTTTGTATTTCTAAATCAGTAATAGAAGATGTAGCCGACAAGCTAGGTAAAGCTTTAACACAAGTTGAGGTAGCCGGGATAACAACCACATCTGAACTGGTAGGAACAGCTGAAGCTATTGCATATCCATTAGTACTTGAATAGGTATACCAGTTAGCAGCCGTATTATAATTGGTATTAGTTGTAGCACCAAAAACATAAGCATTATTAGCAGGTGCTGTAGCAAGAGGTGTACCGCTATAATTAAGCGTTACCGAAGCAGATGCAGTACATCCGTTACTTGTAGTAGCAGTTGCTGTGTAGGTTCTATTAGCTGTAGGTTTAGAGTATACCGTGGTAGGTGTGCCCGAATAAGCTGTAGTTGCAGCAGCATCAGTGTATAACTCGGTAGTAGGAGACCAGGTGATATTAGGAACAGTATAGGTAATAGAAATTGAGTAAGATGTCAAAGTGCCTTCATCACCAGCATAATCATCAAATGCTGTTAAAATCCAATTACCATTAGGGACACTAAATAAATCAGAAAACACTTGAGTTAAGTTTGTTCCAAAACTGCCTTTTAAACCAGATGCAGCTGTAGCGTTTGCTCTAAATGTACCGCTAATTGGGGTAGAAGTAGTTGATAATGCTATCGCACTTGGATTTGATGTTATGGTACAACTATTGTATGAACCAGAAGATCCTGGCCCTTGATCTGCTGCTAGTGCAATTACCTTACCATTTGGAGCTGTTAATGTTATTTCAGCGTCATTTAACCATGTATGGGTTAAATCAAAGCTAACATCAATCTGAGAAATAGTTGCTGATGAAGGTATATTTGCAATTGCTAAAGTACTCGAAATACCTGTTGAGTTATTATCTGGGATAGCCAAAGAAATAGTTCCAGTATTATTTGTTGATGTTGAAGAAGTAGTAGTAGCACCACTAGCCCCACTAGCCACAATGCTTTGAATATTACCTGCACAAATATTTTGGGTAGTGCTAGGTGTTAAAGAAAGAGCACTAGGCAAAGGATTAGTAGTTACAGCCACTGTAGCAGTTGTAGCACATCCATTATTAGCACCACCACTATTATCTGTAGCGGTTACGGTATAAGTAGTATTAGCTGTAGGATTAGCTGTTACACTAGCGCCAGCACCTAAGCTATTATCCCAAGAATAGGTATAACCAGAGTTTGCACTGGAAGCGGTTAATACGGTAGGACTTCCACTACAAACTGAACTTAATGACGCAGCAGCTGTTATTGATGGTGGTGTTGTAACAGTTATGGTAACCGGTGTGCGATCACTTTGACAAGTTCCATTATTTTCACTGACATACAAGGTGGTGGTTGTAGCTACAGGATAGCTTGATAAGGTACTCGCAGTTTGACCACTTATTGCAGTACCACCTGTTGAAACGGTATACCATGCAAAGGTATTACCACTAGTACCTGTACCCGTTACCGAACATGTAGGTGTTTGAGAACCACAGTGCGCACTGTTGGTTGCGGTTGGTGCAACGGTAGCCGGATTAACGGTAACAGCACTTGTTGTAGCTGTAGAACTACATCCTGTTGTTGCATTTGTAGCTGTTACGGTATAGGTTTTAGTAGTTGCAGAAGCACCCGTATTGGTTTCAGTTGTTGTACCAGATGCAGTTGATAGAGCTGGCGTTGAATTCCATGACCAGTTAAAAGAGGATGTCTGATTAGTACCTACTTGACCGTTTATTTGAAACATTGGCCTCTCTGAATATGATACAACATTTGATGTTGTATTACCGCAAATTGAACTAGATGCTGTTGCAGAAGTAACATGTGCTTTAATTGAGGAAACATAAGATGTTGCATTTGACTTACAAGTTCTACTCATTGTAGCGGAACTAGAAGCATTTCCATGACAAAATTCTAAAATAATATTACTTACACCATCCCAATAAAAAGGGCTTGAAAAACTGAGATTATTAATTCCTGAAGTAGGCATTAAAGATGCATTTGTATAAACTTGAATAAGTCCAGAAGTAACAAAACTAGCTGCAGTTGTATTATTTGTAGAACCTATTTTTAAACTAAAATTTATCATTGGAAGAGAACCAGCACTTGTAATATCTAATCCAATTGAAGTTAAATTACCTGCAACCAATCCAGATGCAGTTAATTCTGAAGCAAGAATTAAATGTTGAGTATGAATATTACTCCATAAACTATAAAATGGATTAACATATGAGGAATTAGTTAAATTTCCACTTCCTATTGAAGCTGTACCTGCACTTGCGGGAATACTCGCTCCTGTTAAAGTAATGGAACTTCCACTACAAACCGTACTTGGGCTAGCCGTTGCAGATGTTATATTAGGCAAAGCATTTACGGTTACTGCTACAGTATTGATAGCAGAACAAGCACCATCGGTACCTGTTACCGTATAAGTATAAGATCCTGCTGCACTTGGCGTTATACTAGCTGGGTTAGAGGTATTGGCTGAAGTTGCTCCACTGCCGGCAGTAGCACAAAGCCATGAATAAGAATAACTTTGAGTTGGGGTAGAAGCCGTATTAGCCGCTGTTAGAGTTACAGATTGTCCTAAACATATAGATGCTGCACTCGTAGTTGCAGAAATTGCATCGGGTTGCGTTACGGTTACGATTACTGCTGTACGTGCACTTTCACATCCTGTTGATGGATTTGTTACTGTAACATAGAATGTTGTTGTAGTACTTATAGAGCTGACATAAGTTGAAGAGGTGCTCGATTGTAATAAGCTACCACCTGTAGAAGCATCATACCATTTAAATGTTGGTGGAGTAAAGCTATTATTATCGGTAACTGAAGCTGAAGGTACTCCTGCACCACATTGACTACTATTGGTTGCAGTAGGCGCAGTTGGCAATGCCAAGGCAGTTAGATTTGAAGTAGAAACTCCGTTACCAATTGAATTAACAATCTGAATAGTTCCAGTTACAATATTTGCAGGTACGGTAACTGTTGCTGTAGTTGCAGTTTGAGATTGAATTGTTCCCGAAAGCGTAGCAACCCCTGAAGAGCCTGTAAATAACACTGAAGTTAACGTATTAAAATCACTACCCGTGATAGTTATCGTTTGACCACCGCTAACGCATGCCTGAGTTGGCGTAAAACTTGTAATCGATGGTGAAGGTGTCAAAGCTACCATTAAATTATCAACTCCTAAATAATATGGATTAGCATTAGCTGAATAAGCTCTAATGCCAAATGAATAATTACCTGAATTAGATGGAATATAAGTGTACTTTTTTAAAGTATAAGAAGATGAAGTTGTAGTGGTCGAAGTTACAAATGAAGGTCCTAAACTATTTATTATTGCACCATTTCCTCCTTGTTGATTACTCACTACTCCATCACCTACCCAGCCACTTGTTCCATCACCTGCCCAATAAAAAGAGAAGTCATAAGATACTCCTGCAGTTAAATTCATCATTGGTGTCCAAATTGTATCAGCACTGGTTGGATAGTAAATAGAAATATAATTTGATCCTGCATATGGATCGTTATATATTTGACTTGCAGCATTAGTCATTGTAAATTTAGAAGTACCAGTTGTTGTATTCTTAAAACAAGAGGGTATTACCTCTGTTGAAGAAGACCATGAAGCTGGCACAGATGTACTCTCAAAACCCTCTGTCCATGGGAATGAAGAAACTGCATTACATAAAGTTGTAAACGATCCACCACTTACCCAACTACCTTTATCAGTTCCATTACAATTTGAACGTACCCAAAAATAATAAGTTGTGTTTGCAGTTAAACCTGTTAAACTTGCAGAAACTACACCAGCAGCTGTTGAACCCGATGCTGTTGTGCTACTTGTAGGTGCAGTAGAGCTAGTTGAATAGTAATATTCATAACCATTTGCTGGAGCTGTTGTAGCAGCTGTCCAAGAAATAGTAGATGACGAAGATGTTAATGATGATGAAGTAAGACTTGTTGGTAAGGATGAACATACTGGTGTCAATGTCACAGAAATATCGTCAATTGAAATATACCATGGATTACTGTTCATATATCCCTTTATACCCATGTAATATGTACCGGAAGATGACGGAGTAAAAGTGCCACTAATTGATTGATAATTTCCGTTAATGATTCCTGTTGGTCCTGTTATTGTAGTCATTGAAGAAGTAGTTGCTGAAGTGCCATAAGCTAATGTAATATTAGCGTCTGTTGATGTCGAACCGTCTTGTCGTGCAAAAACTTCAAAGGTATAATTTATACCACCTGTTAGCTGAACAGGGTAAAATAACCAATCTTCATTACTATATTGTAAAAAAGCATTGAATGAACCTGATTTTGGTGATCTATTATAAGTAGTAACTGAATTGTTTGCTGTCCATACACTTGCACCTGTTATTGAATTTTGTGTCCAACAATTAGCAACTGCACTCGAATTTGTAAAACCACTTTCAAAACCTTCACTCCAAGGAATACTTGCACCTGGACATGTGTAGGTTAATTTAACTTGCCCTGCACCACCTGCACCACCAGTTCTAGTAGAAGAAGTAGTATTTCTTAATCCACCACCACCGCCTCCACCAGGAATACCACCTGTAAGTCCATTACCTCCTGAAGTTCTTCCAGCAGCACCTGTTCCACCTCCAGAACTATTTGTTCCAGCTAAGTTAACAGAAGCATTTCCGCCGTTAGATGAGCTACCTGCTCCTGAACCACCTGCTCCACTACTTGCTGGTGAGGTAGTTACAGCTCCTGATCCTGATCCACCAGAATAGAATGTAGTGCCAATATTTCCTGTGGTATTACCAGTAGCAATAGCACTACCGGCAGTACTACCATTGCCACCATTACCGCCTACTGAAAGAACAGTAGCACCTGTTGATGAGCCAGCTGTTGAATTCCCAAAAAAACTACTTCCACCAACACCTCCATTACCTCCAGAAGAAGAACCTGAAGTGCCTCCAGCTCCAACTGTAAAATTATAAGTATTACCGGGAACAACAGTTAAAATACTAGTAGCATAAGAACCGCCAGCACCTCCACTTCCATATGAAGGATTAGCACTAGTTCCACCACCACCACCACCAGCACCCCATGCTTCCACAGTGACTGAAGTTACTCCAGTTGGGCATATCCAAGTGTAATTTCCAGATGTATTATAAGTTTCAATACTCTGCCCCCAACCTACACTTGTCCACAATAAGCAGCTGAATAAGACTACACTAAAACGCGTGTAAGAAGAAGAGAAAATTGTTTTAGCCACAGCTAAAAGCCCTTTTAGGTTTGTTTTCATAATAAATTTTGTTTTTTAAGTAGCCTTAAAAAAATTGGTTAAAAAAATATTATTACTCGCTAGAATGCTTTGCTGTACTTTTTTTTGTAGCTAAGCCCCCCAATAACCCTTGGGCAAGGTGAGTAGGTTAACAATTGGTTAAGAAATTGTTAAGGAGTGTAAAATATATGACTAATGTCAGTAAACAAAGCATTAATAGTTTTTTTTATTCACACAAATTTTAAGTATGTGTATAAGTTGTGGATAACTCGCATATAGGCTATTCAGGAGATTGATGATAAGTAATTGATAATGAGTCAATACAATATAAAAATGGTTAGAGATCCCTCGCAGGCTCGGGATGACAGTCTTATAATTTAGAAATACCCATACAACAAAGCATTCCCTTCTTGTCATCCTGAGGCACGAAGAATAACAGAGCGACTTAATCGTTTATCGTTGCTCGTCTTTCGTTGATCGTTAATCGTTGTTGTTTGGAATCCCTCGCAAGCTCGGGATGACAGCACACAGAGTGTGTTCATAAAGCAAACTGATTTGCTTTCAACAATTCAATCCTATTTTGTCATCCTGAGGTACGAAGGATCTCAGAGCGACTTAATCGTTTATCGTTGATCGTTAATCGTTGTTGTTTGGAATCCCTCGCAAGCTCGGGATGACATTGCTCGAAATAACAACCTTATAATTTAAAAACTCCTATACAAAAAAGCATTCCCCTCTTGTCATCCTGAGGTACGAAGGATCTCAGAGCGTTTTAAAAATAAAAACTCCTGCGACAACAGGAGCTTTAACAATCAATTTACATGCTTATTTTATAATCCTTACAATTTCAATCGTTTTTCTTTTCTAAACAATACAAAACCATAGACCAAAACAGCAGCTAATAAAATATACATGTTCTTATCTATAGGTGCATTGGGATCTGCTGGATCTGATGGCGAATACAATGGTCCTGTTTCGTTTGTGACATAAGGATCCCCAAAACTTTTTAAAGAAGTTGCATCCTCAGTTTGATAATGCAACTCAATAGTGCTTTGATAATCTGATTGATCAGAACTCAGACTGTTGGCATCTATTGACACAGAAGCATGCATAGTAAAAGGCACCAATACTAAACTTGTTAATAGGATTTGTTTAAACACTTGTTTCATCTGTTTCCTTTTTAAAAATTAATATTTAGTGATTTTATATACCGAATGTTGCTGATCGTTTTGGATGTGCAATAGATACATACCGCTTACAAAGGAAGCCATAGCTATTTCTTGCTTACCTGCCATCAAAGTACCTTGTGCTAATACCGCTCCACGGATATCTAATAACTGGTAGCTTGCTTGGCGAATATTTGCATCTAATTGTACTGCAATATGATCTTGCACCAAATTACCCAATAACTGAATAGGATCTTGGTTAGAAGCAGTACCAACAGAAGTAGTCCATGCTTGTTTGGATAACTCAAATCGTTGGCTTCCTTTTGAAGCCGCATCATTGGTAATATCAAAGGTATAGGTACTATTGTTCGCTAATAATTGTTGTTGATGTGTATAATTATCAATCAAGTACCAATCAGCAGAAGTGTTCATGGTATTTTGTATGTTGAATTGATAAGTACCTACAGGAGCACTAATTACCAAAGGAATAGCTTGAGCAAACGCTGGCTCGGTATATACCGCTAAACGATCATTAGCTGGCGTGAGTGCATATACATTAGCCGTTACGTTTTCCATTTTCAAAAGATCTTTTTGATCTAGACTTTGCGCCAAGGCATCAATATCTTCGCGTACAATACAACGATCAAATAAAGTATTATTCTTCATTAAATCAATATTCAATTGCGTTGCAGCTGCCGTAGTTTTAAATAAGGCACTTACAGGTGTATTAGCGGTATTAATAGCTGCAATGGGTATTGTGAAGCTAGTGATAGAAGGTGCTTGATACGCAATCAAACCCATCATTGGTATGGGAGTAGTATTTGAAGAATTGGAACTAGCTACAATCCATGCGCCCGATTTTACTTTACTATCCGTAGAGGCTGAATTAGCTTGATAGAAATAATATGGAGCACCACCACCACCCGTAAGCGCTATAGAATTTACCGGAGCTGCAAATGGATTACCGACTAAAGTATAATTAGGACTTGCATTGCTAGGGGTAATCGTAACACTACCCGTGTTTATAGTACCTTTTACACTAAATACCGAGGCTGTAGGACCAACACCACTATAATTACTTAAACCCGGCGTGCCATTAAAATCGCTTTGCAAACCTTTGTAGAAAAAACCATAGCAAGTATTGGCAGCAATTGTTGTATTTGCCGACCATGCATCAGTACCACTATTATAGACCACCATATCGCCTGTACCACTTTGGTTGACGCTAAAGCCCGAATTATCACTAGCTATACTCGTTCCTGTAATGCTTGTAGTAAAAGGATTGGATAACATTCTCCATGCTCTTTGACCGGTAAACCATTGTTGCAATGCCACATTTGTAGCATTTTGTAAGCTACCGCCATTTAAAAC
>Ga0164293_10001602_pt1 | contig 18940 bp, 10 predicted proteins | sample GEODES118metaG_FD_111487 | JGI IMG/M metagenome (GOLD analysis project Ga0164293, IMG submission 111487) | Eutrophic lake water microbial communities from Lake Mendota, Wisconsin, USA - GEODES118 metaG | ecosystem: Environmental > Aquatic > Freshwater > Lake | place: USA: Lake Mendota...
TGCAAAAAATACTCAAGAAGGAATTGAGGCTTGGGCTAAAGTATTAAATTCAGGAAGATATTATGACTGCAAGAAAGCAAATTATAAATTACCAAAGAAACAATTATATGAAAGCATATGCAAGTGTGTTTATGAATCTGGATATCATACAGACCCCAAGTATAAGTTTAGAGCACAATTTATGACAGAATTTTGGAAATTCAAAACAGAAAACCTTCCAATTATTGTAGAAGAATTTTAATTTAACTTGGTTGCTCATTAAATTTGGGCAACCATTTTTTTTTTTGGATTTATAAATATTTATAAAATAAAATAATATGAAGATAATTGAAGGATTTAATGAAAAGTCAACCCCAGATATGAAATATTACGCATTTGACTGGGATGATAATATTGTATATATGCCAACAGAAATAATATTAATTGATAATAATGATGATGAAGTTGGAATGTCAACACATGATTTTGCAAAATATAGAGGAGATATTGGAAAAACTGAATTTAAATACAGGGGAACAACAATAGTTAATTATGCTGATTTACCATTTAGGCAATTTAAAGTTACAGGTGATGAACAATTTTTAAAAGATATTTTAATAGCAAAAATAGGTCCAGCATTTGATGATTTTAAAGAAGCAGTTAATAATGGATCCATTTTCTCAATTATCACAGCAAGGGGACATAATCCTGAAACATTGAAAAAAGCAGTTAAAATATATATTGAAGAAAATTTTAATGATATTAGTAAAAAGAAAGTTATACATAATCTTAATAAATATAGAGATTTAATCCCAAGTCAAAGTGATATTGATATAATTGATGAATATTTGGATTTATGTAAATTCTATCCAGTTTCTTTTGGATCAGGTAGTGCTGCTAATCCAGAAGTAGAAAAAGTGAAAGCATTAAAGGAATTTTATGAATATTGTAAAGAAATGGCTAATGAAATTAAAAAAGCATTTGAATTTAAAAATGAAGTTTCTGGTGAATCATTGAAATTCTCAATTGGATTTTCTGATGATGATATGAAAAATATTGAAACAATGAAGAATAGTATAAATAAACCAGAATTAACAATATATTCAACAAATAAAGGTACTAAAGAAAAAGTATAAATTTATATTATAGTTTATATTATAGTTTATATTATAACTTATAATATATAATACAATATATAGATTTGATAGAAAAAAAGTAAATAGTGTTTTTTAAATTATTTTCAAAATAAAAAGAATACTACCAGAATCATAGATATGTGGAATACCTCTTTCAGCCATTATCTGTGATTCTGTTTTATTTTTGTCAAATCCTTCTTTGATTAATATATCTTTTCTAAATTCAAATCTATTTTTTCTTTTTTTATTTATTATATAAAAATAATTTGGATTGGTGTTTTTGATTCTTTCAAATCCTAATGTTTGGTATAAATCACCTTTGCTCCATCTTCTATCAGCATAACTAACTATTTCACTTGGATTATATGTTTTAATAAAATAATTCAATAATCTGGATGCACCCCCAATTATATTTGTATTCAATTTGTTACAAAACCTAATAAGTTCATATTCCCCAACTGTATTAATTTTATTTCCCAATGCTTTTCTTTTCTTACCAAATGTCATAATTGAAACCAATATATCATTATGATATAATCCAATATTTATTGAACTTCCAACTTTACCTTGGATATGGTTCTCATCCAAGAATAGTGATTTATCTTTTACTTCAACTTCTTTTATTGTGCATTTTCTAGCATATAATCTATTGGTGTTTTTCCCCAACTTATTCAATAATATACTTTTAACAATTTCTTTTTTAGTATCCCACTCATCTTCAAATAATTGAATTAATTGAATATTTTGTGTTTCACATATATCTGTTTTTTTCTGATGATATTCTTTGGGTTTAAATATGTTGGAATGCCAATAAATACCATTGAACTCAATTGCAATATTATGTTCTGGGATGTATATGTCAATTTCTTTCTTATTTAAAATATTTCTATCATTTTTAATATATTCAATATTATTCTCTGTTAAGAATAAACATAACTCATTTTCTTTTATGGATGATGATTCACTTATGGGATTACAGTTGGTGCATGGATTTAAATCAGTACCAAATCTATAAAATAATAAACTTCTATAAATGGTATATTTGGAATTACATTTATCACATATGATGTCAATGTCAACCCCTTTGTCATTTATAATATTTAAATTTTTATATTTATCATTAAATGATTCAAGCCTCTTTTCTTGATTCTTTATCCTGCTTTCAAGTAATAGTAGGGGTGTTGTAACACCATATTTCTTTAAATTAGTTTCATTCCTATTTTCTTTTGAGGATTTTAATTTTGACATATGTATTACACCATATTTATCTAATACTCTTGATTGAATATAAGCAGTATCTTCAAATATATTCTGAACACCAAAATTACTTAATGTTGTTTTTTTTATTTTATCTTTAATTATATTAGAATGAATAGGTGAATTACCCCCATAAATGAGGTTGTTTGTTCTTTTAACATTCTCTATATGCTCAGTATCAGAATTAGCACAACGTATCATACAATAGACACCATAGCCCTCATTTAAGGATCTTTTAAAACTTAACTCCTTTCCACATTTCTTACATCTTGGTATTTCATTTTGCTTATGGATAAAATGCCATATTTTTTGTTTGAATGGAAGGTATTCAAGGTTTTTGCAAAAATCAATAATCTGATTATATAAGGTTATATAATTATTTTTAATAAAACTTTCTTTTGTTTTATAGCCTGATTTGTTATCTGTTGTAAAAAAAATCAATAAATCCATTTTTTTTTTTATTTACTGGATATTTATTAAATGTTATATCACATAAAAGATGTGAATATAATGCAAATATAAAAATAAATATTTAAAAAAAAATAAAAAAATATAAATATGGCTGATTTATTAATGAAAATGCCCGTTCCTTACGAACCAAAAAGGCAAAATAGGTTTATTTTACGTTTTCCACCAACATTAGGTATTAATGAGTGGTTTGTGGAAACAGCATCAAGACCAAAAATATCAATTGGGTCGAAAGAAATTGAATTTTTAAATACATCAACATTTGTTTCTGGAAGATTTAAATGGGAAACAATGAATATTAAATTTAGAGACCCCATTGGTCCATCGGCATCCCAAGCATTAATGGAATGGGTTAGACTACATGCTGAATCAGTTACAGGTAGAATGGGTTATGCTGCCGGATATAAGCAGGATTTAACCTTGGAGATGCTTGACCCAACTGGTGTTGTGGTTGAAAAATGGATATTACAAGGTTGCATTATAACTAGTGCTGACTTTGGTACATTAGCATATAATAGTGATTCTTTGGCTGATATTTCAATAACAATTCAACCGGATAGATGTATATTAGTGTATTAATTTAGCCTATCCTTTACATACTAAATAGAAATCCATATATTATTATATAATATATGGATTTTTCATATTAGTGAATTCTTCAAAGAAGGTAAATAATCTATTTTCTTTTAATTGTTATAGCTTATTTTTAAGATAAAAAAATGGAAGATAAATCAAAAGAATATGGTCAAATGGGTTTTGACTTGCCACATGATGTTGTTCCCCTACCATCGGGCGGGGTATTTTATAAGAGCAAAAAGAAATCTGTAAAAGTGGGTTATTTAACTGCTGCTGATGAAAACATATTATTAGGTGGGGCAAAAGATTTCACACTACAATTATTAAGAAATAAAATATATGAACATGATATTAGACCTGAAGAATTAACAGAGGGAGATATTGAGGCAATATTATTATTTTTAAGGAATACATCATTTGGACCAGAAATGGAATTAACTCCTACTGACCCAAAAACTGGATTAAAGTTTAATGTGACAATTAATTTGGAAAGAATTAGCATTAGAGATGGAATTAAACCAAGTGAAGATGGATTCTTTGACCTTACATTACCAAAGAGTGGTGATAAATTAAAAATAAAAATATTAACATATGGTGATGTTCTTGATATTACTAAAATAATTGACCAATATCCAGAAAACAGAGTAGCACCAAGAGTAACCCTTAGACTTAGCAAAGAAATTGTTGAGGTTAATGGTAATAGTGATAAGTCAAATATTGCAAAATATGTTGAAAGTATGCCAATTGCTGATTCTAAATATATAAGAAAATTTATTTCAGAAAATGAGCCTAAACTTGATTTGAAAAGAGAAATAATAGCCCCATCCGGAGAAAAGACCACAGTTTATACAGGTTTTGGGGTGGAGTTTTTTCGTCCTTTCTTCGGATTATAGACAAAGCCAATTAAATGATTTTTATTATTTAAATAAGTTATTAAATGTTTCCTATTCTGATTTTCTCATTATGCCAATTTTTATGAGAAAGTTTTTAATAAATAAATGGATTGAAGAAAATAGCAAGGGTTGATGTAAAAAATCAACCCTTGTTCTATTTATAATAAAATATTATTATATGGCTTCTGAACCTATGTATGAGATGTTATCAAAAACACTTGCAATATATGGATTAAATACTACTGATATAAAAGAAATTCTGGATGGCTTCATACCATCATATGGTGCATATATGGGTGGTTTGGCAGCATTAGATGCTGGCTCTTCAATACTTACAGGTCAACTAGCATTAGGTAGGGCTAGAGTTATTGAATTTCAAGGTGCATTAAGAGATACCTTACCATTATTAACTGAAATTGGTGGAAACTTTGAAAGTATTGTTAAAGCAATTACTGATAGCACAGGTGCATTACAAAGAAATGTAATTTTTACCCCAGAGATATATCAAGAATTATATGCTACAACAAAGGTATTAAATACAGAGATAGGTGTATTAATTCCAGCATTTGAAAGTGTTGGTATAACAACAGCAAATATAACAAAAAATGTTGAAAATTCTTTAGATTATATTAGGTCAATAGGTGTTGATGCAAAAAAAGTTATGGGTAGTGTTGTTGAAAATACTGACATGTTAAATAGGTTTTCATTTAAAGAAGGTGTTTTAGGTTTTACAAAAATGGCAGCACAAGCATCTATGTTAAAAATAGATATGAGTGCTGTTCAAAATTTTGCAGATAAAGTTTTTGAACCAGAAGGCGCAATTGAAGTGGCGTCAACATTTCAAAGATTGGGAATTTATGTTGGGGATTTGATTGACCCATTTGCATTATTAAATAAATCATTAAATGACCCACAAGGATTGATAGTTAGTTTGGCTGAAGCAGGACAAAAGTTTACACAATTAAGTGAAGATGGGACTAGATTTGAAATAAATCCATCAGCTATCAATCAGATGAAAAAAATGGCAGAATTGGCTGGTTTAAGTTTAAAAGACTATACCAAGACAGTTTTGGCTCTTACTGAATTTAATGATAGGATTAGTGATTTTGATTTTTCATTTGATATTAGTGAAGAACAAAAAATGTTTGTTGCAAATATGGCTTACTTAAATAAAGATGGTAAGTATGTGATTCAAATAGAGGGTTCAGAAAAATTAGTCACAAGTTTAAGTGAAGAACAAATAAAGAAAATAGCAAGTGATACTGATGGGGAAAAAACAATGGTTGAATTAGCAAAGGATTCATTAAGTGTTGCTGATGCAACATACAATAGTCTAAATGCAATTAAATATAAAATACTCTTTGGTTCAATGGGAGATGACACTCTAAGATTCAAAGAGGATTTTAGGGAGATTAACTTGGCAAAAATAAAGCAATTATCAGATTCAATACCAGGAATGTCTGAACGTGAAAATATTAATAAAGAGATTTATGAATCTTTAAAAGCAGATAATATGGCTGATACTCTTCATGGTGTAAATGATGCATTTAGTGATTTACTTACAAACATTGGAAATGAATATGGTGGTGCAAATAAAGCATTTTATGATGCAACAACTAGTGGTAATCAAGCAAAAGCTATGTTTGATGCATTAATAGACCCATTAGGTACTGTTATTGGTAATTTACAACAATTTAATGACACAATGAATACCGCCATAATAAATACAATTAATGATTATTTAGAAGGTAATATACCACTTGCAGAAGGCGGACTTGCTTATGAGCCAACTAGAGCAATAGTTGGGGATAATAGAAATGCACAAACTGACCCCGAGGTTATAGCACCATTATCAAAGTTAAAATCAATGCTAGCCACAACAAATAATGTATCTAGTGAAAATAAGCTTACCATTGAAGTAGTCCCAATTAATGTTGATGGGACAAAAGCATATAGTGAAATTAAAAATTATGAATTTTATTTAAATAGTCAGAATACTGACAAGAAATTAAATATAAAAACTAATTTTGGTAGAACATAATATTTTTTAATATGAGTAGTCCTTTAGATTTTGGAAATAGTGAATTTTTTAGGGAAAGGTTAACAAAAAGAAATTTAATTCCTTATAAAAAATCAAAATATGGTAATACACCCCCCTTTACTTATGAAGTCTCGCCATTGAGTGATTATTCTGTTAAGGATAGTGATGATACTTTAATTGATACGCCAAAATTTGCAAATGAGGCATATAATTTAAATTCATATGGTAATGTGGGTGGATATAAGGATGTTACAGATCCTTGGGTTATATTTAAAAATAAAAGTAATATTGGTGAATATATTAAATCATTTACTCCATTAGATTATACACTTAATGATATTATTTTAAATAACACTAAAGTTAAAAGTGATTTAAAAAATGATTCATATATTGCCAGATTAAGTTATAGCAAATTAACAGAGTATATTAATGAAAGGGTTGGTCGGATAACAGAGAAATTTAATAGGGATGAGGTGGTAGAAAAAACCATTTCTTCTATAAATGATCCATTTGATGTATATAATTTAATTATAAATCTTGACAAATCAAAGCAACCAACATGGGTTATATCCAAATCAAATAATATTATTCTTGCTGCAACTCAGGTGGCTTCAGAATTTGGGGGGATTGAACTTCCTTTCTCTCCAATTGTGGGGAGTTATTTTGATGAATCAATTAGTTTAAATGGTAAATATAGAAAGGGTATTATTTTTAACCAAAAAAAGAGTGGTTCACAATTATTTTTTAACAATATGGGTGTTGGTCAAAAGTCTGTTTTGTTTAATAATATTAAAAGCAATTTATATCAGCCAAATTATAGGGGGACTTTTACAATAAATACATTTTCAGATTTATTTAGAAAGAATAATAGTTTATATTATGTTGGGGATAGGGATTTAGATATTACAGATATTACAGGTCCAGATAATGATATTCCAGTTGACCAGTTTGGTAGAAAAGTTAAAATTAGTGTTTATGGACCAACTGATGTTTCAAATGATTATGAAGGGGATACATTTGAGCCTTTAAGTGTTTTTAATGGTGTTGCTGACATTGAGGGGGGTAGTATTGAAGGTGGATTAACTTGGGTGTCTCCCAAGTATAATATTAATGCTGGTGATAATGTTGGTAAAGGGGGTGAAGTTTCTGTTGGTGGTGGTCCATTACAATCATCATTTGAAGCAAATCAATCAACTAGATTTACTTTTAAGAAAGGGTCAATTTTAGATGATACACAAAGAATAATTAATTCCATACCTAGCGGGCCAAGTAGGTTTAAACATGTTGGGAATGCAATTGACCAAGTTAGTAAGGTATTTAATGATGGTTATAAAGAAATAACAAAAGGTTCGAGAGTTAGAAGATATCAATATACTGATCCCAAAACTTTGAATGGTGGTTCTTTTCAAGAATATTGTAGATTATTTACAAAGGATAGCCCATATATGACCCACAATAGGCTTCAAAAGAAAAATGGTATAACAAACCAAGGGAGGCGACTAAAAGGGTCTGTAATTGAAAATACATATGATTTAAGCATGTACCCTAAAAAGGGAAATGATAGCAAAAAATATATGTTATCTTTGGAGAATTTGGCTTGGAGAACATCAGACAAACAATTAAATCTTCCAGAATGTGAAAAAGGTCCAAATGGGGGTAGGATAATGTGGTTTCCACCATATGATTTAAAGTTCACAGAATCATCAAGTCCAACATGGTCTGAAAATGAATTTCTGGGTCGTCCAGAGCCAGTTTATACATATAAAAACACACGTAGAACAGGTAGCATTGAGTTTAATATTATTGTGGATCACCCATCAGTTTTGAATGTTATCACAAATCAAATTTTGAAAAATGACACTTCATCAGAAAATATAAATAATATTATAAATTCATTTATTGCGGGGTGTTTAATATATGACATTTATGATTTGGCAAAAATATATTCAACAATTAAACTTGATGAATTGCAAGAACTCCAAACAATTATAAGAGAAAATAAAGTAATAAAAGAAGATTATGCTTATATCCAAAGAACTGTTACAACAAATCTTGACCCAGTAATACCAAAAGATGAACCAACACCAGAAGTTAAAGCAGATACAACTTTTGAGAAATATGTAAATATTGGACTTTACTTTGATAATGATATACCAAAATTAGCAGAAGGGGATTATAATGCTTTATATAATTCATATACCGCTAATCCTACATATAATAATGGGGATTTAAAAAACTTTATGGACAACATTGTTATTGATAATTTCAATGAAATAAAAAATTTAGCAAATGATATTAAAGAGTTCAACAAAAATAATCCACAGGGTAAAATAACAATTACTTTAGCAAGTTCAGCATCAAAACCAGGTACTACTACATACAATAAAAGTTTAAGTGAAAAACGTAATGCTGTTGTCAAAAAATATTTAGAAACAATAATTACAGAAAAAAATATTACATATGATCTATCACCTCTTGGTGAAGTAGCATCAGTTACACCAAAATCAAGTAAACCAACTACTACACAAAGTCAAGTAAATTGTACTAATTTTTCTGATGACCCTATAAAGAGTGTACCAGCTATGGCTTGTAGAAGAGTTGCTATAGCCAAGATAGTGGCAGAAAAAAATACAACCCCACCAACGCCAAACCCAGCACCTATTACGCCAACAACTATAACAACAACAAGTGATGTTAAAATAAAAAAAATAACAACAGACATTAAGCAAGAGGAGACATCAAAAAAAATACAAGGTAAAGATGTTTCAAAAAAAATATTACAAAATTTATTAACAGAATGTGATTATTTTGATGTTATAAAAGAAACTGATCCATTTATATATGATAATTTAAAAAGCAAATTTAAATATTTTAATCCAGCATTTCATTCAACAACACCAGAAGGTTTGAATAGTCGTTTAACATTTTTGCAACAATGTGTTAGACCTGGGGATACAATACCAACAATTGATAAGAGTGGGGGTTTATCATTTAAGGATTCAAAAAATACAAGTTTTGGTATTCCACCTGTTTTAATATTAAGAGTTGGTGATTTTTATCATACAAAAATAATACCAGATACATTAAGTTTATCTTATGAAAATTTGGATATTAATCCAGAGGGTATAGGGTTGCAACCTATGATTGCAAAGGTGCAATTATCATTTAAATTTGTTGGTGGGCATGGCTTGAGCAACGCTATTGACCAATTACAAAATGCTCTATCATATAATTATTATGCTAATACAGAAGTTTATGAACCTAATGCTGAAACTACTGATTTTAGTTTAGTTGATATGGATAAAGAATTGTATGATTTTTATTTAGAGAAAGAAAAGGTTATAATTGACCCTACTAGTGATATTAAAAACACTCATTATTCATTAATAGGTGAGTTAAATACTAATGGTAATTGTTTAGATTATAAAAATTTCCTAACTAAATTTAAAGAAGAAACAAATAAATATATTGATAGTATTTCTTCTTTGATGTTAATTTTTGAAAAAGACAGTAATTTTGATGTTTTACAATATATGACATCTGATATGTATTTTATACGTGGGGAGATAACACAAAATAATTTTATTAATTTGCTTGGAGTACCCAACCCATCTATAATTAAAAAAATTGAGAATTATTATGATAATATAGTTGATAATATTAGGAAAAATGATGATGATTTTATTAATGCAATTAAGAATAATAATTTAGATAAAACAAATTTAACTTTATTAAAAAATCGTTATGAATCATATATATTTGATAAAAAAGAAACATTAATAACTAATATAGATAATTTTATAAATCAGGCAAGAATAATTCAAGCAACTTATTTGACCTATTTGAATAATGCAGGTTTGATATTATCCACATTAAATGGTGCAACTGGGTATGACTTCCAAGTATTAGATGATAATACGCTTGATGTTTATAAATTAACAGGAAATACAACTACTATATCAACTTTTATTAATAGTGTAGGTGATGTATTAAATGACTTTTATAGTGGATTAATTGAAACTTTTGATTATTCATCCAATTCAATTGGATTAGACCAAATATTTTTTACTTCAAAATATTCAGAACAAAGAAGTTTGGTATATTCATTTTTATATCATGGTTTTGAAAAAAATGAGGAATTAACTAATTTTAGGGAATTTATGTTTAAAACATTGTATAAGCCAGATGTTTATCAAGAACCACTTAGGAAAACCCAAAATGAATTTTATGAATATTGGGAAAAAGAACAGAAATTTTACAAAATATATAATGATGATATACAAAATAAAAATAAAATTAATAGTGGTTCAAATTTAAGAAAATATGTGGGTAGTGGATATAAGAGTAAAACTACTAAATTACCCCAAGTTAGTGGAGATTATTGTATAAATTACATTAAACTTGGTTTGATACCAGATGATTTAAAAACTGCATTATTATATATTAAAAGTGATTCTAACTATGATAGTAATGTCAATAAGTGGTCAACTATTAAAGATGGCATAATATATATTAAAAATAATTTATATTAATGAATTTAAAATATTATAATCGTTATTCACCGTTTTTAGTGAATGGGGTTCAAAAAACTGTTCCGTTTGTTACTTTACCAAGTAAGAGTTCAGATATTGTTTTCTTTTATAAGAAAAATAGGACAAGACTTGATAAGATATCACAACAATATTATGGAACTCCTTTTTTTGGCTGGTTAATTCTTTTGGCTAATCCATCTTTTGGTGGATTGGAAAATGACATTTTTGATGGGGCAATGTTAAAAATACCATTTCCTTTGGAAAGTTCCTTGTTAGATTATAAAAATGCAGTAGAAAATTATTATTTTTATTATGGTAGGTAATCAAGGAGATATTCATGTGATATATGACTACCAAAATGTTATATATATTGATCCAAACAAGGTTGTTAATCTTAATCAAGAGGTTGTTGATAGGGGTGTTATCCCAGAAGACTTTGTTATGTATGCAAATCTTGAAACAAAGTTAATACCAAGAACAAAATTACTTGTTAATGGGGCAGCAAATAATCGTATATCAACGGTTAGATTAGGAAGTATTAATTTTTTAAATCCAACCAATTCTGAATATTTAACTTCAAATTATTATAATGAGTTTACTGGTAAGGACACTCTTGAAAAGAGGGGTGTAAACCAGAAACAAGTTTTTGAGGTAAACCAAGGGGGTGAAACATTCTTTAAAGATACTGCAATTAATGTTGAAAATAACGCATTATTTGGAATTAAGAAAATAAGTATAAAAACAAATTCATCTTTTATTCCCACTGTTAGTATTGAGATGGAGGATGTTCAAGGTAGAGCATTATTTAGTTTGGGGGATCAATCACCATATGCTGCATTTTTCAATTTACCTTACCCCCCATTTTATTTGACAATTAAGGGATATTATGGAAAAGCAGTTAGATATGAATTATGTTTGGTTAAGTTTAATTCAAGATTTAATAATACAAGTGGGGATTATTCAATTAGTTTGGAATTTATTGGTTTTAAGTACAATGTATTAAGTGAAATTAATATGGGTCACTTATTGGCTGCACCCCATATGTATAGTAAAAAATATCAGGTTGAGGCTAAAGACTTAACAAGTTCTTATTTATCCAATCAAGCAAATACCCAAGTTGGGTCAATTTCGCAAGCAAGCAATTCAACAACTAACAAAGTTTTGGAGATTAATACAGAATTAGGTTATCAGAAAATACTTGAAGTATATAAAGATTATAAATCTAAAGGATTAATTGATGCTGATTTTCCAGAGTTAACGGTTGCTGAATTAATTAATAAATTGGAATTATTTCAACAAAATATATTAAATAATGCAAATAAAGTTTCTGTTGAGGTATTGACAGATGGTAAAAAGTATCAGAAAACATTAAATGATTATTATAAGAAAGTTAGGGGGGATGTAAAATGCTGGTTTACCAAATATATAAATGTAAGACCTGTTGTTTTTAATAGTGGTAAATTAGGATACACATTAAAAAAAGAAATATTAGACAAAGCGGCTGAAGGTAAAATAAAAGAAGTTGATGATGAGTTAAAAGCTATTATTAAAAAATATACAGATTTATTAAAGGATAATAAATCATTTGGGGATAATGGAGTTTTTAAAATAAAAAATAATATAACTTATGATTTTCTAATATCAAATGATACTGATATTGATTGGCAATCAACATATTCATCAAGAACTGGTAATATATTAACAGTCCCCCTAAATACCCAAGAATATATTGATAAGTTATTTGATGTGTATTTTGAATATAAAATAGCAGATATTAAATATACTCCACCAATATATTATTTTAATATTTTCATAGATGAGATAAATAAAATGGAATCTATTTTCATCAAAGAAATAAATAGAATTGAAAGAGATTTATCAGAAAAATTGGCATTACAGATAGCAAATAATCAAACTGGTATTGGATTTGCCCCAACAATTAAGAATGTTGTGGCTGTTATTATGGCATCAACAGAGGGGTTTTTAAGACTGCTTGATGATGTTCATAACAATGCTTGGAATGTTCGCTTGGATGAAGATAGAATATCATCAGTATTTGGGGATGAAAGAATTGATGATAATACAAATCAAGAAGAAATAGTATTTCCTTGGCCTCAAGTTTATATAAAACCATCAGAGGAAAAGAAGAATAAATATGAATTAATTTATCCTGGGGATAATCAAATAATATCAAAAACTAAAGCATTCTTATTAAACAAATGGCCAGAAGTTGAATTTGTTGAAGAATATCTAAAAGGATATACAAAAAGATTGGACAAGCCAGCATTTGGAGATGTTTTTGGTGATAATTATGAGGGGGTATCAAGATTTGCACATAATTCTTTTGAATATCCATTTATTGATTTGCCTTATTTTAATTCATCACAAGTTCAATTTTTTTATGAATTATGGGATAGGCATTATACTGCATCATTTAATACGGGGTATTCATTATTATATAAGAATGCTTTGGGGAAACAAACCATAACAAATATAATTTCAAAAAATGAATCAAAAAATATTGAATTAGGTTTATCCACAAATTCAATAATGTTTTTTAACAAAATAAAAAATATTTTAAATTCACAAAATAATTTAAATGGGTTTAACTATGAGCAAACATTATTTGATATATCAAATAATGGTGTCAGTGAAAGATATCAAAAATATAAAGATGGATTTATAAATACAATATATTTGAATAGTGTATTTAATAATCCATCAAGGATATATAATATTGATACCTATAATGCATTATCTAGTAATTTCATTAACAACTTAACACCTACTGAAATTAAACAAATGTCATCAGCAGTTAAAACTATTCAACCATCTAATGACATTAAGTATATATATCCATTTAACAATTCAATTTGGGGATTAATTAATTTAAATTCTAATGGAATATCAAATAAATATAATACAAGTAGGACATTATTTTTTAATTCAGATAGAAATTTAATAACAAATTTTCGTGATATTAATGATATTATTAATAATAGACCTTTCAAGTATTTCCCAGAAATTGGGGATACAACATTAACATATGGTAATATATATCAAGACCAATATTCTTTTGAAAAATCTAGTTCAATATTAAATTCCCCCATCTTCATCAATTCAGTTCAATTGGGGATAAGTAAATGGAGAGCAAACAATAAAACACCATATGCTGAGGCGGCATATTTGTTTTTAATGTCATTACCATTATCAAATTTAACAGATTTTTTAATTAATAAAACAACGCAAGAAAAAAGTGGGTTTTTATTTTCTAGTTTTACAAAATACGCTGCAATACATAAATTACCATTTGCTTGGATATTAAAGTATGGTGCTATTTGGCATCGTTATAAAAAATATGTGAATGATGGGGTTGATATTTTGACAGATGTTTGGAAGGATTTTGATTATGTAAATAATTTTTATGGTAATACAACACCAAAATCATATACATTTAATTTAAATTCAACAAGTGAAACTATTGCAATAAATACAAGTACTAATGGGAATGAGAATACTGGATATTATCCCAAGACAATGAATGATTTTAATGTTTTTTTAAATGGGTATGATTTATTTACTGGATTTACAAATACAGAATTAGACACTACTATAAATAGGGGGTTCAAAGTTTTCAAAACAAATCAATATACTTTTAATGGATATAATGTAAATAACTGGACAACATTGGTACCTATTAACATTTACGATAGTATTTTATATCCAAATTATTGTCCAGACCAAAAAGTTGATATTAAGGGTAGGTATTATGTTTTACCATCATTTAATTCAGATTCAACAGATATTTCAAATACAACAGTAAATTATTTTACAGGAAAAAACACATTTAAGAATATCATACATAATGGTGCAATAAAAGTTTTATTGGCTGGGGATTTGGGAACATTTAATTTTGAAAATTTATTAATGCCAAAGCATGATGAATATTTTAATGTTAGGAAAGATGAAGATGCATTTAGTATAACATCAAATAGTGAAACAAAATATGCAAAAGTTGAGGATATGCTTTCAGTTTTTGATGCTAAAACTTTGAATATGTTTGAGAATGAGTTCTTGAACTTTTCAAAATCAATATATGATATTGTTTATGAAAATGAAGATATTGATATTAGATTACTTGGTTTAGATTATTCAGATGAAAAGACAAAGTATTCAAATTTCCAATTATTGTTTAGAGAATTAATGGAAGTTCCAGCAAATACAGCAAATAAAAATAATGATTTGTACTTTAAAGAAATTAAAGAATTTCAAAAGAATAATTTTTCCAAAATAATTAAAGATTTTTTAAATTATGATGTTTTGTTTAAGTATGGAAATCCAAGTGGGTATAATAAATATTATTATAATTCATTTATTGACCATATTGGGGGAACATCAAATATAACAAATCCATTTAGGTTTAAAGGTTATGTTGTTGGTACATTACCCCCAGATTCCAGATTAATAACGTCAAGAAGTTTAAAAGAAAAAGAATGGAAAGCATTACAATTAAATGTTGGGTTTTCAACCATCGATGACTTGGCATATACTAATGATGGATCATATATCACAGATTTCTTTATAGCAAATAACATTGAATTTAGTGAAGAGAATATTATTAATTTAGCTCCTATCATTAAAATATATGCTAGCCAAAAGATAATTAATCCAAATATGAATAGGAGTGATTTTTCAACCATTCTGGTTAATGAGCAAAATATTATGGATAATATGGTTAGTGACTCAATAACAAATACTTTACAAAATGTTAAAAGCATTGTTAATAATAAAGATATTATTGAGATAAGCACACTTGATACAGTATTGAATAGTAAAATATCAAAATATGATTTGTATGAAACATTTAAGGCAATAAATGACAAATGGATATCGGGTAATGATTATGTTACAAATACTCTTTTTGAGGATGTTCTTTTTTTAGATAGGGGTGCAAGGAACATTGGTGATTTATATTTTGTTGATATTTTTGATTTAAAAAAGATATTAAATGGTAAAAACATTAATTTAGAAACACCAGTTTTTAATTTTATTGGAGGATTAATGACTAAAAATAATTTTAACATTTTTCCTATGCCATCATATGTTAATTTTTATGGAACATTATCACCTGGAGATAATGTTAATGATGTGATAGAAGGTTCAACAATTATTGCAAATGATACTTGGGGGAATTTTACAAGTGTGGATTATAGAAAATCAGGACCAAAATTGGTTTGTGTTTATGCTGGTAGGGGGTCAACAACTTTAAATACAAAAGATAGTAAGAATATTAGATATGGTGATGATTCTTTTGATATGGAAAAAGAAACTGAATTGCCTTTCTTGGAGGATCAAAGAAATAAATCAGATTGGGCATTATCAAATAAATGTGTTAGTTTTTTGGTTGATGCTGGTATTAGAAACCAAGCAATCTTTTATGGCATATCTGTTTCACAAGATGGTGGAACAGCCACAGCAGAATCATTGCAAATGATTGAGACTGTGAGGAATAATGTGGGTAATAGTGGTGTTTCAACTCAAAATAATTCATTATTAAATTTGTATAAAAATTTAAGTTATAAGGCAACTGTTGTTTGTTTTGGGAATGCAATCATTCAACCAACAATGTATTTCAATTTGCAACATATACCATTATTTAATGGACCTTATTTTATTACAGAAGTTTCACATGAAATATCCCCTGGAACATTTGAAACAACATTTTCTGGAGTTAGACAAAGTATTTATGCTCCTCCTACAGTTGATACTTATTTGGCAAGTATTAATGAAAACTTATTAACCAAATTAACTAGTAGATTTGCAAAGGCAATAGAGCAAGAAAAAGAGGCTTCAGATAATGCTATAAAGGAAGCGCAAAATAGTGTTCCAGTTCCAAATACATTATGTTCTACATCATTATCTACTGAATATTCAGAATATGAATATATAAATTCAGCAACAACAAATAATTATAGTGCACAAGTTTTCTATGATTCTTTATCAGGAATTACTGACACTAATATTAAGAATACAATTTATATATTTTCTTATTTGGCATCATTTAAAAATAATAATTTTGTTGGTTATAATTTTAATTTTGGTAATGTTTGGTTGACCTATAATAGGGGTGATTTAGAACTTGAAACATATTTTTGTGCAAAAGATATAACATCTGAAATTAACAGACCTTTTGCAATGTTTGAAAATCTTCAAAAATACATTGATTTTATGTCAAATGCTGTTAAACCAGTTAATAGTGTAATTTCAGATATTGGTAATTATTTAATTCCATATACAGCATATTGGTTATATGGTGGTATAGTTGGAGGGGAACAAGAGGCTATATCATCTTTATATGTTCAAAATTTAAAAACAAATGGGGTTTTTGATAAATTAGAAAAAAAATTATTTGAAGCACTTAGAAGTTTACGTAGTGTATCACCAGCCCCCCCAACAGAGGTTGTTAAACTTAGCACCATTAATGCTGATAATGGTAGAAAAAATAATGATAAATTAAAAATTGATTGTGAATTTACATATAGAAATCCAAGATTAACAATTAAACCAAAACTTAACTTTTTGAATACATTTGAAATTTATTTTGAAAGTAAAAATGTTAATGACTTGTTATATATGGAAAATGTAAATAAATTAGTTGAAAATGAATTATTATTATTATATTCAGTAGGAACTATGTCAACAATTGAGGACACAAAAATTGATGTTATATCTGGTGCAACTTCATCATTTAAACTTACATTTGATTTAATGAATAGTACTAATGCTTATACTGGATTTAAAATAGTTGCAACAAAAGATGCTACATTTACAGAAAATAATTTAGAAGATATGATAAAATCAAATCAAAATTATAATAATGCTGATGTGATTCAAAATGGAAAAAAGTATGATAATGTGGCATTAGGATTTAAATATTATAATGCCCAATATACAAAATACAACTTATATCCAAATTATTAATTTTTTTTCAAAAATTTAGATATTTATTATTAAAATATTTTTATGGAGAATTTAGACAGATATTTAAATAAACAAAATAGTAAAGTACTTGAGAAAATTCTTGATGATGGTAGTAAAGAGGTGTGTGATATTATTACAGGGGAATGCTCTATTTATCAAGAGAAAGATGGTTTAATTGAAAGAACTGACAATTATAAAATTGCAAACAAGCACATTAAAGTTAAAACTGTTGCTGGTATAAAAGAATTATTAAATGATTAATAAAATGGAAATTGATAAAAAAATATTACAAGAGATACAAAGATATCATAAAATAAATAAATACATTTTGGAGCAAGATGCTACTTTACCCCCACCGCCACCACCTATGGATGACCCAAATGCTGCACCAATACCAAATGCCCCATTAACCCCACCAGGAGAAGTTTCACCAATTCCACCAGGGGGTGCAGAAGATGCTTTAAGCACAGCGAATCCACAACCAATTGATGTTGAGACTGATGAAGATGTTACAGTTATTGATGATGAAGGGGATAGTGAAGAAAAGGGTGATGAGGTTGATTCAGAAGAATTAGATATTACTGATTTGGTTACCAGCCAAAAAAATATAGAATCAAAACAGACTGAATATTTTGATAATTTATTTTCACAAATTACCAAGTTGGAGGAGAAATTAGCCCAAATGGATAGTATCTTTGAGAAGTTGAATGCCATTGATTCAAAGGTTGAAAAATATCGTGAAAAAACTCCAGAGGAGAAACTAGAGTTAAGAACTTATGATTCTTATCCATTCAATCAAAAATTATCTCAATTTTTTGACGACAAACAAGTTGAAATGGAAAAGAGTGGAAAAAATGATTATGTTTTAACATCAGATGATGTGGTAAATATTAATCCAAATGAGATAAAGAATTCATTTGGTTCTATGGATGATGAAGAGGATGATTTTATGAGTGATAATAATTATAATTTCAGAAGATAATTTATTTTAATATTTTATAAAAAAGGGGGTAACACCCCTTTTTTTTTCTGATAAAGTTACCTATCATTGTTATGTAATATTGTTGTAAACAAAAA
>Ga0164293_10001603_pt1 | contig 18936 bp, 23 predicted proteins | sample GEODES118metaG_FD_111487 | JGI IMG/M metagenome (GOLD analysis project Ga0164293, IMG submission 111487) | Eutrophic lake water microbial communities from Lake Mendota, Wisconsin, USA - GEODES118 metaG | ecosystem: Environmental > Aquatic > Freshwater > Lake | place: USA: Lake Mendota...
AATCGAATAACCTAGAGACTCTCTGACGTCCTTAGCCCAGGTTATTCGCCGAATCCGCCAAAGAGCCATAACCCAGTCGAGAGAAAACATCGCGATTTCGCGAAGTGTCGGTTCCACTCAACTTCTCTGTTTGGTTAGGAAACTGACCGCAGTAGGTTATTCGAAGAAGCCGGTGTATTGCAGCAACGCAAAACACCGGCTTTTTTCGTATTTTTCTGCAATCTTCGGGGTCTCAACGTCTCTCCAGAGACTCGTTTTCCGGTCGCGACTCTCGCCAAATTAGCCCCTCTCTAGGGGCCAATCAGAGACAAATACTCTCAGAGTCTCTGGGTTATGAAAACCGCCGGGTTAACGACTCTGGGTAATTCCCTTTCCGACCCACTCGGGATTCTTTTTTTCAACTAGTCCGATTCAGTAGGATGCAGCAAGTTACGAAATTGGCTTGGAAAGTCATGAGCTCTTGAGATTGGAAATCGGACTCGCGCTGAAAATCTTCTGATTTCTTGTCAGAATTTCAAACTGCCTGGATTGTTCGGTGTAGACGAACACTCTTGCAAAGCGTCTGCAGAGTTTTTAGCGATGGTTCCCGGACGAAATTTGCGAATGAAGAAGCGTTCACCTCAAGAAGTTGCATCCCGAGCGATTGTCCTCAATTGCGTCGTGGCCGCGTCGTTCGATGTTCCTCGAAAGTCGCTGATTCAATGGCTGGAAAAGGAGGGACTTTGGAGCAGCGTTTCTCCTTGGGAGTCGGATTATCTTCAGGCCAAGCGTCCACGAAAGAAGGACAACATCGATGCAAACCAGTCGGCAGAGGCTGCGGCCACGCTTGCCTGGTCTCTTGGATTGATTCCAGAGTTGCCGCATGCCTCGAGTCCAACGGATCTCGAACTGATCGTTAAGGTCTTGCCTCGAATCGAATCGCCAACTGCGCTGTTCGTGAAGAATGCCAAACTGAGGCCTGATTCAGAGATCAAAGCGTTCAACAATTCGATTTACGAAATGCACTGGTCGGTGCGTGACGCATATCTAAACGGCCGAGAGCCACCCGATGATTTGCATCCAGTCGTCGTTTATCAGCGGCACAGGGCAGCCAATTGGCTCTATCCTGAAATCATTGGCGACTTACCATGGGATGATATTTCGACCGATACTTAGTTTAAATGTGTGGGATTAAACGAAAAGAAAACAAGAACGCCGGCCACTTCAATGCGATACCAAGTCATATTCCAGTTTCCAGATACATTCTTCGAGAGCCTAGCCGATCTGCTAGCGTTCGGTGAGAAGCTGGAGCTTTCGTTGCCAAGGACTTGCGATGTCGATGGGCACGACACGGGGTCAGGGACAACGAACTTCTTCGTCTACACGAATGCTCCGCTAGCGGCTTTCAACCAGTTTCGAAAGTATCTGGGAACTAACAAGGTTGAAAAGAATTTACGCGTCGCCTATCGCGAGGTCGAGGGAGAAGCCTACGTCAACTTGTGGCCATATCGCGATCCTCGCCCGTTCGATATCACCTATCCAGAAGGCGTTGATCCATTCTCCGCCAAGTCGAAAAAGATCATTCCCAAACGAAGTCCGCCAGGGGTATCAAAATTTGAGACTCCCGCAGGCGACAAGTGGCCAAAAGGCATGACTTGATTGTTTTACTTCAACGAAAGGTGATTGCCGTATGAAACTTGACCTCGCCAAAGAAAAAGAACGCATTAAGAAGTACATTGTTCGACGAATTAGGGACTATCCCAAATATGTTAACCTTGGGCCTGGAAACGATGAGGATCCGATTCAAGCCGTCTACTTAGGCTTCTATGCCGCGCAAGGCGGTTATATCTATCTCGTCTTCGATACTCGTCCCGGTTTTAATCTTGATGGCGAGTGGAACAACTACATTGACGAACCAACCATGTTTCATCTTCCAAAGTGGTCGGAATTTCACGACGCAGTCTACGACGAGGAGCGATGTACGTTGATCAAAGCGGATGGAATCAAGATTACCATTCAGCTCAACTCGGATGAAGACGAGGAAGACGAGGATGAAGACGAGGATGATGAAGACTTTGAAGACGAGTTGAGCCAGTACTTTGGAAGCATGCTCACCGGCTTGATGCTTGAACTGCGGGATGACGGAAGCCTGTCCTCGCTACCACTTACCAAAGACGCATTCATGATCATTGAAGAGTTTGATGGTCACTATTTCTGGCCATTACCTGAGTCGTGCCGAGTTTCGGGCCGCATCTTGCCAACGTGAATGAGATCAACGGGCATCACCAACAAAAAGCTGGCGAGGATCGCTACGTCCGCAAGGAAAACCAAACAAAATCTTCAAATCTTGTCAGAATCCTGTTTCTTCCGGATTAGTTAAAATAGTCCCTCCGGAGGAAACGTAATTGGATAGATTCCCAGATACGCGATCAAGCTTACTGCTACGCGTGAAAAACAAAGCCAGTGATGAACACGCGTGGCAGGAGTTCGCAGAACTCTACCAGCCTGTGATTATTCGCATGGCCAAAGCCAAAGGCATGCAAGAAGCTGACGCTCAGGATTTGGCTCAGCAGGTGCTCGTTTCCGTTCATCAGGCGATTCTTCGCTGGGAACCTCGATCGGCTGAAACTCGATTTCGTAACTGGCTGAGCAAGATCACTCGCAACGCGATCCTAAAAGCGCTTACTCGTTCGCCTCAGGATGCTGCCGTAGGTGGATCAGAAGTTCGTGAACAATTGGCAGAGTTGGCCTCTCCAGATCCGAAACTGGCTCAATTGCTTGAGGAGGAAGTGCAACGCGAGATCTACCACCGAGCCGCAGAGATCGTGCAGCAAGAGGTCAATCAACGTTCATGGCAAGCCTTTCAGTGGACCACGCTGGATGAAATGCCTATCGAAGAGGCAGCAGAGCGATTGAAGCAAACGGTCGGCAGTGTCTATGCCATGCGAAGCCGTGTGATGCGTCGACTGCGCGATGTCGTCCAGAGTCTGCGGGAGATCGAACCATGAAATCTCCATCGTGCCGCTTCAATGTCGAACTCTATCTCGGTGGAAAACTCTCGACGAGCGACGAATCGCAGTTCGAGGCTCATCTCGAAAACTGCCCTACCTGTCGAGATCGGCTCGCAAGCGCCGCCGCCGATCCTCTTGGCTGGTCAGAAGCCAAACGCTTCTTGGGTCAGTCGCGTGGCAGCCAGGTCAGAGTGACAGATGACATCGGCCAGCAAGAGGGGCCAGTTCGCTGTGAGCAAGTTCGAGCGGACGAAAGCGATTCGATCATTCAGCAAGTGCTGCATTTACTTGCGCCAACGGATGATCCCAATATGCTAGGTCGCATTGGTCCCTACGAAATCTCGGGAGTGATCGGTGCCGGCGGGATGGGTATTGTTCTGAAGGGTTGGGACCAATCGCTCAGTCGAGTTGTGGCCATTAAACTCATGGCTCCTCACTTGGCTTCCAGCGGTGTTGCCAAGGCCAGGTTTCTGCGCGAAGCACAAGCTGCGGCTGGGATCATTCATCCCAACGTCATCGATATCTACAGCGTCGACGAATTCGGCACGATACCTTATTTGGTGATGCCCTACCTGCGCGGATGCTCTCTTCAAAAGCGCGTTCAAGACGAAGGCCCATTGGCAACCGAAGATGTATTACGAATCGGTTTGCAAGTCGCTTCGGGCTTGGCTGCCGCTCACGCCCAAGGCATCATTCATCGCGACATCAAGCCCGCAAACATCTTGGTTGGCGAAGGAGTAGATCGAGCCGTCATCACCGACTTCGGCTTGGCCAGATCGATCGACGATGTCTCATTGACAAAGTCAGGGACATTAGCAGGAACACCGCAGTACATGTCTCCTGAACAGGCAAGAGGCGAACGCATCGACGAACGTTCCGACTTGTTCAGTCTAGGAAGCGTTCTGTATTTCTTGAGCACAGGTCAGTCGCCGTTTCGCTCGGAAACAGTCTACGGAATCTTGCACAAGATCACGAGTGCCGCACTACCCGACATGCGCGAGGTTCAGTCTTCGGTGCCCGAGTGGTTGCAGCATTTGGTTAGCCGACTTCATGCCCCGTCACCCGAGGATCGGTTTCAGTCGGCGGCTGTTGTCGCCATTTTGCTCGAGCAGTGTCTGGCGCACTTTCAGCATCCGTTGAAACACGAATTGCCGCAGGAGTTGTTGAAGCCGCCGTTTGAAGAATGGTCGCCTACTTCGACCAGCTCAAGTGCCCTTCGTCGATCTATTGTTTGGGTGGCTGTTGTCATCGCCGCATGTTGCGTGATCTTCGTTTGGTCATGGTGGTCTCCCTTTTCGACCAAATTTCAGCCAGACGATTTACCGCTTGCGGGCAACATCGCGCGTACTGGGGATGACGTTGGCGATGGGAACCAAAGTAAGAAAGCCGAAAGCCAGCCAAACCAAGCCACGCCAGCCACACCCGATCAGGAGCCAGGGGGAAGTGTCAAATACCGGTTTGAAAACGGCAAAACAATAGGATACCTATTGACGCTCATTGGGGCCGAACCAACGCAAGAGACTCGGCATGTTTATGGAATGATCTTGATCAAGCCGTTCTCCATCGCACCGAATCGTAACGAGTTGGCAGTATCAACGTATCTTGAGACTAGAACTGATAGTGATCCAGACCCAGCATCGACATCGGGCAACACACCCTTTGGAGGAGGCTACTTCAGCACCAGTGGATACCAGAGTTTGACCGCTACGGTCGTGCTTGACTCGACCGGCAAGCAACTCGAGAAGAGCCGAGAGCTGAAGCTGCAGTATGACCTTGGATCGCCAACGCAATACGTTCTGCCCAAACTCACACTTGCTACCATTCCGCAATTCAATCAAGGCAATCGCAAGGTTGTTCTGCGAGGTGATCCAGCCGGCGAGTATTTGTTTGACTTAGATCAGGGATTGGTTGAAGGCTTCGAGTTGGATGGATGGTGGCCAACAGCGCCTGGTGAGACATCTGGCAAGACCGCTTACCATCTCGATGTCGTTCGACTTAGCAAAACCGAGATCGATGAATGGATTTCGCTGGAAAGTAATTCGACCAGCTACAGAAAAGCACCGGTGGAACTCAGCGATCTCGAGCTAGACAATTGCACATCGGACTTGAACAATCAACGCCGTGTCGTCTTCTGGCTAAGACGGCTCGATCAAAATATCGTTCGCGTCTATTCCGATGAATTGGTCGCGGCTTTGTCAAAGCTATCGCACCATACGCATCCACTCTATCGTTCGTTATCGAAGCGCTTGCTTGACAAGATAAAGCCCGAACAGCGAAACCCATTTCAAGTCATTGAACCGTAATTATCACTATAATCTACAAGAGCTTACCCAATGAAGAAGGCCGATTTTTGGAAACACATCGAGCTTAGCAAACGATCGGACCCTGAAGAGCATGAAGAGCGTTTGGTCAAGCGTTTATCAAAGCTGAGTTCATCGGAGATCCTCCAATTTGAAAAGTGGTGGACCTCGGTTCACGATGCCGCATATACCTGGAAACTCTGGGGCGCGGCCTATTTGATGAATGGTGGTTGTTCAGACGATGGCTTTGTTTATTTTCGCTATTGGTTGATTCTAAAAGGCGAAGCAATCTACACCGCCGCGTTAAAAGACCCTGATACGTTATCGAAAGTACGTGTTGAGCCTGACAAAGCGGAGTGGGAGTGCTATCCAGCCATGGACGCCTACCTTGAAGCAACTGGAATTGACGACAACGACCAGTTCCACGAGGCCTACGAAGAGGCGTTTGGAACGCATGCTGGTCCCGCTTCTGACGACCCCGATGTGGAGCCCAAAGGTAAGCGTTGGGACTTCGACAATGACGAAGAAATGCGAAAGCGATATCCGCTTCTCTTCGAACGAATGAAGCCGAAAAAGACAAAGTCGAAGAGAAAGAAGAAACTGGAGTGGATGGAGAGTAAAAAGAAGCCGTCTCTAGATGCCATCACCAAGCTGGCAAACAAACTCGGTGTTACATTTCCTGCCGCGTATCTGAAGATCGCCTCGATCTACAATGGCGGGTCGCCAGTCGACTACTCCTTTGTCAACGCAAACAAAGAAGAAGATTCTTTGGAGGCGTTTTTGCAATATCCAAACGAGATCTTGAAGTATCTGGATTTTGCGAAAGCTAGATTACCGGAGAAGGTTGTGCCGTTCGCCGTAACTTTCAATTCGGACGCTATTTGTTTCGATTTTCGTGGCGAGGGCGAGCCCAAGATTGTCTTCTGGGACCAAACCACAAAGGGAATCAAGGACGATAAACGATTAAACAAACTCGCTGAGAGTTTCGAAGCGTTTATGGATTCATTGTTTGACTAGTCATCATTCGATGCATCGCATTGGCGTAGCACAAACTTTTTGGTCAGTGTTGAGAGGATTATTCCCGTATGGGGCGAAAGCAAAAATGGACTACCGATGAAGATCCGGTTTCTGAAGACGATGTACGATCTGTTGGTGCAGAGCTTGGATGCATATTCCCAGAGACTTACATTGCACTCGCTTCAAAATTCAACGGCGGTTATCCGAGGAACAATATTTTCGACGCAGAAGGAAGGCCAGAATGCGTCTTCTCCTATTTGCTTGGGTACCCAGATGAACTGCCCGAATTCTTCAAAGCAATTCGTGATCGGTTACCAAAGTATATTGTTCCATTCGGATATGACCCGTTCGGCAATGCAATTTGTTTTGACTTTCGCGTCGCGGGGGAACCTAAAGTCGTGTTTTGGGATCACGAAACAAAGAGAAGTGATGCGAAGAAACTGCACTCTGTCGCAGACAGTTTTGAGTCTTTCCTGCAGTTACTGCACGAAGACCTTCCAGCCTGGAAGCGATGAAGATTGGGGCTTGATAATAAACTACCTAGTCCTAGCGTGATGTGGTGCCATTTTTTGAGAATTCTGAAACCATGACTGTGGATGAGCTGATTGCGTTGATTGACGGGCGAAAGAAGCTGACCAAGCTCGAGCTATCTCAGTTCGAGCGCTCGCAAGGTTTTCGCTTTCCGGATGACTATCGTGAGTTTCTTCTTCAATGCAACGGTGGTTACTTGGGTGGTACCGTTACGTACCAACCGAAGTTGAGACGGGGCTCGCGAAGAGCCTACAGCGACGTCGTAATTGACACGATTGGTGGTCTTAACCGTCGCAATGGAGACCTAGGGAAGGAGATTACTTTCCATGCAGCATTTCTTCCGTCGTCTCTTGTTTGGATAATGGACGATCCGTTCGGAAACGCTGTCTGCCTGGGAGTAAGTGGCAAAGACGCGGGACGATTCTACTTTTGGGATCACGAATATGACCCCTCTTTCGTAAAGAGTCGCTGGACACAGATGACTCGCATCGCTGACGATTTCTCGAGTCTCCTGGAAGGACTGGTGATCGATGAATAGAGCGTCTGTCCCAAAACTTAAAGAAGTGATGCTTAAGGCATTGTTAAGTAGTGATACGCGCAGCGTCAAATCGTGCTTGGATGACGGGTTTAACGTCGATGGACGGCTCGAGCGCAAGGGCAGACCGCAGAGAGAAACACCGCTGATAATTGCGGCTGAGTTGGGCAATGTTTCAATGGCCAAGTTGCTGATCGGGCGTGGAGCGGATGTAAATGCGGAAGCAGAGTTCCGCATAACCGCATTAGTTAATGGAATTACGTTCAATCATCCTACAATCGTGAATCTACTGCTGAAGTCAGGCGCGGAAATAAAAGCAGAATGCCTGATTCACGCGTCGACTAGCAAAATCGATCTGCGTATCACTCGCGATCTACTCAAATATGGTGCCGATCCGAACGCTCAAAACAAGAGCTTCCGCCAGACTGCAATGCACATGGCTGCGTATCACGATCGAACGGATGTGGCTCGATTGCTGATCCGAGCTGGCGCAGACATCAATATTCGCGACAAACATGGACATGGACCAATTAGCAATGCCATCAGTCACAACTCCAAAGCGATGTTCAATCTACTGCTAAAAGCTGGCGCAGATCCCTGCCTGCAGCCCGAAGCGCTGGGGCTGGCTTCTTGGGAAGGACGAATGGCATATGTGAAGCAACTCATCGAGCATGGCTGGGACGTAAATTCGAAAGCCCATCAAAATCGGACTCCTCTTCAACATGCGAGGAACCGAAAGCACAAATCCATTGTGAAAACGCTTCAGGAGGCAGGAGCGCTGCGCTAGCCAACAAACATGCCACAAATTCGATTCTACGCGACAAAAGAAGATCTAACGCTCTTATTCGAGGATATGTTCTCCGAACTCGGGCTCATCCCCTACGAGATGTATTCCGATTTTGGTGAACCATTGCGCCGCTTTCAGACGGTAAAGGAACTATCAGGTCATTTTCGATATTGCAGCAAGGGGTGCTACTTCGTGTGGTGGGACGCGGAGTCGATGCCGCCGCGTCGACCGAAAAAAATCGAACTCGATCCAGAGCATTGTGATGGGCACACGTTCCGGTTCTGGGCGGAGTTTGCCTTGCTCCAAGTCGAAACCGGACTGAAGCGTTCGAACATGTTGACACCAAGCCAATTGCGTTTGATGATCAATTGGCAAAGGTTCAATGGCAAGTTCAATCTGCTTCGCAGATTCATCGAGCGAAGTTCTGTCGGCAAAGTCAATGGTTGCTTGGTAATGCCCGGTGCTTACGAGCTGGTTTGCACCGGCGGTCACTTGACCGAATCGATCCGTGTATGGTTTGATCGGTATGGCAAGAATGAAATCAAGTTAAAGAAATGAAGAACCAGCCCGGAATCGAATTGACGAGATGAAAAAGGCAGAACTAAAAGTAGAAACTGACGAAGCTTACGATCTAGCAGCCAAAGGGATGGTTCGTTCGTTACTTCTACTGCTGAGGGAATCGCTGCATGAGTCTAAAGTGAGTCCACGCAAGCAGCGGCAAATCTGCGAGAGCTTTTGTGTGGCTCTTTGCGACCATCTCGACCAAGGCTGGTTCCGAGTCGATGGCCAAACGTTTTATCCCCTATTAGCATTCACCCGGAGTTTTTTGAATATCGATACGGCGTTGCAAGAGGTTGAACCAGTGTTGTTCCTCGACAAAGGCAATTTGAGCTTCTTTGAAATGTTCGCGCAAGAGGCCGATCTGTTATTCGACGAAGCGGAGCCAATGTCTCTTGACGACACAGTTGGAGTAGTGGGGCAAGAGCGACCCGATTGTCCAATTCCAATTGATGATTCGCTGCCGTTGCCTCAAGCTTGTCCCGTTTGTTCTGGAACGGGCAAATGCTACTGCATCCGCAAAGGCTCGGGCAATCCAGTTGGTTGCGCTCGCTGTAATGAGAGAGGTGAATGCCGGCATTGCAAGGGGCAGGGGAAATGGAACTGATAATATGGGCGAAGAACCAACAATGAAACTAGAAAAGCAACTAAGATCGTCGAAATATAAGAAGCTACCTCGCTGGGGAAGAGTCGCCGTTGTTGCACGAGCCATGCGTCGCACGATGCCAATCATCACTGAGATGCTAGAAAAAGATTCTCGCAGGATTCTTGAATCGATCGCGTTTGCAGTTTCTCAATCAGAGCATTCTGCTGCTGAAGGAAAGGTAGCCGAGCATCTACACTGGGCCTGCAATCGGCTACTCGCAATGATGAAAACGGAATACGACAGCTACGATGAATGCGACGACAACCACACAATGGATGCGCTAACGGCTGCTTACGTTGTAGTGCAGTGTTGCTTGGATTCCGATGCAGAGCTCGAGATGGAAGCAATCGATGCGATCTCGAATGTAGTCTTCAATTTCGAATGCTACACACATCAAAAAGCTCTGACAAAGGCGGCTGACATGAATGCGAATGTCGATCTCGACTGCCTGCTGAGCCTCTCGAAGAAGGCAGAATTGAAATTCGATTCCCCCGTGTCAGTTACCTTGTTTGGGGAACTATGGCCCGGATCGAAGCCAAAAGGTTGGCCGAATGAATCGGGAGACACATCAGCACGTACGACGTTTAAACGTCCTCGATCCAATCGAAAGGCACTAAGTGTACTTCCTGAAGAAGTGGTTCAGTTTTTAGAACAAAATCCCAGTTACACCATAGAGTCGCCATCACTCGAATGTGGTCGCATTGTTCTAAACAAACCTGCATATTTGGAGCTCTCCGAACATTTGTTTTCGATGAGCATGACAGATTGGGCGGACCGAGATCCTAATCTCAATGTCTCGGGCAAGTACGTTCTGACGACCATTGAATTGGTCTGTTTCTGTGAGCACTATCGCCCATGTGGAAAACTATGTTGGTTCGTAGAGTACGAGTGCTTCGGTTGCTACGACTCCGACTTCGGGACCGTGTATCTCTTTCCTGGTGTTTCGTGGAAGCGCTTGCTGGCGCGCGCTGACTTCTACATCGAAAGTCCATGGATCGAACCTCAAAGGCCAATTGCCGTGCTCAAGAACCCTTGGGAGCGACTCTCGTTCAGAAAGTCGAGGTCCGCTTCTAACTTGAGGGAATGTCGTTCGGATGATGAGATAATCATTGAACTTTTGATTCGCAAAAAGCAGGGCACCCTGAAAGCTGAATCGATTAGGGATGACGGTTTCGGCTCGGTTTGTCGGCGCAGGCCGCTCGACCAAACGACAGTATCAGCCGTTGAGAAGATACTTGGCTACAACTTGCCGCCTTTGCTCCAACGCATGTACTGCGAAGTCGCCAACGGTGGTTTTGGAGAGTCTTATGGACTGATCGGTTTAGTCGGCGGTGCTCGCGATGATACCAATCGCGATGTTCACCAACTCCTTCGAGACTTCCTAAAACCTGACAAAGACGATCCGAAGTGGAAGTGGCCAGAAAGTCTCTTGCCCGCGTTTTACGTCGGGTGCGCGATGTATTTGTGCGTCGACTGTCGGAATAGCGAAGGAAGAGTCTGGCTTTTTGAACCCAACAATCATGAAGATGGACGCTCTTGGAAAAGCTCTTTCGTCCCGTTCAGCCCGTCGCTACGTAAGATGATGGATGATTGGCTTGATCGGGAAGATCTCTGGAGCATTGCCGGAATACGCGTTTGATGAATTGAAAGACAACAATGACAACATTGCCAAAACTCCCAACAGCCTATAAAGCGTTCCTTGAACGGCATGACGGCGAAGCTTACTACCTTTTTAATGACATCGATTGCTGGCGGTTCTACACGGTCGAAGAACTCACCGAGGTGATTCGTGTGAACCGCGATAAGGTACAGGCCATCCTTCAGTTGTCAGCGTACGTAAGTTCCATACGGAAGCACATCGGCGATGAAACCGAGGATCAAGATGGTGAACCCTATTCACTAGACCGGTTAGCGGCCGGGTTGGCGATTGGCGACAACAATGGCGACGTCGTGTTTTTGGATCCAACAGATGAGTATTCGGTCTGGATCTGGTATCACGACGGATCTGACGTCGAGCGACTGGCCGATTCGTTTGAGCAATGGCTCGAAATGGCGACGGTCAGTGAAGACGAAGATAACGAGGACGATGATGAACAAGACTAAGCTCCTCATCCCCCGACCCCTTCTCCTCGCATCGAGGAGAAGGGGTTGGGGGATGAGGAGGTTCGAGTATGTGGCTGTGTGAAAGTGTGTAGAAATGCGGCAGAAAACGTGACAGAATCTGGAGACGTAGGTGTAAGGACAGCGACTGGAATTTGGAACGAAAGAATTTTACGAATCCAATTCCACAACTGAAAGAATACAAAATGACGAGAATGACAAGGTTGTTCGGAATTCAAATGCATGTTAAACGAAGTGAAGTATTGTCGTGGATCAGTGAGTGGGTGGATGAATTCGGAGTAGAGTGGCGAGAGTGCCCTCTCAACATTTCCGACATAAAAGCGGGTTTGACATCCGACTTGAAGGCCTTACTCAAGAAAGATAGATATTTGCGAATAGTGATTCTAGAAAAGCCTGTACCTAAGTCGCTAGTTGTCGATATGGACTTCTTTTCCAACTCGACGATCAATCGAGCTTTCTTTGATGTAGGGCGTCAATCTCGCAATCAATTGGAGGAATCACACTTCACCGGTAGTGCAACAAATCCTTTCCTTTCCCTTGCAAAATACGTAAAGAAACGAACAAAATCTGGCGTGCGGCTTAAGAGCGATGGCTCCTTTTACAAGTCGCACCGATACTCTGAAGGTGCGCAACAATTGTGGGAGAGTGGAACGAAGATCATCGACTTGGTGGGCCAAGAGCTAGATCTGATTGCCGAACCCAAGAAATCGTAACATCAAAGAGAATCACGCGCACGACAAACGGCATAGCGTTGGATCAGAACAAAACTCGCCAGCAAGCATAATCGCAAAACGAGAGCCCAAAACATGAACGATGTACTAGATAGATTCGGTCGATTGCTCGTCTCCGAAGTACGAGACGTAGCGGTTGCGGTCGCACTTAAGTCCCTTCGGGGGCAAATGAAGGATCAGGCGTCAGAGGAACTCGACGCAGCGCTGGCACCCGTCCCCGAGAGCACGCGCAAATTACTCGAGGCATTCGCGACGGATCTGGTGGATTCAACGCTTCATGATTTGCTCAGCTTCTTTGAAGGCACTGAGGAGTTTTTGATCGCATTTCAAGAAAACGAAAACGACCTCGTCGATCTAAACGAGATCAGTGATGGTCTTGCTGGTGAGCTCGTTACTGAAGAAGGCTGGATCAGTCGCTTTAGCGACCTTGGAGCGATTTTGAATTAGGTGCCTTGGCTTGAAATCGTTGCACGGTTAAATAGCTGTTGCGTTCGAAAGCGACGGCGACGGCTCTACCGGAATGACAATCGTGAAAGAAATAAAGGATCGAAATGAGGCTTTGGATAGGTGGTGAGATTAATCACGATGTGTATGATGCACACGTTTTCTCGAGAGATGAAATTGAACGCATCGTCAACGATCGACTGAAAAAACTGAACTACGGAAGCGGCCTAAAGTCTTGGGATGTGATTCCGATTGTCATGCCTAAACGAAGGCAAATTGATTATCCCGAGATAGCGAAGTACAGCCAAAAGAATCGCGATTGCGAGTTTCGACTGTACATTGATCATGCGAAATTCAAGAAGGGATCTCAGGCCGAACAAAACCGGCTCTACTGCGACATGCTGAGGAGAAGCCTGGACTATTTAGAGTCTTGGAACATTCCCAAATTCGATGTTGAGCAAATGCGTAAAGACTTTGAATCTGCCGTCAAGCATCTTGATCCGGGTGGTGCGCAAGCTTCAAGCAAAGCAAAGTCAACATCGCTTTCTGTTTCTGCTGAAGTAAAGGCTCCAAAGACTCGAAGCATCGTTCGAGTCATCAAGCTCTACAAAAGAATTAATCGCCAGTGGCATTACCATGAAGCCTGGGTGGATGGCGAGACGATTGGCGAACATTGGGGAAAAGTTGGCGAGGTTGGCAGTCACGCAAAGCACAAGCGAGTTCGAAAAATCTCCGTTGAAAAGAACTTGAAGCGAGTTCTAGAAACAGCAATTACGGATGGGTACGCGGAACTCGAACCTGACGATTGGCAAAGCTTGAGTATTGAGTACAAAATTGAAGGGATGGGAACTGCGAAAGACCTTGCGAAAAGGCATCGACTTGAAAGGCGACTTGATGGCACGCTTGGCAAGACGGGGATGGGACAAGTCGACGGTGGAAGTAGCGGCTCAGGAACGATGGAGGTGAGTTGTTCTGTCGTGAGTTTCCGTCTTGCGAAACAGATCATTCAAGCGAACTTGGCCGAGACGTCGTTCGCGGACTATTCGAGAATTGTGAACGAGGAATAAAGTGAAGGAACCCAGGATCATCACACAGGATTCTTATAGTAGGAGTAAGCTACACCAATCAATCGCGTTTGCTCACGGTGGCAAAGAATTGCGAATCCTTGGACGAGGCACTGTATGATCGTACGCAAAGGAATCACGAGCTTTTTCGTGCATCGCGACATTCCCGAATTCCGCTTTGGCTTTTTTCAACAGATCGTCATTTCCTTTGCAAAGCCGATGGGATACGAAATAGCCGAAATGAAGGAACGAGGCGTAACGCCAAATTTTCACTTAGCAACCTTGAAGCGGCAAAAGTCGCGTCAGGATGGGACGATCTCAATCCTTGGCCATGCGTCGTTCCCAATCATCGCTTTTGCAGAGCCGCTAGAGACTTGTGAGATTCGTTTTCGCGATGCATTTTCGATTGCGACTCGCATCCACGTCCTATTTCCTCATGTGACCATCGCCACATGCGAGGAGCTCTCGAGGAAGATCGAGAAGTCGGACTTGGAGCAACTAGACCGAATTGAACGCGACCAGATAAAGTACTGGAAGCCGCAGACTATTGGTGAACTTGCTTTCAATTGGTGGGACTAAATCGGGTAAGTTCAGGAGATGAACTTGTAAAAGTTATGAGTGCTTACGAAATTGAGGACGGGCTTGTCGAGAGAAATAGGCGCGATGATGGGAATTGCACGCTTCGCGAGAGCGGTACCATGAACGTTCTAGTGGCTAGGACGAAGCTCCTCATCCCCCGGTCGCTTCTCCTCGCAGCGAGGAGAAGGGGAGTTAGAATTGTTTATTCTTACTCGCATTCCTTAGAGGTGAGGAGAAGGAGAGTTGGAGTTGTTCATTCCTTGTCGCCTTCCGTTGAGGCGACGCCCAAGGCAAATTGGTTTCTGCTATTCATGTTCTTGCTCCCCTTCTCCTCCTCTGGAGGAGAAGGGGTTGGGGGATGAGGAGGTTTGAGTATGGCGATGGAATGGCAAGACCCGCATGAATTTGCAAAGCACCTTAAAAGGGCGGCGACACCTGCTGGATTCCTCATGTGGCAATTGCTCCGCAATCGACAACGATGCGGTGCTAAGTTCCGGCGCGAATACGTGAAAGAACCTTACATCCTCGACTTCTATTGCCCCGAAGCAAAGCTCTGTATCGAATGCGATGGTCTACCCCACCTCACTCCTGAAGGAATTGCGAAAGATCGAAAACGAACAGCATGGCTCAATGCACAAGGGATCGAAGTCATTCGATTCACCAGCCGAGAGATCGAACAGGATACACAACGAGTGCTCCATGATATCGATGCGGTACTGAAGCGACGGCTCATGCGTGAATCACCTCCTCAACCCCCGACCCCTTCTCCTCCCGAGGAGGAGAAGGGGAGTTAAACTACTAAAGATATGAAACCAAAAACGCGATCGCTTACCGATAAAGACCTCAATCGCTTTGAGCGTGGGATACTCAAAAACATTCAAAAGCATGGCTGGCATGCTAATGGGATTGCAGGTGAAGGCTCGTCGCCCAACTGGGCTTACAGCGTTGGTCTCTTTGCGAAGTACGGACAGCCGGAGCTGATCGTTTTTGGACTAGAGATTGAGACAATGCATGAGATGATTTCTCGCTATGCCGATCTCCTACAAGCCCGCAAAGAATATGGCGATGGTGTCAAGATCGACGGCATCATTCCAGAAAAACCGTGTATGCTTCGCGAAGTACATGTTCCATGGCGAGAGCCACTCCTGCGTTCAGCGAGTTGGTATTACCACTACGAAGAGTATCCGGTGTTGCAATGCTTTTGGCCGGATCGTCACGGTTACTTCCCATGGGAGGACCACTGCAATAAACGGAGTCGCAAAGTTCAGCCGCTGCTATACGAACAATCGGTGGAGAAAACTGGCTTGCCCAAGTCCCTTTTGGTTGACGAACCGTGGCGATTCTCCGATTCACCAGATACCGCTTGTTTTACGAGTAGTTATGTCTTGAAGGGCTCACCGATTACGTTTGTCTCGCATGACTTTGAAGGTGAATGGCAGTTTCATGGTGATCAATCTCCCGATCGAGTAAAGCTGCAAATCGTTTGCCTATCATGCATCATGGAGATGGATGTATCGATCGAAGAGTTACGCGATCTTCCGCGTGGTTGGGCAGCCGAACGCAAATCACCCAAGCACAAGTGGAAGCGCTTCAAATACCATCCTTTTCCAAGCTTTGTTGAAGATGGCTACTACCTGGAGAATACTGTCGAGCTAGCCGAACATCGCGATGATCTCAAGCCGCCATCCAAGCGGCGACGCGAGAATTGCAAAGTTGACGACAGCGTTAAGTTGCTCTTCCGCTTTGCGAAAGAAGATGCACCACGGAAGGACAACGAGACCGAGCGAATGTGGGTCACTATCACCAATGTCGATGACGACTATGGCTATTACACCGGAGTCATTGACAATGAACCGATTCACTCAGTCGCAGCGTACGGCGACGAACTACAGTTTCATCCGCTGCACATCGCAGAGATAATCAAGAAGCGGGGACGATGGTCATGGAGTTAGACATCACCTGGGCTGGTCCGCCCATCGATGATCTGCAATTGCTGAGCAAGCTGCCAGACGATCTGACTAAACTGCTGAAGTCGGTCAATGGCTTCATTCAGTTTAGCGGCGCATTGCACGTACGTGGTGCATGCCAAAACCTCGAATGGCATTCGCTGCGCCATGCTTGGGAATCGACAGATGCTTTCCACCGTCACTATCGAACGGTAAAGCGGTCAGATGTTCCATTCGCTCAAAGCGCGCTCGGCGATCAGTACTTCATCCGCGACAACGATGTTTATCGACTAAACACCGAATGCGATGAGATCGAATCGCTCGAACTGGACCTCAAGACATTTCTGGATGAAGTACAGAGAGATCCAATTGCTGCTCTGAATCTCGAGCCGTTGGAAGAGTTTTGGGACCACGGAGGCGCATTGGAGCCAGGGCACTTGTTAAGTGTTATGCCTCCCTTTGTTTTGGCACAGCCGGATACGAAGTACTCGTATCGAGCCATCAGCGCGCTGGATAGGCTGCGTTTTTTGGCTGACTTTGCCAAGCAAATTCGTGACTTACCAGACGGTGCCACTATTTCTTTCAACGTAGAGGAGTGAGGCGGGCCCAAGATGTCAAAACAGGTACTTTCTCTACAACAAGTCGCACATCTGATTGACCATGTTGATGAACGTGTGCAATCCGAAGGTTGTGACCACACGACGCGATTTGCAAGTCGTTGGGCGGAGGAGAACCACGTTCCATGGCAAGATCTGCAGGATGCCCTTGATCAAACAAATCTCTTTTGCGATTGCGAGATTGTTTTAAACCTTGACGAAGAACGACCTCTGGTTCTTAACCAGGACAAGCTGGTCGCACCATCTGAAAATCGTTGGTTATTGCCACCCAATTTCCAACCGACGATCACGAAAGTTGAGAAGATACTGGTAGGCCGTGCTGGGATTGGTAAGAACAATCACGTCTCTATGGGTGAATGGTTGATCCCAGCGCCGGTCGATGCAGTACCACGGCGGCGAATACGCAAACTCGTGCACTTTTTCATTGGACTGAATACAGGATTACCAACCGAAATAGCGTTCGTTGAATCGATCGAACCGATGTCATTGGATGAGTTCGCAGTCCGAATCAGCGACTCTACAGTTCAAGAATCACAAGCCCTTCCACTGCAAGTAGCCGCCTTCATCGCACAGAAGATCGCTCAACTTCCGGTGGGAACTTGTGTAGGGACAGACATTATCGATAAGGTTGGCATTGCGTCCAAGCATCGTGAACTTTCCATCTATCGAGTAATCGTCAAGGGATGATGTTATGGAAAGCTACGAACAACACTTTCAACTCGCCGAACACCTCTTGGTGCCTAGCGCCGCCGCACGTTGGCGAACGTGCGCGTCATTCAAGTCCGAAAAGCAACTCAATTCTGCGTTGATGCTGATCGAGCATGGCACACGCTTGGACAAGAAGAAGGCTGTTTTGATTTCTAAGAGCGAGCGTAACTCCGAGTTCGTCGTGCAACGCCTAAAGTCGCTTGGTGCACCTAACGAGTGCTTTGTATTGTCCAATTGCGGACAACTGAATGGTCAAAAGTTCAGCTTGGAGGAAGGCGTCCAAGCTGCACTCGATACAGCTTTTGGAACGCTCGTCTCCTGTGTGGCTGGTCGATTGGGTTTCTATTGCGGTGAGTTCCTCGACGATTGTTATCTCTTGTTCACAGAGTAGTTTCCTAGCTCTTCCATAAAGGTGTTTTTCATTGTGATTGATGGCGATCGAAATTACGAACAACCAATACTCGCTCGAATTATAGAACTATTCGTTTTGCCAGCACGCCGACAGCGGCTGATGGGATTTCTTCATGCGCAGAAACGATACTCACAGTTTCTCGACGAACTACTTCATGATGCTAGGCACATCGATTCTCGGATACTATACGAAATCCCGTCGGATCATCGCGAAGTTGACGAGGTCGCTGCAATTCTGCGACAGGCTGGAGTCCAAGGTGAAGCCTATTTAGTCGGCCATTGCGGTCCCCTCGAAGACGGAGCACGAGGTGACTTTTACGAATTGCTGAAGCATTGCTGTGGATCGATGACTGATAGTCTTGTCTTTTCAACCAGCTCCGAGATCGCTTACTACGAAGGTCATGAAGGCTTCGGATACCTTTATGGATTACCAAGGAAGAGTAGGCCATGCTAGGTGCAAATACAATGACGGTGCGGAGGTAAGGGTGGCTAGGTTTCGTCGGCAAGGCAAGTTAATCCACGATCAGCGAGCAGATTGGCATCAGTGGCTAGCGCAACACGCTTTGGATATTTCCGTCGCAGAACTGCCCGTCTCAGTACTTGAGACTGAGATGAGTTGGTGGTACTTACTCGATCGAGGGTACTCTCAAGAAGGATACCTAGGAACTGAAATCTGGTTCGATCTAGATTCGATGAATGCAATCCAGAAATCCGCTTTTGTGCGGCTTGTTGAGTACTGGCTTATTGAACGGGGGACGCATCTATCCGCTGAGACCGCTTGCCACATTAGAAAATGGGTTGGGCGGTGATTCTCGTTTGGACTTTGGCACCAGTGGAAACAGGCCTCTACGTAACGGTTTCTGCATTTTTTTGCCTCTCTAAGTGATTCCAAAACGCGAACTTTTCCTTCCGGTAATGAGACGCGCGTCGGACAAATTGCATAGATAGATC
>Ga0164293_10001605_pt1 | contig 18932 bp, 13 predicted proteins | sample GEODES118metaG_FD_111487 | JGI IMG/M metagenome (GOLD analysis project Ga0164293, IMG submission 111487) | Eutrophic lake water microbial communities from Lake Mendota, Wisconsin, USA - GEODES118 metaG | ecosystem: Environmental > Aquatic > Freshwater > Lake | place: USA: Lake Mendota...
AAAATACCTCAAACGGTATCTGGAATAAAAATCGTTATAAGGATTAATTCCATTGTTCCACCAGCTGGAACAACTATGCTTTTTGACATTAACGGAATTACTTTTGGACAATGGTCAGAAGAATTTTTGTCATCGTCATCTGGACTATTTGGAGATACCCTTCCTACAAATGTTCCATTTAGCTATAAGGCAATTACAGCTAAGTCTTATGGATTGCAAGATTTAGACGGATATTACTTTATAAATAACGGATCTTTAACAGCAAAGAACTCATCAATACCAATTGTTTACGGATCATCAAATGTTACTAGAATTCTTCCAAATGGAACTGACCCATCGGTAATTCTCCCTGGTCAAGGATTTCTAAATGAATCTGGAAAGTATAGAGATTATACAGCAGAGATGTGGATGCGAATTGACTCTAAGGCTGTTACGGCAACTAGAATTTTTGGACCAATTGATTCTAACGATGGAATCTATGTAGACGGTCCCTTCATTAAAATAAAAATTGGAGACTCAGTTGGAGCCCATCCAATTACAGAGTGGTATAGGCCAATGCTGATAGATCTAAAAGTTTCCGAGAACACGGCAACAATGTTGATAAACGGAGAAGAGGTAATATCTATTTCTTACTCTACAAAAGACTTAACGCTACCACCAAAAACAAAACTTGTAGGTGGCATAGAAAAAGATAATGACTGGCTAGGATTTTATGCTTCTGCTAGTGTGCCTTTTTTAGATATTGACTGTGTAGCCATTTACTCATATCTAGTTCCAGCGGTAGTTGCAAAAAGAAGGTTTGCTTATGGTCAAGCAACAGAATTCCCAGAGAATGCAAATACTGCCTACGGGGGAACGTCTGTTCTTGTAGACTATTCTTTTGCTGATTATACAAGTAACTATAGTTATCCAGACATTGGTCGCTGGAGCCAAGGACAGGTTGAAAACTTAACAATATTGGATGACGCCCTATCTGTGCCAGACTATAAGTTACCAGAGATAAAGTTTAAAAATACCTTTACAACCCAGCAGTGGTACGAAGATCTTTACGATGAAAACACTGTCCCCGTAACTCCCTTTATTAGCTTTACTGGAAAAGATGCTCATTTACTATTTGAAAACATGAACATTCTTCAGCAAGACCTTAAAGGTATTTTCGGGGTATTCCAAAAAGTAGGAACTGGAACAGCCAAACAAATACTATTAAAGATACAAGATAAAACTAACTCAAATAACTTAGAGATATATATAGAAAACAATAACCTAGTTTACAAGCTTAATTTCGGAACAGAATCAACAACCCTGTATTCTCAAGAAATGTTCCTTCCGTTAAGTCCATTCTGTGTAGGTATTGAAACCGAAAAATTGTCAGAATACTTCGGAGACCAAGCTTCTTCATTTTTTGGAAATAGAAGCAAGCTTTCGCTGTTTATAGGTGGAGACACTGACTTTACTAAAACCTTTTTGGGAAAAATCTATAAGGTGGGGTTCTGCAGTTCAAGAAACCTTGAAAAAATATCAAACCTGTTTGACGAAAAGGGCCTTCTAACCTACTTTAATCCAGAAAACTACTTTGATGATCATTCGTTAGATCTTGTTTTTGATGCAGGAGATACTAATTTTGAAAATGACCCAGTATATGATGAAACTCTTTTTGGTGGAGAAGTGGATTCCTTTGAGTCTATTGCTGGGATTAGCTTTGCAACAATATCAAACTTTACAGCCAGTTATACGCTTATTCCAAAAATAAACTTTAGCTCAATTTCTCTGGATATCGCTATAGATGGATACTGGGAAGATTATCAAACCCTAACCTATTTTGCACAGTATGTTTCAGACTCATTTAATAAAAAATACTACGACCTAGATTTTATTCAGTTTAACGTCGACTACCCAGCCTTAGAAAACTTTACTGGTAACACTTACAATACCTCAAACAATCTACTAAAGTCTTATGTTTCTTTTCAGTATTTAAAAAACAACTCATCTGCAAAAAACTCATACTTTACAACCATTGCAGCCCCAAAAAATAACGTCGTTTCTCCAGGGGCAGAGTGGATCACAACAAAATACGAAGTTGTAGATGGAACCATAATCTATCCTCCAAGGGGCATTCGCCTGTCTGATGTTTCTATTGTTACCCATTTGGAGTGGACGGTTCCAGGAATTATCACTAATCCCCTTGTAGTTAAAAAGCTACAGTATGCTTCTCAGGCTTTTAACGAAAAAACCTCAAACCCTGTGGGAACTAGGTTTGGAACTCCTGTATTTCCTTATCTTAAGTACGGATCGTACTTTGACTACAAGAGCAAGAATCCATACAGAATTTATAAGGGAAGCACACCCTACCTATACCTGACAAAAAACAGCGGGTTAGAAAAGGTTGGAGACTATAGTGCATTGGTTAATCGTGGATTCTCAATGCCAGTTAATCAAAACTTAGCTCAAAGCTATAGGGTTATAGCCCTACAGCTTTTCCTTAGATACGGTAGAGATCGGTTTCCATCAGAGCCAGAACAAATCTTTGAGATAGAAAGCAAGGATAACTATATAAAATTCTTTATTGTTGCCAACGATGACTCTGGAACTAGGGCCAGAATCTACGGACTTAATGCTAAGACTGGTAACTTTGAAAACGGAATTGCTTTTTATTGGAACGGTAAGGTTGTTAGGGAACCAGTTATAACACTGAGCGACTGGGGTGTGTTAGGAATATCTTTCCCGAATACACTAAATTTTGACTCATTTGCTGGTGGTTTTAGAGTAACTGGTTCGGTTTTGGTAAACAGTATTTCTCAGTATCAGTCAACAAGTTTGCAAGAAATTCAAAGGCAGACGCTGAGATCTTGGTTCTTAACAGACTTTGCCAGCGTAACCTCTGGAGATAGATATGACTGGGATTTCTGGAACCAAGATTATAACTGGAATGGGGTTTTGGTTATTTCTACCTCAACTCTAACTGGCGTAAACCCATCAGATATTTATAAGGTTTATACTGGAACAAACAAGTTTATTATTGACGATGATACCCCATTAAAATTTAATCGCTATGAGTATAACACCTATCAGGGTGTAACTTGGCAAAGCCACATCCTTCCCGCTGTATAATATGGTATACTAGTGGTCATGGAAGACAAATTTGCAGAAGCAATTGGTAAAGCTAAAGTAACTCTTGTAGATCAAACGGGATATGCCTGGGGCGTATATGTTTGGAAAAAGGCTAACGGCAAGTGGTTTACCGATGGAGATGGCAATATCCTGAACGTTCCAGCAAACAGGGGCGACGAAGGGCAGATTGCTAAGCTAAAGCAAGCAGCTGCTTACTACGGAGAACCAAATGGATCCCACGTGTTTTTCCCAGGAACAGCAAGAATTACCGATGAAGAATATAGCGAGCAAATAGACCGAATGAAGCAAGGCCTAATCCCATCAATGAATGACATTGGTGCTGTTATGGCTGCTAAGAAAACACTTGAACTTTATGGAGATGAAGGATAATGTCAGAAGAATACCAGTATCCAATTCAGGCGTTTACGCCAGAAGAAGAGCAAGAAGAAGATTTATTCAAGAAACAAGATCCATTTGGCAAAAAATGGGATGACCTAAAAGGCCTTTCTGGGCTAGAAAAGAATTTTAAAAGACGCTCTGACCGCATCGTAAAAGCCTATGACAGCCTTGCTTTTACTGGAGTAGACACAATGAGGCAGGGATATCAAGACAGTGCATTGGCCACAAGCACTGGACAAAACGGAGCTGGATCTAAAGAGATTAATCCTGGATCAGTATTCCACAATGGGTATGGAATGTTTGACGTAATTACTCCACCATGGAACCTTTATGAACTAGCCAACTACTATGACACTTCGTTTGCCAACCATGCAGCTATTGATGCAAAGGTTGAAAACATTGTTGGTCTAGGCTACGATTTCCACGTTTCAAAAAGAACTATGATGCAGCTTGAGGCCTCTACTAGCGAGACTGCAACAGATAAGGCCAGAAAACGTATTGAAAGAGCAAAGGTTGAAATGCGTGAGTGGCTTGAGACCTTAAATAGCGATGACTCTTTTTCAAATACAATGATGAAGTTTTATACAGACGTTCAGGCAACTGGAAACGGATATCTTGAGGTCGGAAGAACTGTTACTGGAGAGATTGGCTACCTTGGCCACATCCCATCTACAACTATGAGAGTTCGAAGACTACGTGACGGATATGTTCAAATTATTGGTCAGAAAGTTGTTTACTTCAAAAACTTCGGGGCAAAGAATCAGAATCCAATTACTGCAGACCCAAGACCAAATGAGATTATTCACTATAAAGAATACTCTCCACTAAACACTTTTTATGGAGTTCCAGATATTATGTCTGCAATCTCTGCTTTGCACGGTGATCAGCTAGCTTCTCAATACAATATTGATTACTTTGGAAACAAGGGTGTTCCCAGGTATATCGTAACTCTAAAGGGAGCAAAGCTATCTTCTGACGCAGAAGACAAGATGTTTAGATTCCTTCAGACCAGTCTAAAGGGACAGTCTCACAGAACTCTATACATTCCTCTACCAGCAGATACAGACACAAACAAGGTAGAGTTTAAGATGGAGCCAATTGAGGCTGGAGTGCAAGAGGCTTCTTTTAATGATTACAGACTTAGAAACAGGGACGATATTCTAGTTGCTCACCAAGTTCCACTATCAAAGATTGGTGGTGGCGATGCCTCAAACATTGCTGCAGCTTTGGCCCAAGACCGTACATTTAAAGAGCAGGTTGCAAGACCAGCTCAGGCAAATTTGGAAAAGATTATCAATAAGGTAATTAAGGAAAAGACAGATATCCTAGATTTTAAGTTTAATGAGTTAACTTTGACAGATGAGATTGCTCAATCGCAGATTCTTGAAAGATACGTTAAGACTCAGATTATGGTTCCTAACGAAGCCCGTGAAAAACTTGGCTTGCCTCAAAGACCAGACGGCGATGAGCCATTCGAGATGTCTACAAGACAGGCTACAGACGCAAGAGCAAACACTGCTCAAAACAGACAGAGAGATTCTGAGAGAGCGAACAATTCTTCAGATAACACGGCAACAGTATCTGGAAGAAATCCAGCTGGAGAGGGAAGGTCTTCAGAATAGTGTTTTTTTAACACTTTTTTATAAAAGGCCTTTATAATTGAATTAACATGACTATGCAGAAAGCCCATTGGGCCACTGAGGGTGACAACGTTCGCCTATCAATGCCGTTCAGTAAAGTGGACGTAGAGAGACGTATTGTCTCTGGCTTTGCCACACTCGATAATATCGACAAGCAAGCCGACATAGTCACAACAGATGCAAGCGTTAAGGCCTTTTCTAAATTTCGGGGTAACATTAGAGAGATGCACCAGCCAACAGCAGTTGGAAAAATGATTTCTTTTAAAGAAGATAAGTACTTTGACCCAGAGTCCAAGAAGTTCTATTCTGGAGTTTACGTTTCTACATACATCTCCAAGGGTGCTCAAGACACTTGGGAAAAGGTCCTAGATGGCACTCTTTCTGGCTTTTCTATTGGTGGAAAGATGAACAAGTGGGACGATGGATATGACGAAAAGATGGACGCAAAAATTAGAATTATTAAAGACTATGATCTGGTAGAATTGTCTCTGGTAGATAATCCTGCAAATCAGTTTGCAAATGTTTTATCTGTCGAAAAAGTTGACGGAGTAGATATGATCAAAGGCGAAAGCTTAGACACCCCAATTGAAAACGTATTCTGGGATGCAGAATCTGGCATAGTCATGTTGTCAGAAAATGACGCTGAGCAGAGTCCTACAAGTGGAACTCCAATGCAAAATATAGGTTTCGTTGAGAAAAACGATAACGAAAAAACAGATATGATAAAGTTCTTAGTTGATAGTGCTAAAGGCATTAAAACTGAGATTAAGAAGGAGGTAAGTCCTATGAGTGAAACAACAATCACTGAAGACATCGTCGAAAAGTCTGACGATGTAGTAGAAGAATCACAGGTCGCTCCAGAGGCAGATGCCACAACCGAAGATGCAGTAGAAAAGTCTATGCACACTGACGAAGCCAAATCCAAAGAGAAATCAATGGACGAGGAAGAAATTAAGTCTGATGACATGGACGAAGACGAAATGAAGTCTGAAGCTGTAGCCGAGGAAGAAGGGGTATCTAAGTCGGAAGAAGTAATTGTAAATGCAGTTACCGAAATCCAGAGTACTCTAACATCAGCCTTTAGCGATCTAGCAAATACCGTAAAAGCTCTACACGAGCAGGTATCTGCACTAAGCAAGTCAATTGACTCTGTAAAAAATGAGGTAACAGAAGCCAAGGGACAGTTTAACGAGTTTGGAAAGAGGGTAGACGCTGTAGAGGCAGATACCGCTTTCCGCAAGTCTGGCGATCTAGGCGAGATCGTTCAGGAATCTGAACCGCAACTGGTTCAGAAATCCCTATGGGGCGGACGTTTCCTCAAAACTGCCGATCTATTCAAATAAAAAAATATCACAGGAGGTGACAATTATGTCGGAAGAGATTATTAAAAACTATCCAGGTACTGGTGCTAACGAGGTCAATGGCCAAGGAGCATTTGCGTCTGGAGGAATTGGTGGTGTAACTGACCCAGGTGCAGACACACTGGGCAACATCCCAACAGCAACACTAGGAGTAACAAGTGGTCCAAATGCCGTAAATCCTTCGGGTGATGCGGCAAGCGGTATCCTACGCCCTGAACAGGCACGTCGTTTTATTGACTACGTATGGGACGCCACTATTCTCGCCAAAGATGGTCGTCGTGTAACTATGCGAGCCAACTCTATGGAACTTGAAAAAGTTAACGTAGGCGAACGTGTTATTCGTGCAGCAGCTCAGGCTGATGCCGTATACACAAACACAGGTGCAACATTCTCAAAGGTCGAACTTTCTACCAAGAAGATTCGTCTGGACTGGGAAGTTTCAGCTGAAGCACTAGAAGACAACGTTGAAGGTGGTGCTCTAGAGGATCACCTAGTTCGTTTGATGACAAATGCATTTGCAAATGACATCGAGGATCTAGCAATCAACGGTACTGGTACTGGCTCAGACGCATTCCTATCCATTATGGACGGATTCGTTAACAAGGCCACAACAGGAGATGCACACGAAGCAGTTGTAACAGTTGCAGACAACGCATGGACTCCAGACGTAATGCAGAAGATTATTCTTGCATTGCCAAGGAAGTACCGTGCACTTAAGAGCAATCTTAAGTTCTACGCTGGTACAGACGCATTCCAGGGAATCGTTAAGAACAACGGAACCCTATCAGATGCAATTGCTGAGGCACTAGGTCAGAACGGTAACACCCAGGCTAATACCCAGGCTTACCTTGACGGCCAGGGCCAGACATTCGGTGGTGCTCGCACTACCCGTGTTCTAGGCATCGATGTTCAGGAAGTTCCTTACTACCCTGCAGGATATGTAGACCTTACATTCCCACAGAACCGTGTATGGGGTTTCCAGAGAGACATCACTGTTAACCGTCAGTATGTTCCTAAGAAGGACACCATTGAGTACACCGTATTCGTACGTTTTGGTATTCAGTGGGAAGAAGAGGACGCAATTGCGTTCGCTGACGCAAACGGTAGCGATTCCTAAAGTCTAACGCAACCTACTAAAAGGGGGCAGGAGAGTAAAATCTCCTGCTCCCTTTTCTAATATCTGTTATAATTAAAGGTAAAGAAGGAGATAAGAATGTCCGAAAACAATAATTCAAAATTTAAAGATGTACCTCTTGCTAAGTTAGAAGACGGAGAAGCCTTAATTCCACATCAACTTGTAGAAAAATATAAAGAAGCCGTAAAGGCTCAAGAAGAACGTAATGATGTAATATCTTCAGATAAGATGGCTACTAGCCCAAACCTATCTGTTACCTCTAATGAAGAAAATGTAATTGGCTCAGCCAGTGCAGAGAAAAAAGAGGCGGTTAATTCTAAAGTATCTAAGGAAAAAAATACAGTTGCAATTTACTCTACAAAAAATGTTACTTGGTCTGGAGTCGGTCAGGTTTCCAAGGGATACAACATTGTGACAAGACAAGCTGCAGATAAGTGGGCAACACGCAACCACATTAGAATTGCAACCCCAGAAGAAGTTGCTGGAGAGTACGGAATTTAATGGAAATTTTAAGGGGTCTACCATATCAAGACGTAAATATTACATTTACAATCCCAACTGCCTATGTTTCAAATGAGGCTTTTGTGGCAACAATCACTGATTTGACAGATCTTTCTTATACAACAAAAACTGTAACAGACAATGCAAACTATGTTTGGACAATAGGTCTGTCTAGTAAGTATGACACAGATTACCGTGTTGTTATTACAGATGCATCTAGCGACATCATTCACGATGAGACATATGGAATTATTAGGCCATATGTAGATCCATCAACTCTTGGGACAACTGCCTCAGAAATTGCAGAATATACCAAATATGAGGAAATTGCAAGAGCAGTTATTGACTCAGTTATCTCAGAAGGATTCTATTATAAAAAGAAAACCTTAGAGGTGGTAGGTCTCGGAGCAGACTATATTCCTCTATGGTGGGATGCAAAAAGAATTTTATCTGTATACGAAAACAATGAGTTGGTTACAGACCGCACCTATGAAATAACTAGAGATAAAACTGCAATCACCGAAGTTGCCACCGATAGAGTCAACAGAAATGAGCAAGCTCCCCTAATCTTGCCAGCAGCAGGTTCGGATCTTGTAGATGCCAACCTGCCACCTCTACGAGGCTTTCCTAACGGATATGACTACAAGTTTGTTTTAGAAGTGGGATACCCCACAGTGCCCTCAGATATCGTTAGAGCAGCAACTCTGCTGATTGATGACATCAAGTGTGGCAGAAATGATTACTACCAAAGATATATTTCTGCTTATAACACAGATCAGTTTAGGCTACAGTTTGATAGCAGGGTATTCGAGGGAACAGGAAACATTATAGTAGACAAGATACTTTCAAAGTATGCTAAGTCTATTACTAGACTTGGGGTCTTATAATGGCTACCTGCGAAAATCCATCAATACTTTTCCCAATGCTTGCAGATATCTACTACCCTATTGTTGACCAGGGTGCCTACGGTAACGTAAAAAAGAATTGGATTCACGATAGGACGATTGCTTGTAACTTTAACTCTGCTGGCACCGCTTGGAAAGAAGATATAAAGCCAAATGCAAACATTACTCAGGATAGCATAATGCTTGGCAGAGTTAAGACAGACATTAGGTTTTCAAATGAAGATGTTCAGAATTCAATCACAAACATTATTGTTACTAACATAAAGGACAGAAATCTTAATGAGGTTTTTGTAGAGACAGCGGGACCAAGAGCTGGAAAGTCTACCCTGTTTGAGGTAGCAACTGTCGAACCTTTTATAGGGCCGTTTGGCTCAGTAGAATACTACAAGGTTGTTGTTCGTAGATCAGAGAATCAGGCTGCAGACCTATGATAACAAAATTTGACACTAGAAAATTTAATAAAGATATGAAAAACATGATGGATTACTCTATTGGGTTTTTGGACGGAGTTCAGTTAGGAAAGCAAGATCTTTTAAAAAACCTTGGTCTTCAGACTGTAGAATTGTTAAAAGGATATATAGACTCTAACGCAAGGGTAAATCCATCAATTTTGCATCATGTTTATGAGTGGAATAAGACAGGTAGTCCTAGCGGAAGGCTATACGATATTGTCTATACTGTTAGCAATCTTGGTCTTTCATTTAATTCTTCGTTTAGACAATCTAAAACAATTCAAAATGGTTCTAGAGAACCCTTTTATGACAAAGCAAGAATTATGGAAGAGGGAATCCCAGTCACCATAGCACCAAAACAATCTCAAGCATTAAGGTTTACAGATAACGGAGAAGAAGTTTTTACAAAAACCCCAGTAACTGTTTTAAATCCTGGAGGACAGGCAGAAGGCCAGTTTGAACAGGTTTTTGATAATTTCTTTAACAAGTATTTTACTCAAGCCTTTTTAAGAACAAGTGGTATTGCGGCTTACCTGGAAAATCCAGTAGCTTATAAAAAGAATTTAAGTAAAGGCAAGAGGCTGGGAAAGTCTGCTGGAACATCTACTGGATACAAATGGATAGCAAATGCGGGGGTAAATAAGATTGGCTAATGATTCACTACTAAACACACCAGTGTTATGGGTAAACAAATACTTACAAAGCAAGATTCTAGAAGGCACTAGTTTGGATACTCCCTTCTTCCCAACCTTGCCATCAACAATCAACGACCTGACATCATATTTCCCAACAGGGGGAACAATGGCTACCTGGGATAGACTAATCAAAATGAATAGGAAAAGTTTTCCTCACATAAAATGTGAGCAGGTAATGTATTACTTTTACGCCAACGGAGAAAACCCCATTGAAAAGATGGTTCAGATTCAAGAGCAGGTATTGAGGCTTATGGATCGTGGAGATGAAACTGCCCAAGAAGTTAATAACTGGGCATCAAATAGGCAGGTAAATCTAGGAACTCAGCAAAACCCAGACCTAATCGACAACATGTTTTATTTCCATAACTTTAAGGTGTATCAGCTAGAAGAGTCCAGAGACATTATTGATTTCGGAACAGCTAGAACTTATGGCGGTAACAAGATCATTATCGAGTATGACTATCACCAAAAGACAGATCTGACTAGTTCAGACTGGTCTCCAGAAGCAAGATTAGTCACAAAAGAGATTATTTAAAATAAGCTGATGTACTTAATTTTGAGGAAAAGCGTTTATCCCGCATAAAATAAGATGTTAATGGAAATAATCCCAAACAGTAATAGTCAGGCGGCCCAGGAATCATTTGTGCTAAACCAGCTAAAAGAAAAAAGAAATGGCTACTACGTTGAAATTGGTGGATATCACGCTACCAAGGATTCAAACACCTATCTGTTAGAAACTGAATATAACTGGTCTGGAGTGTCCCTAGAGATAATTCAAAACAGGGCAGATCTTTACAATGAGTCTAGAAGAAACCCCTGCTTAGCAGTAGATGCGACAACCTACGATTTGCTGCCCTATTTTATTAAAAACAAATGGCCAAAGCAAATTGATTATTTACAGGTTGACATCGAGCCAGCTCAGCAAAGCCTGAAAGCTTTATTAAACATGCCTATGAATTACCGATATTCAGTAATTACCTTTGAGCATGACAGATATGTAGGTGGAGACAATGATAAGTATCAAGCAGAGGCCTACGACTTTCTGCTCAGTCATGGCTACAAGATAGTTGCTCACAACGTGTCAAACTTTGAGGATTGGTACGTTGATCCTAGGGTAATAGATTGTAGCTTTTTAGGCTCAGACATTGAACCACATACTCTGTTTAGATTTGTTAAATAATGATGATTTAAAAAGGCTGTTATACTTATGAATGAGGAAACACGCCTATTATCTATAAAAAGAAGAGGTGAAATAAATGGCATATACAAGAGGTACAAGCACTAACATTATCGTTGGTGCAGCTGCTTTGTTCACATACGAAGCAGGAGTATTGACAGACGCAGGTCTTCCAGCTTACGAAGTTGAAGGATCTGTTGGAAACACAACGGGAACATACCGTGAAACCCTAGCTGACTCTGCAGCATTCCGTAACGTTGGTTACACAATGAATGGTCTAGAGCTACAGTTCCAGCCAGATTTTGGTGAGGTACAGGTTGACCAGGTTCTTGACGTTGCAAAGCTATACAAGCAGGGTATGCAGGTTAACCTGAACACTGCTTTTGCTGAGGCAACACTAGAGAACTTGCTGTTCTCGTTGGCTGGTAAAGACGACGACCTAACTACTACTGGTGCAGGTGTTACAGGCATCAAGCAAGGATCTCAAACACTAAACATGTCTGCTGGTGACATTGGAGAATGTCCAGTAGAGCGTGGCCTAGTGGCTGTTGGTCCAGGAACAGGTGACTGTAACCCAGACGAGCAGATTGAGCGTATTTACGTTGCATACCGTGCACTTTCTATTGAGAGTGTTACAGTTTCTGCAAAGCGTGATGAGGCTACAATGTACGAGGTTTCATTCCGTCTACTGCCAAACGATAACGCATCCTACGGTAAGATCGTAGACCGCACCATCCCAGCAGTATCGTAATATAACTTAACAACACAGAGTTACCCAGTCTTTTTAGGCTGGGTAATTTTGTTTTTACGGTATACTTATAATATGGCAACTACAGTATACAAAACAGGGAAAGTGACACTAATCGATGGGACAGAGGTTGAGCTGTCTCCGCTTAAAATAAAATATTTAAGAGAGTTTATGGATGCATTTACTCTAGTTAAAACAGCAGATAATGATGATGAGGCAATAGTATTTTTATCAAATTGTGCAGCAGTTGCAATGAAGCAATACTATCCAAAAATTGCAAATATGGAAGACTTACAAGACTCTATGGACCTCCAGGGCGTATACAAAGTTCTAGAGTTTGCTGCTGGAATCAAGATTAATGAAAAGTCAAAAGATACGGTCAAAGACCAAGCAGAGGCCCAAGCAATATCTCAAGCAAAAGAAAGCGGGTCCTCCTCTTGGGAAAGCCTAGACTTAGCCAAACTAGAAGCCGAAGTGTTCTTGCTAGGCATTTGGAAAAATTATGAAGAGCTAGAAATACAGATGTCTATTCCAGAGTTAATGGCCAGCCTAGAAACAAGAAGAGACCTTGACTACCAAGAAAAGAAATTTTTAGCTGCTATTCAGGGCGTAGATCTGGATAAGAGTAGCGGACAGGCCCCAGAAAATAAATGGGAACAAATGAAAGCTAGGGTGTTTAGTGGTGGCAAAGCTACAAGCGGAAATGACGTCTTGTCGCTTCAGGGGGTTAATGCCCAAAAGGCTGGTTTTGGCATTGGCATGGGTCTTGGATACGAAGACTTGACCAAAAAGAAGTAGAAAAGTCAAGGCTTTTTATGTTATAATTAGTAAAGCCTCATAGCGGAAGGAATATAAAAAATATGAGTACAGAAGTATACGAAGAAAAAGTAATCAAGCTAATCGATGGAACAGAGATTAAGGTAAGACCACTGAAGATCTCTCTACTCAGACCGTTCATGAAGAAATTCGAGGGCATTGCTGCAGTAGCAGAGGATAATGACAAGTCACTCAGCCTACTTATGGAGTGTGTACAGATTGCTATGCAACAGTACAACCCAGAAATTGCTGGAGACTTGAAGGCATTGGAAGAAACTTTGGATCTTCCAACTGTCTATAAGATTGTTGAAGAGGCATCTGGCGTAAAGCTATCTGACGCTTCTCTTCTAACAAATCTTAAGTAATATAAAAAGAGGTGTTTAGTGGATGGCTGAAGATGCCAATGCACAAATAAGAGTCGATATTGATACTACCGCCGCTTTGGCTAGTATCAAGAATCTGCAACGACAGATTTCGGCCTTCCACTCCCAAATGCTTGCATCTGGAAATGCTGCTAACGCAGCATTGTCCCAGAACATGCAAAAGACTTTAGTAAATTCTATAAACGCAACTGGAAAATTTGCGGCCAGCCTAACAAACATCAAGAGCAGTGCAGAGAATTTTACAACATCCCTAGAAAAAAATAAGCTTGGGCTAAAAGAATATTTTCGCTATGCTGGTGCTTCGACCCAAAGCTTTGGAAAATTATTTAAATCCGAGTTTGCAACAATTGAAAAGGTTGCAACCGAAAGAGTAAAGACTCTTCAAACCCAGTACATTAAGATGGGTCGAGATGCCAATGGAGCACTACAAGCAATTAAAGTCCGTCCACTTGCACTTGACATGCAAAACCTGGGAACTCAAACGGCTATAGCTGCACAAAAGCAAATGCTTTTGAACCAGCTAATTAAGCAAGGAACAACCAATCTAGTTAACTGGGGTAAGAATGTCCAGTGGGCTGGTCGCCAACTTATGGTTGGTTTTACACTACCGCTTGCATTGCTAGGAACTAAAGCCGCACAAAGCTTTATGGAGCTTGAGAAACAGGCTGTTAGATTTAAACGTGTTTACGGTGAGATGTTTACTTCTTCTGGTGAAACAGAAAAAGCGTTGCAAGAAGTTAGAGACCTAGCTAATGAGTTTACTAAGTATGGCGTTGCAGTTGAAAAAACTTTGGGTCTTGCAGCAGATTTAGCTCAGCAAGGTTTTGCTGGTGTGGCACTTATGTCTCAGGTAACACAAGCCACAAGGCTTGCGGTATTGGGTGAGGTAGAACAGCAAGAAGCTTTAGAAACAACAATTTCTATTACAAATGCTTTTGGTATTGCAGCCGAAGATCTAGCTTCAAAAATTAACTTTTTAAACGCAGTTGAAAACCAAACTGTTACTGCAATTGAAGACCTAACTATTGCTATTCCAAAAGCTGGTCCAGTAGTCCAGCAGCTAGGTGGCGACGTTGAAGACCTAGCCTTCTTCTTGACAGCCATGAAGGAAGGTGGAATTAACGCATCTGAGGGTGCTAACGCACTAAAGTCTGGTCTTGCATCTCTTATCAATCCTTCTGCAAAAGCTTCAGAGTTTTTGGCCAGTCTTGGTATTAACATCAAGGGCATTGTCGACGCCAATAAGGGAGACGTTCAGGGAATTGTTGTACAGTTTGCAAAGGCCCTAGACGACCTAGATCCTCTTAATCGTGCACAAGCAATTGAGCAACTATTCGGAAAATTTCAGTTCTCACGTCTATCAACACTTTTCCAGAACGTAATTAAGGAAGGTAGTCAGGCCAATAGGGTTTTAGAGCTAGGTCAACGAACTGCCGAAGAATTAGCGGTACTGGCAGATCGAGAATTAAAAAAGGTAGAAGACTCTCCAGCATTTAAATTCCAAAAAGCTATAGAAGATATTACAGTTGCTATAGCTCCATTAGGAGAACAGTTCTTAAAACTCATTACTCCAATTGTTGAATTTGTTACGGGGATGCTAAAGAAGTTCAACGAAATGAGCGATGGCTCTAAAGCTTTTGTGACAGGGCTAATTGCAGTTTTGGGTCTTGTTGCCCCAGTCGTACTGATGACCGTAGGTCTTGTTGCTAACGGTGTCGGAAACCTTATTAAAGCTTTTAATGCTCTTAGGCTATTTTATAACAAACTTGGTGGAGACTCTAGCGGCTTAGCAAACTCTACCCAGTACCTGACCCAAGAACAGCTAGAAGCTGCTGCAGTTGCCTCATCGTTGGGTCAATCACATGCCCAGTTGGCACAAATCTTTACCGCTGAAACACAGGCAGTCCAAGGACTTATTGCTGCATACCAGCAAGCAGTAATTGCAGCAAATGCCCTAAGTGCAGTCGCACCAGTTGCAAGAGCTAGGCCAGAGCTTACTATATCGACTAACGCTATGGGGGGTAGGCGTGTTCAGGCCCCGCAAGGACCTCCTCAGCAATATGCAAGAGGTGTGGTTTCTGTACCTGGTCCAAAGGGGGCAGGAGATGTTGTTCCTGCAATGTTGTCACCAGGCGAAGCGGTTATTCCTGCTAAAGAAGCTGAAAAGTATGGCCCACTCATTGCGGGCATTGTTGCAGACAATATCCCAGGATATAGAAAATCTAACGTAGATATAAAATCAGCTAGGCTTCAGGATTATGAAAATTGGGTTCCTCCTAGAAACCAAGCCATACCAGATTCAAGAGCAGAAATAGATCAAAAGTTTCCAGGCCGAGGAACACAGCTTGTAGAAAGATTAGCAGAAGCAGACGTTAGTAAAACCAATGCAAGAAGAATTCTTTCATCTGCTATCCAAGCAGCAGGAGACGGAACAGAGGAAGCCTTACAAAAGTTTAATGAGCTTGAAGCTGTTCTTATTGAGAGGATTGATGCTCTAAAAAATGAAACAACTCAGATTGTTTCCGATTCCGCTGAGCTTGTAAAACAGGTAAGAGCCAGAGTTCCGTACGACCCAAACAACAAGGGTGCAAAGGCCCTTGCACACATTGGTGGCGGAAAAGAAATGAGTGCAAGAGAAGCACTTAGATTACAAGAGCAGGGCGAGATACAGCTAACAGGTAAACAGACCAAGTCTATGCAGGCAAACCAAGATGCAATGGTAAGTCTAAAATCTGGTTTCGGAATGTCTAACTTTGATCCAATAATAAACTCAAGACTAAATACAAAAGAGGGAGTTAGTAGAGAAGAGTTCCAGGCTGCTTTCCGAGAAGCTGGAGATAACAAATGGGATCCATCAATTCAAATGGGCGGGGGAGACCCAAAGCTTTTAGCAGAAGAAACAGCAAGACTAAATCAAGAGTTTGATAGCTTAATCGCATCGCTTCCAGAGGGAACAAGGGTTCTAGATAAGTTTGAAGACGCTGCTGCACTACGGGATGCAAAAATAGCTGCAGTTAGCGTAGAAGAACTTTGGTCTAAGGTCAGAGCAAATATTCAGTCATCAGCTCCAAATGTGGTAAATGCTCTAGATACGTCAGCACAAACAGTTGCAGAAGTTAGGTCAGAAGAACTTGGCTTAAGGGCACGACCAGAGGGAAGAAGATCCCAAGCTAAGAAGAATGTTGGCTTAAATAATGCACCACTAAAAGAAGTTTACGACACAGAAAGCACTAGAAATTTTGATGTAGACCAGTTAAATGAGCTAGCTACAACATCTGAAATTGCAACTAAAAAAGTTAAAGAGCAATCACTCGAAAACACAAATCTTTCCACAGCTACCGAAGCTGCAACAAAAAATGTAGAAGAGTTAAAGACTGCAGCAAATAACCTTGGCTTAGAGGTTTCAGAAACTGCTAACCAGTTTAAGATAGCTGCAACTGCAATAAATTCTGCAGGAACACAAGTTATGGGGCCTAGAAGAGCTTCCGCTGCTCAAGGTGCACCAACTGGATTTGCAAGAGGAACTCTTTCGGTGCCTGGCCCGAAGGGTGCTGGCGACGTTGTTCCAGCAATGCTATCTCCTGGCGAAGCGGTTATTCCAGCCAAGGTAGCAGAAAAATACGCACCATTTATTCAAGACATGATTGCTGGAAATATCCCAGGATTTATGAAGGGCGTATTCCTTGGAATGCCAAAGTCAGCAAAATCTGTTTCTAAGGGTCGCACAGCAGGAGATGAAATATACGAACTCTTTAAAAAGAGTAGTTATGCAAATACCCCTCCAACAGAATATGGTCACCAGATCTCTCCAACTTCTGGGCACAGCTTCCCAATCTTTGGTCTCGGCGGGGTATATCAAAAGGGAGCAAAGCAAGTATTCGTAAAGCCAGTAATGGACGAAACTGCAGCCATGGCAGAAATGAGAGCCACAGCAATTGCTAGACAGGCTCACGGACTAAAGGCACCAGAACAACGGGTAGTTGTAATGAGAGACCCAATGGATGTTACAAGACAAAGAAGGTTCTTGGCATTAGAGTCTGATCTGGATCCAACATTTGTCAACACTCAGCCAATGGGTGTGTTCAATGAAGAGCAATACTTTAGACAGCTTGCTGCATCATTACTACGTGCCGACAAAGACTTATCTGCAGCCAATGTTTACGGAGATGTTGTTGCAGACGTTGGGCCTGCTGGAGTATTTGACAGGGCCTCTGGGCTAAGGCAATACTCAAGCAACCTTCCATCCATGGAAGACCAAGCACTTATAAATCTTCTTGGAATTAAGGGCGGTGCAAAGAGGGCTTTTGCAGAGGCTACCCTAGGATTGATGGCTGGACTAACTCCAGAGCAATATCACCAAAGAATGATTGGCGAGATCCAAAGGGTTCTTCCAAGACTTAAAGAAACTATCGCATCCTTTAAGCTAACAAACCCAGCAGACGTTGGTATGTATGACGATATGGTTAGAAGGCTTGAAGCAGGTCTCGCCGTTGACTGGAGAAAATTCCACACACTACATTCTAACGTAAAAATTGCAAAGCCAAAGGCTCCAAAGGTTAAGGAGCCAGTTGGTTATGCCAGGGGCGTTGTCTCTGTCCCAGGGCCAAAGGGGGCAGGAGACGTTGTCCCTGCCATGCTCTCCCCAGGAGAAGCTGTTATTCCAGCTGCTATGGCAGAAAAGTATGGCCCACTAATTAGTTCTATGATTTCTGGAAATATTCCAGGATATAACGAGGGATATGATCCAGGCAATGATCCGTTTAGAGTCTCGGACCCTCTTGCACCACCTGTAGGTCCAGATCCATTTGGAAGTCCGTCCAATGCGTTTGATGGCGATGGAATTTCTCCAAATAAAAAAGGCTTTAGGCAAATATTTAAAGATGGTGCTCAGCAATTAGGAGAGGGTCTTTTAGAGAAGGCAAAGGTTATTGGAACAAGTGTTGGTGATAACATTTCTGACAGCATGGCAAGAGGTTGGGCCAAGAGTAAGCTGGGCCAGGCTATAGCTGGAAATGCTGAGGTAGTTAATCAAAAAACTGGAAAAGTTGTTTATGATCCAAAGACAGACCCAAATAGTAAGTATTACGCTGGTCCTAAAGCTCAGCCCACCCCAACAAATCAGTCCACCCCAACAAACACTACTGCAGCAGGAACTGGTGGACAGGGTGTCGATGGCGTTGAGAGGCCGCTAACCGAAAAAGAACAAATACAAAAATTTGGTGGAAAATTAGCCCAAACTGGAATGATAGCATCCATGGTTACTAGTGCGGCATCTATGATACCAGGAGTAGTTGGAGAAACCGCTCAACAGATTGCTGGACCTATTATGGCAATGACCACCCTAGCTTCTTTTATTCAGGGTCCACTCTCTGGTGCTTTTGTAGCGGCAGTAGCCATGATCGGGGCAATGACTATGGCCATTCTAAAAGTAAACGATGCTTACCAAAACGCTCAGAAAGAAGCCATAAGGCTGCAACAGTCTATTGGTGCTAGTACGGAATCAATCAGAAAGCTTGGAGAATTTGCTGGAAACGTAACTGCTGGAGAAAAAGCTGAAAAACGAAGAGAGAACAGATTTAGATTAATGGAAGTTGCTCCAGGAAAAGCTACCT
>Ga0164293_10001606_pt1 | contig 18930 bp, 16 predicted proteins | sample GEODES118metaG_FD_111487 | JGI IMG/M metagenome (GOLD analysis project Ga0164293, IMG submission 111487) | Eutrophic lake water microbial communities from Lake Mendota, Wisconsin, USA - GEODES118 metaG | ecosystem: Environmental > Aquatic > Freshwater > Lake | place: USA: Lake Mendota...
TCGTGATTTGTATTTTTCTTTTGAGCAACGCAACACGTTGTAAAAATGAAAATCCCTAAAAATGATGTTAATTGTTTCATTCGCGGTAATTTATTGCATAAGTTTTAAAATATCATATTGTAGCGCTTCACACGTTTGATATCGATCATTCGGATTTTTAGCGGTACAATTGGAAATGATTTCATTTACATCGGTTACATAATCTATATCACTTTCAAAATTCACTTTAACTTTAGGAATTTCAGACGATTTTATGCGCGCATACAGTTCTTCCCTTGTTTTGCTATCCTGAAACGGAAGATTTCCAGTAAAAAGCTCATAAATCGTTACTCCTACAGAATAAATGTCACTTCGTTGATCAATGTTATTACCGGAAATTTGTTCGGGGCTCATGTAAAACGGACTGCCCATAATTTCCTTGTTGGATTTCTTTGAATCCGAGGAAATCCCAAAATCAATGAGTTTTATTTCATTTTTTTCAGAAAGCATGATGTTTGCCGGCTTTATGTCTAAATGCAATACTTCCTTATTATGGGCATACTCCAAGGCAGCCAATACCTCCATACAAAACAATCCCACATTCTGAGCCGGTAAGCCCCCAACCTGTTCTACGAAATTTTTAAGGTTCAGGCCATCAACATATTCCATAATTAGATAGCCTTCTTTATCGTCCAGAATAAAATCCTTTAACTTGACAATATTCGGGTGATTTAAATATAAATACCGATTTGCCTCCTCACTAAACTTTTCACGCATAACGGGATTTTCAAGCAACCCATTCTTCAATTTCTTTAAGGCTACAGGCTTGCCGTCGTGCAAATCAATCGCCAAGTACACGTTTGCCGTGCCTCCGCTGTTGATGGGTTTCCATATTTCGTAGTGCCTGATTCGCATTTAAAATATAAACTGAAGGTGTTAGTTAGCCCTTTTTCGGTTTTCGTTTTTTCTTCAATGCATCAACTGCATCTTTCCATTTTTGATTTGCAAAATCCATTTGATCTTTACAACTTTTAAGTGAATCCGCATCGCACTTTGAACAATCAGATGTACCCTTAAAGTCACCTCCAAACCTCTCATACAACTTTTTAAGGCTTTCCCGAGCTTGGATTGAATCTTTAATCCATTTTTCTAGTGGATCATTTTTAATTGGACAACCCTTGTTATTCTTTGGCCCAAATTGGTTTGGACATTGATCGTCATCATTTTTTACACCATCACCATCAGAATCATTATTATCGTTATTATTAATACCATCCTCGTCCTCGATTCGATCATCTAGTCCATCAGTATTATTAACCTCTGGATTTCCATTATGATTAGATTGCGTGTTCACTTTTGCGGATGTTTCAGGGCTTTTTGGCGGTTTATTCCAGACAATCAACGCCACAATCACTAATAACACTGCTGCAGCGCCAAGAATATAGGACATGGGTAGTTTTTTCTTGGCAGGTACACTTATGTCCATCGGCGGAGGTGTCCCCGTAATTTTGTGCGAAGCAGCGGTATGCTTCTTGTTGTATTTTACAGTAAAATGATCGAAATCATTTTGCAAGTATGGACTTTCGGTTATTTTAATCAAGGTCATCGTAATGTTATCCTTGCCTCCATTGGTCATTGCAATCTTATGCAATTCTTGGAGGGTACCGCCCAGATCTTGTGGATTAATCAATTGTTCGATGAGCTCATCCACGACCATGCTGGTTAATCCATCGGAGCACAATAACAACAAATCTCCTGTTTTTAACTTGAATGGTTTTTTCGGAATTCTTGGGGTAAGGGCGCTTGTAGAACCTAAGGCCTGAAGAATTCTATTTTTGTTGGGATGCATCTCTGCCTCATCTTCCGTAATTACGCCTTTGTCTACCAATTCTTGAACATATGAATCATCTCTCGTGATTCGATATAATTTCTTATCGCTGTATATGTATGCCCTGCTGTCGCCTACGTGACCTACGTATAACAAGTCATCTTTGAACAAACAAACGGTAGCCGTACTTCCCATGCCTTTCAGCGAAGGATCAGCTTCCGCATGCCCAAGCACCTGTTCGTTTGCAAAGGTTAGCGCTTGACTAATGGCAACATGCATATTATTATGTGCCTTAGTCGTAAGTTCTGATAAGACGGCATTAACCCCAATGGTTGAAGCTGTTTGCCCACCCACATGACCGCCCATACCATCGCACACCACAAAAACGTCACCGTTTTTAGAATTCAGGGAATGACCCAAATTATCTTCATTTACCTCACGAACAAGGCCCTTATCTGTATGTTCTTTAAACTCAAATTTCATCTTAAGTAGTGTTAAATCATAAATGTTAAATACGTATCTCCTAATTGTACGACATCGCCATGCATCAGTAGTATTTCCTGTTGTTTTTCCCCATTGACAATTACTCCGTTTGAACTGTTTAGGTCTTGAATGGTATATTCTCCGTTCAAAAATTTTATCACGGCATGCCGTCTAGAAATCGTAGACACTGGAATACAAAGGCTGTTGCCTTCTTCTCTTCCTATCGTAAACATGGGATCATCAATATCATACCGATATTCTTGCCCTTGAGAGATTACGATAAGCCAAGGCAGGTTACCCCGCATGCGCATTTCTTGCAACAGTTCGTTCTTACGTAATTCTGCGTGTTCATTTTTTTGAGCTTGGCGTTTCGCCTCTTCCTCTTGTTGCGCTTTAAGCCGCATTTGATTCAGCTGCTGATCCTGTTCGGCCATTTGTCTAGCCATTTCTGCGTCCGCTTGACTTTGTTCGGATTTTAATCGGCTGTATTCAGATTTTGTGCGAGCCTCCAACTCAAGCTGCTTTAATTTAGCATCCTTGCGATTTTTCCAAATGAAAAATGCAAACATACCGATCACGAGGATAATTAAAGCCAAGGTTAACCAGTTTGCGAGCATCCATTGGATGGTATTTTTTTCAGGCATTTGAATAAACGTATCCGTTACGCTACCTGGCATAGTTACCGTTACTGGTTGACTGGATCCATCATTTTCTAGCGACGTTTCGTAAGAAAAACTGTAGTACTGTCCGGCGGCACGTTGTTTAATAGCAAGCATGAATTCACGCACTTTAACTTGTGCTTGCGTCAAGTCATTCCCCGGAGACATGTAATAAATCCCAAATGATTCTGTACAGATTTTTTCAATCGAATTGAATTTATTGTTGTCGTTACGAGCCACGGAATAAACAGCAACACCGAGCTTCTTAGCTTTCTCTACAGGCGTTTGATTCGCTTGTTGTGTGATGCATGAATTATCATCGGAAATTACAATAATACTCACGGGAATATTAAGATTTTCCTTTTCAACTAAATCCAAGACTTGATCAATGGCACTCCAAATCAATGTTCTAGTTCCACTGCAAGTAGAGCGATATGGAACCGGAAGCATATCTGTTAATTGCTTCTTTAACACATCGGTTTGATCGGTAAAGGTAAAGCTGGACGGAAAAAGTAACTGCCCCTGCAACTGCTGGTTAAACGACATGATCTGAACTTTGTCGCCTGCCTGAATATAATCCGAGCTTAAGGTAGCAGAAATAACATTACGATACCAATTAAACTGAGCCATTTTAGATGGCCCAGGATTCATCATTAAGAAAATAACTGCTTTTTGTTTTGCAACGGAATCGCCAGGACGTTGTCCATTGAGCACCAGGTTACTTACCTTACCATTCTCCGAAATAGTTATCGATGATGTATTTATTTCATTTGGATTACGAAACCAAATGTCACCTGAAATAGTCGGAAAATCGTCACCTTTTACGTTTTTAAACTTAATGGTACTTTGTTGACTCCAACCGAAGGAACTGCATAGAATGAAGCTCCATAAAAGGAACTTTTTCATTATAAACTGGATTTAAATTTAAAGGTGGTATTACCGATTTTAATCATATCCCCATCATGAAGTTCATACACTTTATCCAAATCTAGATCTTCTCCATTCAAGAGGGTTCCATTCGCTGACATTTCATCACGAATCCAATACCGTTCTTTTCGGTACAAGATGTTGATATGTTTCGCAGAAATAACAGTGTCTTGTTTAATAATAATTGAGTTGCTATTCTCTCTACCTAATGTATTATTCCCTTCATAAATCCTGTAATCTATTCCCATAGGATCTAAGCTGTAAGAAATCAACCAACCAACCATTCTTCTAGAAGCACGAGGGGAACCTACAGGACGATGGTTCACCTCTGCCCCATCTTCGCCCATACTTACCACCTCTTCAACTCCTTGAATAAATGTACGGTCTAGATTACTATTCTTTTTAGCTTGCGAAGGCGAAGGAGCCGACATACGCTCCGTGCGATCCGTTGGTGCTGCAGCGGCATGCGATGGACCATTTGGATTAACTACTTCGGTTTTATCTCCGCCATCGAATGATGGTGAAGGCTCATCAAAATTACTTGTAATTTGCGTTTTGTTTAAATCCACGGGAGCACTTGAGCCGGCATCCCCTGAAGGACAGTAAGGACATTTGGCCATACCTTCTTTGAAAAAATGACCGTTATTACATTTTTGAAAACCTTGCATAATTTTAAATTTTAATTAAACGAATAAAAAAACCATATTTAGTAGCTTCAGGTCCATAACCATAGGCTAACGGTTCAATTTTGTCTTCTGGTGAAATGTGCGTAACATACACTTCATTTGCTTCAGAAAAATGAGAAAAATATTCGACATAGTTATCATTTATCAATAATTTGTCAAATCCGGAGTAGTAGGAATACGGTGTTATTTGCAATCCATAGATGTCGTACACTGATTGATTCTTCCATGTACAAAGCGCCTTCATTTCTTTTATGGCCGGATTTCCAACAAGTAATTGAAATGGAGAATATGTCCCCAATTTAAGTAAAGAAGCATGTTTAAAAAGTGCATTAAAGTCGGTGTTGGATGCAATACGCCATTGCCCTTGACTCTCCAATAAACTGGTCATTTTTTGAATGGCTTCTCTATTAAAAAAGTATCCAAGTTTGCCAACCAACCCTGGCCTAACGAGATAGGAAGGATTATCAATATTTTCATTCCAGGCCACTTGGTCTTCGCAACGAACAAAACCATGATCATTCAACCAGGCATCAATGGAAGATTCACCCTCCAAATTCATCTTTGTTGATGCACCAAGTGTTGAAGAAGCCCACTGAATATCTCCAATTAATGTGGTTGTTAAATTTAGTTCTACTTTCTTTTTAGTGGGTGTTTGCTTACCCTCTGTTTTTTTTCGAATTATATTTTTCAATGAATCAATCGTTTTTGTATTGAATTCAATGGTCAGTGTCAGTATATCTTGAACGCTATCCATTTGTTTTTGGATTCGAACTAACTCAGGTTCTTCTTTTTTATCGTTTTTTTTCTTTTGAGCAAAAACGCTCAGGGAGCAAAATATGAAGCTATAAACAATTAAATTTTTCATAATTAGGATTATTAAGGACAACCATTATTGATGCCATATTCTAAACACGGATCGTTGCGGTCAGGAAAAGAATCCCCATCTGAATCGGTGAACATGTACAAGGCAGCAGAAAATAATAACGAAATGACCAAGGCACTGAAAACAATCAAAACAATAGGTTTTCCTGTCTCCGGATTTTTATTTTTAGTGTAGAAAAAATAACCTACACCACCAAGGGAAAACAAAGGTGAAAACCAGTAGAAATCTGGACTTAGCAAGGAAATAACGCTAGCAATCCCAACAAAAACCGTGATAAGCGTTGGGGTATTATCGATAGGTTCAGGTTCTTCGACTGGGGGTTCAATACCTGTTTTTGAAATGGGTTTCACCTCCACATCTCCTTGCAAAGCTAAGATAAAGTCATCGCATGTTTGAAAGCGATCTTCTGGGGCTTTAGCCAAGGATTTTCTAAGAATATTAACCATACGTTCCGTGACACCCGGATAAATTTCTCTTGGATCTGGTAAATCTTCTTTGGTGATCTTGTTGTATATCTCGTATTCTGTATTCAGATCGTGGTATGGATTGATACCAGTAAGCATTTGATAAAATGTTACCCCAAGTGCATAAATGTCGGATCTAGCGTCAAGTTCCTTTCCATGCACTTGCTCTGGTGACATGTAGAAAACAGTACCAATTTGTGCCCCGGATTTTGTTTGCATGGAAATATCATCCTTCATTTTCGCAATCCCAAAATCAAGAACCTTCACTTGATCGGCCTCTTGATTGATTAAAATGTTTCCTGGTTTAATATCCCGGTGAACGATTCCTTTTTTGTGCGCGAAACTAAATGCTTTTAGGATTTGAATCATTAAGGGAACCGCTTTTTCTTCTGGAAAAACGCCTATTTTATTTTTAAGGTAATCATCTATTTCAACCCCCTTAAAATACTCCATAATAAGATACATCCCTAAATCATCTTCGTCAAATTGTTCAAGTTTAACGATATTTTCATGGGTCATACCGGCCATGATTTCCATTTCCCTACGAAATCTATTTTTTAAATTTTCATTTTGTAAAAAATTACTTTTCAGCACCTTAATGGCAGAAACCCGATTTGGAATTTTGGTGTGGGAAGCCAAATATACGGTCCCCATTCCTCCCTCACCAATAACCTTTTCAATTCGATAATTTAAAATTTCTCTTCCTATCATCACGTTCAACTAAATAATTAGAATCTATTACTCATCATCGCAATTGTAACAATCGCATTCGTCATCATAAAACCAATCCGTCTTCACACCGCCGTGATCCCCATCTTTGGTTTTATAACAATTGTAGAATCGTTCACCACAGCTATAACAATTCCAATATCTATTTGATTCTGATTCATACCTCGTTGCCTTGCAATATGGACATTGGGTACGATAAGATTCCTCTTCATAGGGACATCCATAATTACTACTTGGCCCATATTCATACACGCAATTATCATCCGCATCTGGTGTTCCATCGCCATCATAATCTTTGATCGGACAACCGTTGTTTTTCTTTGGCCCTTTTTTGTTTGGACACTCGTCATCGCCATCCTCTACCCCATCGCCATCGCTATCTGAAAATTCTTCATAAACCTCTGGTGTTGAGGATTTTTCATTCTGAATCGTACTGTCATCGTTCAATGATGACACCTCTTCTTCGGGGGAACTCGAGTCACCCGTTCGAGAAACCAGAATTAATGCGACAACGAGTAAAGCAAATACGCCTAAAAAAACCGGCCAATATTTCTTAAAGAAGGAACTGCTTTTTGGTTTAATTGCGACATATGGTTCTGATTCCCGCGCTATTGGTTCATTATTCAACACGGTATGACCGTCATCATAGGAAGATACAGAAGGCGTATGCTCTGCCTCATTTATAACGGTTTCTCCATCCTGATTATTCGATGAAAATTTAGGGGTTAGATTCCGATATTCTTGCCAAGGAACTAAGGCCTTTCCTACTTTCAAAATATCGGTATTTTGAAGCTGAACCCTACCGTAAATTTTGTTGCCGTTGACAAAGGACCCGTTCGAGGAATCTAAATCCTCAAAATACGTATAGCCATCGGGTTCAAAATAAATCACACCATGATTTCTTGAGACCGTTTGATCCGAAATAACGATGTCGTTATCCGATTCGCGTCCAATTTTAAAGATTTTAGTCATTACAATTTAGGTTAAGTTGTTACAAATATATATAAGTCAATTCAAAAAAAAAATTAAATTGAATTTCTAAAAATATGTATTAGATTAAAATTAATTCCTTTAATTTCGCGATACATCGCATTAACTACTTATATGTTTAGAAAAATCCTTGCATTTTCTTTGATCCATCTGCTTTTCGGCAATATACTTTACAGTCAGGACGGTACTGTCCACAAAGGAATATACGCAATTTATGAAACAGTAAATTACACATCCTCTCTCAAACAAACGGTTCCATCTTCTGAGTTTAGAGAAAATTATCAATCAATAATTAGCTCCTATCCATCGATAAAGCTCGGTTATTCATATACTGCGTGGGGTAATTTAGGTATGAAAGATTGGTCGGTATGGGGGATAGACTTCGGGGCGGGTCTTTCGTACAGTAAATCAATCATGAATGGATACCCCGAAAGTTCCGGGTATTATTTGGATCCCACATTTTCAGTTGCTTCAACAAACGATCAAACATTTTTTAATTACTACCAACCAGGAAACCGTTGCTCCATATCGGATTATGGGGTGAACATGCATTTTGATGCTGGAACTATTTTATATGCCGGAGTAGAATTAGATGCGGGACCATCCCGAATTATTTTTACGGACAACAGAATACAAGGTCAAGAGGTACGGAGCACCGGATGGTTTGTGAACACACGGATTCAGGGAGGGTTAAGTATACCACTTCCATTGGCTTTAGATTCATATTTTAAATTGAATTGTAAAATCTATGGTATATATTACGGTTGGTCAGGCAGATTTTACAAATTGGATTGGGTATCTGAGGACAAGAAATTAAAAAATTTTAGTGTTTTGGATATCCAAGGACAGCCTTTGGGACTTGGTTTTTCGCTTACATTTTTATTTGAAAACTAATCTGGTAAACAAAACTTTCCATGAAAAATCATTTTGTACTGCTACTTCTTATTAACTGCACCACATGGCTGTTTGGTCAATTACCATCTGACAATTTTGATTGGCCTACTGGAAATTGGCAAAGTACCGGCAATGGGAATCAAGTCAATTACTTCGAAATAACGACAAGTAATTATTCCATAAATAATAATTCCTTGCAAGTAGTTCACTACGACCAGAATAACCCATGGGTTCCTTATGTTGCGGGTTACACCTATGGGAATTCCGAAGAAAGTTCAATTAAATACAGGTACTTTCAAACCACCAATTTTTACAATATAATTCTGAGTTTTTCTTGGTTGTGTAATGGCGAGGCCGATCGTGATTTTGGCACATTATATTTCAGTTCTGATGGATTGAATTGGGATAAGATTAAAAATTATCAATCCGGAAAAGGAAATGAAATTCAATTTGAGGTAATGAAATTACCAAAGTGTTATAATAACAGCGGCTTCTACATTGGTTTCTCATTTACCTCAGATAATTCGTTTAACTTCCAGCCTGGTTTTGTGATTGATGATATTCAACTTTCAGGGAATGATTGTGTCTCTAACCCTAAGCCACCTGCTCCAACAAATCCTGGAAATCTTATAGAATGTTACAACAGCAGAGATGCCGTCTCATTAACCGCCTTCTCTGTAACGGGAAACCTAAGGTGGTACACGAATGCTTTTGGTTGCGGTGACCACATTCATGAAGGATTAACTTACAATACGCTTCCTACAGAAAATAAAGTATTCTATGTTTCAAATTTCAATGGAAACACCGGATGCGAATCAGACCTTAGACTACCTATTAACTTAACAACGCTCCCACTACCGACAATAACCGTTGATACGGTACTAGATGCATCGCAAGGGGGGGATGGATCGATATCAATCAGTGTAAATGGAAATTCGCCATTTTCATATGCCTGGACGCTGAATGAGGATGCCTCATACGCCCAATCAACACAAGATATAAATGGATTGAATGAAGGAAATTATCAATTATTTGTCACGGATGGTGTCGGTTGTAAGGATTCGCTTCGCATTGTAGTACTGTCAAAAGCCGAATTGAATATCCCAGGCGGAATATCCCCCAATGGTGATGGGTACAATGACACTTGGATAATTAGTGGAATTGCTCAATGGACCGATTATGTAGTTGAACTAAGAAATATGAGGGGGGAGTTAGTTTATAAACAAGACGCTACAGATAACCCTACATACGTACCTTTTGATGGGAAAAATCAAAAAGGTGAAAAACTACCACCAGGAGATTATTCATATTACCTCAGGTCTCAATTCAGAAAGAAAAAATATTCAGGAATATTAAGCATCAAATATGACAATTAAAATTAATCAAAGTACCGTATTTGTTTGTTCCCTTTTGTTTTGTTTTGCTGCATACAGCCAACAACGTTTTTTAAACAATCAACGGATGTGGAATGACATGATGTTTAATCCTGCTAAAATCGTACAAACTCATGGATATGCAATATATGCGAACCATCGTCAGCAATACTACACCTTAGGTTCTCAGTCACCATACTTGTTTTTAATTGGTGGTAAAGCTAATTTACCCACCCCCTACTCCCAAAATATGTTGTTTTCTCAAGCGAGGAAGAAAACTGTCTACAATTTTGCTGTTGGCGGCTATTATATTCATTCCTATACAGGAGGAGTATATGATCAAAATGAAATCTCTGGTCAATTTGGGTTTCAGGTTAAGTTGAATCAAAAATTAGCGAATCCAAGTCAATTTGATCAATTTAATTTGGGCTTGGGTGTTAAGGGTATTAATAACCGCTATAGAGGAAATTCAATTTACAATTTATATGATCAGAATGATCCTGAATTCACTAGTTTGCAAGTTTCAAACAAATATGCGATCAGTGTTATACCTGGGATCCAATATATTAATTCAAGGATAATGCTTGATGCCCTGTATACGTTTGGCCCGAAAGACCAAACCTTTGGTAGTTTAACGGTTATGGGCGGAAATGGGCTTAATAATTATTTTAGCCAGCTCGCGTTCCGAGTAAATTATTTTGGCAACCCAAACTGCCAAGTTGCAATTAATAAAATTCAAGGGCTTGGATGGGGATTGAATAAATCTTGGGCACTGAATTACGGTGTCAATTTGTTTCTAGGCAAGAAATTTGTCTCTAGTTCTTCTATTGCAACGAATCCAGGGGTTTATGTAGGTCTTATTTATCACAATTCAGGGAATGCATTAAAAAATTCATCAAATAAATCAAAACCAGAATGGACAAATAACTTTTCGGGCAGCTTGAATATTTTAGATGCGAATCTAAATACCTTGCCCTTAGGTCCTTCTGCAGAATTAGGACTAATGTATCAACGTAATTCTCAAATCTGTGAATGTGATCGGATTTATGATAAGTTTACAACCATTCAGAATGATGTAAATTCCCTTTCAGAGATGAAGGCATTATTTTCTAGTTTTAAAAGTAAGTGTGAAAACAAAAGTGATTACAAAAAATCATATAAGAATTACAGTGGTGGTATGAGTGATGAAATAATGAAAATAGAAGAAGAACTTAACGCTAATAAACCATTGGATATCAATATTTGTCAAATTGGTAAGCAGCAATGGGCATGTGAAAATTTATCAGAATATGGAAAATTTGGGATTACATTTGTTTCAAGTGAAGCCGAATGGACCAAAGTTTCACCAAAAAAGGCTTGTTGTTGTTATTATGAATTCAATGAAAATAATAAGGGATATGGTGTTTTTTACAATGCACTTGCTTTAAAAAACATTATGAATCAAATAAGTTCTCCAGACAGCAAATATCATGAATTTCGAATAGCGGATACTTCTGATTGGGAAAAAGTCATGAATTTTTCAGTTAAAAATAAAACAGTTAATAACCTATACAATTGTGACGGGCGCAGTAATTCTACAATGAACTTAAAACCATCCGGATATTTTGATGAAGTTTGGTATAGTCCTCTAGATGGCATTATGGGTTACTGGGTTGGCAATAACATAACTATGGCTCTTGATTGCAATTCAAAAGGAGAACCAATGTTTGATACTTCCTTCGATGGTACTGATGACCGCAGCATTTATGGCGCCTATTTGATACGATTAATCAAAAAATAATTCAATCTATGAAAGTGGATTTATTTATTTGTAAACGCATGATGCCGATTAGTTGAAATAATTCAAAATAATCAACCTCTAACAAACGATAAACAGTTAAATACCTGAAAGTCTAATGAAAAATAAAATCAGTTTTCTGTTGTTTATGTTCGTGATTCATGCCTTTGCGAAGCACGCTAATGGTCTTTATCCAGAATCAAAAATTTCGGTTTTAAAGGAGTTAGGAAATTCATCTTCAAGAGTAACAATTGCTCTAAACTCGAATGGAAATTACAACGAAATTCCATACGGGGTTGAATTGATAACTTCTGAAGAAGATTGGTTATTATTTTCTCCGCAAAAAGCTTGTTGTTGCTATTATATGTTTGATGAAAAATACAAGAACTTGGGACTATTGTATAACCTTAAAGCATTTGAAAAAATTAAAAACACCCTTGTTAATCAGTCTTCAGATGAACGCGTATGTATTGATGAGCAATGGAAAAACATTTTTAATGATCTAAAATTCAAGCGTAAGACTGTAAACCAATTAAACTTAAATGTTTATCCAGGGTATTACGATGAGGTATGGTATAAGTCAGAAGAGATGTTCTCAGGATATTGGGTAAACGAACATACCCTTGTCTCATTTTCAGGGGATAATTTAGGCGATCCCATGGTTGATGATTTTATAGATACCGAGACCTCTAATGGCGTATTAAGAAATACCATTCTTGCGTTATCAATTCGGTTGACGGAATCTAAATCGAATCAATGTAATGAATCGAAATGGTTTAAGGATATAGTAAATGAAAGGGGTTCAAAAAATACAATAAAATTTATAACCAAATCGTCGGATTGGGAGAAATACTATTACGAGACACCTTGCTGTTCTTATATAAATTTTGACCCAATGTATGAAGACTATGGATTAGTCTATAACTTAAAAGCCTATGAATTACTTAAAGATGATCAAGAATTAAAAGAAAGGGGCTTACGAATTGCGACTGAAAAAGATTGGATGGCATTAATAACATGTTGTAAAAACAAGGGTACCTACCCATCACTTTTTAATTGTGATGAAACTAACTACGCTGGATTCAATTTGCACCCAAACGGTTACTATGAATCATATTCTTGGATGTTGCCAACGGAATTAAACATCGGATACTGGGTAGGTGAAGGTACCGAGAAAAAGGCGTATATATTTAATTGCAACAGTAAAGAGGATATTCAAATAAAGGAGAGCTTCTCCTATAATTCCTACCCGGGTTTTATGATTCGATTGATTAGATTAAATTAATTTAGTTTGATTCATGAAAAAACTATACCACATAAAATAGGAACCTGTGATACATCTTTATTTATATCAGTTTTTGAAAATTTCTCCCTTTAATATCTGTTTAATACTCATTTTAGTTTGTTCTCGAACAACCTTAATTGGTCAAGAAAGTATTTATTTTGATGATTTCACAACACAAAAAGATTATTATAATAGTTGTGGTAAGCACGGTAATGGATATTATTTATTATCCAACCCAAGTACGGAATATATTGGCATTTTATCCTTGGACAAGTACATTGATACGAAAAGAAATTTTGAGTTAGAAAGTAAGCTTGCAATAACCAGTGGGGATGCCAATCAAACTACAGGGATTATTTGGGGCAAAACCACCAACAGTTCGGATAATTTTTACAGTTTTTCTTTCAAAAAATCATATTTTGCTATCGGAAAAAAGGTAAATGGGAATTGGAATAGTTCAATAGTGCCCTGGAAATATACAACGCTCATCAAAGAGCATGAATACAATAAATTGACGATCAGAAAAATTGGTAATTCATGTTATTTTTACATTAACGATGAATTAGTTCATCAAGGAATTTTTGAGCCCTTTTATGGACAGTCGAATTGTTTGTATACAACACCAAATTCGAATAGTTATGTCGGTTATATTTCAATCAAGTACTTGACAAATAATACTGGAAATCCGGGGAATACAGTAAACTCGGGAAATACAGCGAACTCAGGTAGTACAGTGAACTCAGGAAGTACAGCGAACTCGGGAAGTACAGCGAACTCGGGAAATACAGGAAATTCTGGAAACCCGAATAATCAGAATTCAAGTAATAATAATACACAGAATGTAATTGCTTCTTCAACTTATTCCATCGCGAGCACCAATGCGTTTAACTACGCTGAAATTCCTTTAGGTATTCAACTGGTTAGTTCGGAAGAAGAATGGAACAAACTTTCACCAACAAAAGCATGTTGTTGTTATCCAAACTTTAATTCAGAGAATAAATCTAAAGGATTATTATACAATTACCATGCATTCGTTAAGATTACCAATACCTTAAAGGCTAAAGAAGACGGCACTTTGGTCTTAAGTAAAGATGATTGGGAACAATTGTTTATGCGTATAAAGGCCGATAAAAATAATGTTGCTAGTAACTCACTTAATTTTTACCCAGGTTATTTTGATGAAGCGTGGTATACATCAGCCGAACGATTTTCTGGATATTGGTTGGATGAGGAAAATATGGTTAGTTTCTCACATGATAATTACGGAGAACCAATGTTAGACGAAAATGTATCGGGTGATAGACAAAGCCTTTTGGCCTTATCTATTCGGCTAAATAAAAGCGAACAAAATTCATGCAAAGAGGATAAATGGATCGTTGAACCTATCCTGGCTAGAGGCAATGACAATTCAATTAGACTTATTACAAATGCGAGCGACTGGGACAAATATTCATCTAAAAAACCGTGTTGCTGTTTTTTAAATTTTGATTATAACAACTCAGACTACGGCCTAATGTATAATGCACTTGCGCTCATTCAATTAAAATATGACTTGAATTTAAAAAAGCAAGGATATAGAGTTGCAACAAAAAAAGATCTCGAAGAACTATTGAATTGCAGGGAATCCAATAGTAGTTATATAGAATTATTCAATTGTGAGGACAATTATAAAAATGGATTTTTCATTTCCCCAAATGGTTTTTATGGAACAGATGGTTGGCACTTACCAGAAGAAGGGAAAACCTACTATCGTGTTCTCAGTGATGATAAATGGAATATAGGTTTTACATTTGATTGCGAAAATAAGTCGCATGAACAGATAAATACTGCCAACGAAAACGCATTATTTGTTAGGTTCATTAAACTTTAATTTTGGGGAAATATAATTGTATGATCGATATTGAGCTTTTTGTCAAATTTTGACCATACGTTATGAAGTCTTTTTATAAATAATTAGGATTAAATTAATTCAATCAAATGCATCCACAACGAATTGTCATACTGTGCTTGGCGCTATTAGGTATAGCTTCCGTATTTATTCCATGGTACACTTTCGAAGTACTATTTATTAAAACTTCCGTAAACGGTATGGAGGGGAATGGCGCATTGTTTCTTATTTTATTTTTTATTGTATTACTTTTAACGCTGTTGTATGAAAGAAATTCAAGAATTAATGGATTGAATTTTTGGATTATGATTTGTACTTCTGGGTGTGCGGTAATCCTTGGGGCCTATGAATTATTTTCGTTAGCAAATCAATCTGAAACATTGTTTGGTCAGCTGATTTCCGAGGCGATTCAACCAGGTATTGGTCTTTATGTATTAATAGGTTCTAGTTTTAGCATTGTGCTGACGCTAGTTTTGTTCCCTTTATTTTTTAGGGATAAATAATTTATGAGATGCTATCATTAATTTATTATAGTTAGAATAAACAGTTTTAATTGGTTGAACACATGGAAATCATCGGAAGTAAAATATTAAATTATAACATATTATCCTTAATTGGTGAAGGAGGTATGGCATCGGTTTATTTAGGGGAGCACGAACGTCTTGGCACCAAAGTAGCGATTAAGGTATTAAACCCTATATTATCTGTTAATGCACAACTTAGGGAACGGTTTCTAAATGAAGCAAGGTTAATGGCCTCTTTAGACCATCCAAACATAACTAAAGTTATTGATTTCGAAGATGAAGGCAATCTACTATGTATTATCATGGAGCACCTTGAGGGAGAAGATTTGAGCGACAAAATAAAACGTGATGGGGCACTTTCTATAGAGCAAATAAATAATATTTATTCGCAGGTACTAAGTGGTTTTAATTATGCGCATAATATGGGTATCGTTCATCGCGATATTAAACCGTCTAATATTTTTATAAAAAAAGACGGGATAATTAAAATACTTGATTTTGGGATTGCGAAATTATTCGGTCAAGGAAATGAAATGACGCAAACCGGTACCCAAATGGGCACTCCGGTTTATATGAGTCCAGAACAAGTGAAAGCTGACAAGTCCATAGACCATCGAAGTGATATTTATTCCTTAGGGGTTACGTTATATTATGCATGCTATGGGCATTCACCTTATGACTCCTCTACGCTTTCTCAGTTCGATATTTTATCTAAAATCGTTCATGAGCCGCTTCCCGAAATGCAAGATCATCCATTTAAAAACCTAATTTTAACCGCGTGTGCCAAGGACAGAGAAAATAGATTTCAATACTGTGAAGAGTGGCTTGAAGGATTCAATTACATCAATCAGTTGTTAATAAGCAGTCCGAACGCGCATATTACTCAAGCCAAAAACATAACAAACACAACTTCGGATTCCCCCTCAACATCCATTCCAAGCGTTGATCATTTGGAACAAAGTGCATCCACTGATTTACAGCCATTCCCAAATTCCCAACCTACAATACAAGCTAAAGAAAGACAAGATAATAACATAAAACGGGTAAAGTATAACAACCAAATATGGATGGTAGGAAATTTGGCCCTAACTCATTTCAGGAATGGTGATGCGTTAATTGAAGCCCATTCACAAGAAGATTGGATTAACGCTGGACAGAAAAAAATTCCTGCGTTTTGCAGAGTAAATAATTCTTCAGATAAACAAGAAATTTATGGTTTACTATACAATTGGCACGCTTTAAATGACCCAAGAGGCTTAGCCCCCAAAGGATGGAAAATCCCTTCAAGAAAAGATTTTGAAACCTTGATTAGTTCTATTGGAGGGGATAAAAAAGGTGATAAATTGAAAAACCATCTAGGATGGGTATTAAATAATGGCATACCAACTGAACATTTCAACGCCTCGCCTGCTGGAACTCGCGGTTCAGATGGGGAATTCAAGAAAGAAGGTCACGTCGCAGCATTTTGGACAACTACGCAAGTGAACCAAATTGAAAGCATAGCCATGATATTGACAGCAAACAACAATCAGATTGTATTAACCAATACCGATGTATGTAGAGGATTGAGTATTAGATGTATACAGGAATAGCGTTTTGCTTAGCAACCAAGGTCTTCTAAACCACTACTATAATCATCCGAACTATAATCGTCCGAACCGTAATCATCCGTACTATAATCGTCTGAATTGTAATCATCCGAACTGTAATCTTCTGAACCAAAATCTTCTAAAGAACTGTCATTTAGCGCGTAATCATCGCCCCCAAGCTCATTGTCATCTACCCCATAATCATCAACAGAATTTAGTTCATTTTCATCTAAAATATATTCATCCGAATTATCCGCAACATTATCATTAAACCCCATCCCGTTATCGTCATAACCTGGGAACTGATCATTGTTGGCCAAAACATCGTCACCATCAGCTCCTGTAGCGTCATTCACAGCAATTTCATCCATTGAACCATTTTCTACTGCATCCCAATCAATTCCTTGATATTCTCCTTGATCGGGCTGATTTTCATGATCAACCATTACATCTGGATCATTTTCAAATGATCCTTGATCTTGATCTTCATCATACATATCATCCTCGGGGTAAAAGCTTATATCAGATTCGTCCGATCCAGAAGTATTCACATCGGATTCTGAACTTGTACTGACCACTGCACCTTGATCAACTATATTACCTTCTGAATCATATACTTCATATTGATCCATCTGTCCATCGTTATCATAATCTTGATAGTGCGTAACGCTTTCATTACCATATTCATCAACGGTGTGAACATAAACATCGGAAGGCGAAGTTTCTTCAACAGTTGTTCCCGACGGGTTACCATAAGAATTATTCACCGATTCGTCAGAAAATGTTTCACCGGGTAAATTCTCATTTGGGTCCACATTGGCAACGCTTTCCATACTTGGATCAGGGGTAACAACCTCATCCGAATTATTCCTCATAGATCTAGCTGCGACAGCTCCTGTTGCGGCAACTGCCGCAACGCCAAGCCCTACTTTAAGCGCTACAGACTCCTTGTTAACTTTTTCCTCGCTAACGATTTCCTCGCTGGCAAGTTCTTCATTTGTGATTTCTTCGTTCACAGGTTTCTGAGCATCATTCTCAGTACTCAAGCGATTTTCCTCTTTCATATCTTTAATTATTAAATTGTAATTTTCATTTTTGAACTACCAATATAGTAAAATACATTCATTTTCACACTATATGCTTGGTTTGGCACCATTCTATTTTTATTAAAATCAAACGTTCCATTTGTGCTTTTTAAATCGACAATGTGAATTTTTAAATTTCCTGATTTTATCGAAAGTTTAATATCGCAATGCTTAGTACTTAAAAAACGATCTTCTTTAAAATCGTTACGGCCAATTAAATTCGAACCTAAATTCAACCCTCGTTTAACAACTACACCCTTATTTTCAATATTCAACATTACTTTAACAAGAGGGCGTTTTGAGCTATGCTCTACTTTTTTACTTTCTGGTTTAGGGACAATCGGAGTTTTGTGTTCAAACCCCACGAGATTTTTAGCGTCACAATGATCACAAACAACAATAATTTTATTTCTTGCAATCGCCTGAAGATTCACATTAAATGGCGCTTTACATTTCCCACAGTTAAACACCTTGTAATTACCGGAATCAATCGTGTTGTTTTGTCCGTCATTTTCCTTTTTATCATCGGATTTAATGTCAGCCGAATCTATCTTTAATTCTGAGTCTAACAACTCTAACATTCCTTTATTATTTGAGCAAATTGGGCACCAAAAATCTTCAGTAGGAATTTCGAATAAGTGCTCGGGGTTAACTGTACATTTATATTTCATACTAGCTTATTATTTTAAGGCCTCTAATCGTGATAGAATTTCACTAAACTCAAAATTAATAGATTGTAAATTAGCGCACAATGACTTATTGAAATTTGTTTGCACCGATATATATTTCTGATAAAATTCATTTTTTCGACGGTCCTTCCAATTGGTTTCAATTGAATGAACTTCTTTTTCATATGTTCTAACAACACCTTCAAGCGTATTGATAGA
>Ga0164293_10001607_pt1 | contig 18916 bp, 22 predicted proteins | sample GEODES118metaG_FD_111487 | JGI IMG/M metagenome (GOLD analysis project Ga0164293, IMG submission 111487) | Eutrophic lake water microbial communities from Lake Mendota, Wisconsin, USA - GEODES118 metaG | ecosystem: Environmental > Aquatic > Freshwater > Lake | place: USA: Lake Mendota...
GCCGCCGCTGACCTCGAGCCTGGGATCCACGAGAGTCTTTCTCTGCACGGCGGATACGGTCATGAACCCCAGCTCGATCCTTTGATCAGGGGCATATTGACAACCTTTGGTTCCACCGTCTAGGGGCCGCCGTCTGAACTGTCTCACGCTGCGCTCATTTGTGTTGCAGGGGACTTCGTGATCGGTCGTGCTGTGGGGAGGGCACCTCGATGTTTTATGGTGGGAGGGTCGTTGCGATTTCGTGACGGCGATACGCCCGCGGATGTGGCGGAATTGGTAGACGCGCTAGTTTCAGGTACTAGTGGCAGCAATGTCGTGGGAGTTCAAGTCTCCCCATCCGCACTTTTTTCTCGAATGATCGTCCTCAAGATCAGCAACGCTTCCGAGGTGGTTGCCTCCAAGGTGGGCAAGTTCATCGAAAGTCTTACGCCGGACGGTTTCGATCAGGCGAAGGTTGAGGATATTGTGATCAAGAAGTTGATCGAGAATCTTCGCGCTGAGGGTCTGCACGGCGAAGTTGCCTCTGTGCGCGGCGTGGATCTGGACCACAGCCAGCTTGTGCTCCACGACCGCCTGCATGTCCGCAGTCAGCAGCAGTTCTGAGTTCAGCAACTCGTTTGAGGCGGTGATCACAAGTCGCCGCAATTCTCTTGTGCGTCGGCTGAGGGAACTCCATCAGCCCAGGGGCAGGCGGGAGCAGGGGTTGCTGTTGCTGGAAGGCACCCACCTCCTCCAGGAGGTTCTCCGTCTGGGTCTGCAGCCCGACCTGCTGCTGGCCACCCCGGCCTGGCTGGACCGCCATCCGGCCCTGCTGGCGGCCCTGCCTGCCACCACCCGTCGGCAGGCCGCCAGCCCCGAAGTGCTGGAGGTGGCGGCCACCACCCGCCATCCCGACGGTGTGCTGCTCACCCTGGCGCCGCCGCCGCTCCCCCTGGCGTCCGCCCCCCTGCCCGGCTTCGTGCTGGCCCTGGACCAACTCCAGGATCCCGGCAATCTCGGCACCCTGCTGCGCACGGCCCTGGCGGCCGGGGTGGAGCAGGTGTGGCTTGGGGAAGGGGCCGATCCCCTGCAGCCGAAGGTTCTGCGCGCCTCCAGCGGGGCGGCCCTGGCCCTGCCGCTCATTCGTTTTGATGGGGCGGGTTTGCAGGAGCGCCTGCAGCAGGCACGGGCGCAGCGGCTTCAGGTGGTTGCGGCGGTGGTGCCGGCCCCCGGGCTTCCCGTACCTCCTCCCTACTGGCAGCTGGACTGGACCCTCCCCACCGTGCTGCTGCTCGGCAATGAAGGCGCCGGGCTCGGAGCCGCCCTCACCGACCTGGCGGATCATCGGGTCACGATCCCCCACAGCCCCGCCGTGGAATCGCTGAATGTGGCGGTGGCGGCGGCGCCGCTGCTGCTTGAACGCTGGCGACAGGGCCTGCAGGCCATCAACGTTCAGCCGGCGCAGGGGGCGTGCGGCTGACAGGGGAGAATGCCACCCATTCAGCGCAGCAGGCTCCGGTGACCGCAGCTCCCGCCTCCTTCGACGGCTCCTTCGACTTCGACGTGATCGTGATCGGCGCCGGCTACGGCGGCTTCGATGCCGCCAAGCACGGGGCCGAGCACGGCCTCCGCGTGGCGGTGGTGGAAGCGCGGGAGATGGGAGGCACCTGCGTGAACCGGGGCTGTGTGCCTTCCAAGGCCCTGCTGGCGGCAAGCGGCAGGGTGCGCGAGTTGGCGGATGCCGAGCATTTGCAGGGGTTCGGCATCCATGCCGCCCCGGTGCGGTTCGAGCGTCAGAAGATCGCCGACCATGCCCGCCAGCTGGTGGAGACGATCCGGGCCAATCTCACCAAGACGCTCGAGCGCTCCGGGGCCACGATTCTGCGGGGCAAGGGGCGCCTGGAAGGTCCCCAGCGGGTGGCGGTGCGGGAGGCCAGTGGGGTGGAGCGGGTCTACAGCGCCAGGGAGGTGATCCTGGCCACCGGATCCGATCCCTTCGTGCCGCCCGGCATCGAGACCGACGGCCGCACCGTGTTCACCAGCGATGAGGCGATCAACCTCGAATGGCTGCCCCGTTGGATCACGATCATCGGCAGCGGCTACATCGGCCTGGAGTTCGCCGATGTGTACACCGCCCTCGGCTGTGAGGTCACGATGATCGAGGCGCTGGATCGGGTGATGCCCACCTTTGATCCCGACATCGCCAAGCTGGCGGCGCGCAAGTTGATCGAGGGCCGCGACATCGATGCCCGTGCCGGTGTGCTCGCCAAGAGCATCACCCCCGGCTGCCCGGTGAAGATCGAGCTGGTCGACATGAAGACCCGCGAACCGGTGGAGATCCTGGAAGTGGACGCGGTGCTGGTGGCCACCGGCCGCGTGCCGGTGAGTGCCGATCTGAATCTCGCCTCGGTGGGCGTGACCACCCAGCGCGGGTTCGTGCCCGTGGATGACACGATGCGGGTGCTGGCCGGCCACGAGCCCGGCGCGGAGGTGGTTCCCCACCTGTGGGCCGTCGGGGATGTCACCGGCAAGATGATGCTCGCCCACACGGCCGCCGCCCAAGGCTCTGTGGCGGTGGACAACATCCTGGGCCATCCACGCCGCATTGATTACCGCTCGATTCCTGCGGCCACCTTCACCCATCCGGAGATCAGTTCGGTGGGGCTCAGTGAAGCGGAGGCCAAAGAACTGGCCGCGAAGGAAGGCTTCGAGCTGGGCAGCGTACGCAGTTATTTCAAGGCCAATTCCAAGGCCCTGGCCGAGCTGGAGAGCGATGGGCTGATGAAGCTCCTGTTCCGCAAGGACACCGGTGAGGTGCTCGGGGCCCATCTCTACGGTCTCCATGCCGCCGATCTGATCCAGGAGATCGCCAATGCTGTGGCCCGCCGCCAGAGCGTGCGCCAGCTCGTCAATGAGGTGCACACCCATCCCACTCTGAGCGAGGTGGTGGAGGTGGCCTACAAACAGGCGGCGATGGCGCTGGCCTGAGCCAGCATCCGGATCCGTAGCATCCTCACAGACTCGCTCGCCTGTCTTGCAGATCCGCCGCCGCCCCCCCAATCCCTCCGTCAAGGTGGCCCACCTCCAATACGGGATTCCCCATCCCGAAGAGAAGCCCCAGCACATCCTTGAGGAGATCGTGTGGGAGAAGGATCGGGAGGTGGCGGTTGCCCGTGAACGGGTGGCCCTCGATCAGCTCAAGCGTCAGGTGGCCGACCTGCCGGCCACGCGCGATTTTGTGGCGGCCCTGCGGGCCAGCTGCCGCAAGCCCGCGGTGATCGCCGAAGTGAAGAAGGCCAGCCCCAGCAAGGGGGTGATCCGCGAGGACTTCGATCCCGTGGCGATTGCCCGGGGCTATGCAGCCGGGGGTGCCAGCTGCCTGTCGGTGCTCACCGACAAGACTTTCTTTCAAGGCGGCTTTGAGGTGCTGGTGGAGGTGCGGCAGGTGGTGGATCTGCCCCTGCTCTGCAAGGACTTCATCCTCAGTCCTTATCAGCTGTTCCAGGCCAGGGCCGCCGGTGCCGATGCCGCCCTGCTGATCGCGGCGATCCTTACGGATGCCGATCTGGCCTACCTGCTCAAGGTGGCCCGGGGCCTGGGGCTGACGGTGCTGGTGGAGGTGCACGACGCCGAGGAGATGGAGCGCGTGCTGGCGCTGGAGGGGGTTCAGCTGATCGGCATCAACAACCGCGATCTGAGCACCTTCACAGTGGATCTGGCCACCACCGAGCAGCTGATGGCCCGTTTCGGCGATCGCATTCGGGAACGGGGAATCCTGCTGGTGAGTGAGTCGGGCCTGTTCGATCGGGATGATCTCGATCGGGCGGTGACCGCCGGGGCCGATGCGGTGCTGGTGGGAGAGGCACTGATGCGCCAGCCCGACGTGACCGCCGCCCTGGAAACCCTGATCGGCGGCTGAGGCGGCTGATCCGCCCTTTTTTTGCAGACAGATCCTGCAGACAAAAAAGGCCCCTGCGGAGGCAGGGGCTGCAATCCGGTCGCGAGGCGGCCGGTGATGGCGCTGGGCTCAGACCTTGCGGCTGTAGAACTCCACCACCAGCAGTTCGTTGATTTCGAGGGCGACCCATTCGCGCTCGATCTTGCCGATCACCTTTGCCGACATCTTGGCCTTGTCGAACTCAAGGTGGGGAGGCACGTTGGCCAGACCCGGGAATTCCAGGTTGCCTTCGGCGAGCTTCTTGCTGGGCTTGCGTTCCCGGATGGCCACCACGTCGCCGGCCTTGCACTGGTAGCTGGCGATGTCGACCACGCGGCCGTTCACGGTGACGTGGCCGTGGTTCACCAGCTGGCGGGCGCCGGGCACGGTGGGGCCGAAGCCGAGGCGGAAGCAGATGTTGTCGAGCCGGTTTTCGAGAAGCCGGAGCAGGTTGGTTCCGGTGGAACCCTCCTGGGCCCGGGCTTTCTTCACGTAGCGCACCAGCTGACGTTCGGAAATGCCGTAGTTGAAGCGAAGCTTCTGCTTTTCTTCGAGTCGGATCGCGTATTCAGAGCGCTTGCGACGGGCTTGGCCGTGCTGACCGGGGGGATAAGCCCGTTTGGCGGACTTACGGGTGAGACCGGGAAGGTCCCCCAAGCGCCGCGTGATCCTCAGGCGAGGGCCGCGGTAGCGAGACATAGGGAATTCTGCAGGTGGAAGCGGACGATGCGGCCGGGAGGCATGCTGGGGGAACCCCGTTGCCTCTGCCTTGCAGCGCCAACTCGCGATCTTAAACGGCTGGCTGAACGCCACCCTCTCTGCCCTGCTGCTGGGCCTGATCCGGGCCTACCGCCGCTGGGTGTCGCCCCTGCTCGGTTCCCACTGCCGCTTCCTGCCCAGCTGCAGTGCCTACGGGATGGAGGCGATCGAGCGCCATGGGCCCTGGAGAGGCGGCTGGCTGACGCTGCGCCGCCTCGGTCGGTGCCACCCGTTCACGCCCTGTGGCTGCGATCCGGTGCCCGATTGATGGCCGCCCCGCGCTCCCCCCACCCCACGCTCCTGCTCTATACCCGCCGCGGCTGCTGCCTCTGCGAGGGGCTTGAGGAGCGCTTGCGGCAGCTCGATCCCGCGCCTGCCCTGCAGACCCTCGACATCGACGCGGATCCGGAGCTGCGGGCCCGCTATGACCTCCTCGTGCCGGTGCTGGCCCTGCTGACGGCGGAGGGGCCGCCGCGGCTGCTGCCGCGGGTTCCGCCGCGCCTGGAGGGGGCGCGCCTCCAGGCCTGGCTGCAGCAGCACATCTCCCCCTGAGCGGCCCGGGTGGCGGTTGGCGATCGAGCCGTCACACGTTCCGCCAGGCGGAGTTCAGCCGCGACTAGAAAGACGGCCATCCCACCACCGCCCGTTCATGGCCCAGCTGCTCCATTCGCTTCTGCAACAGGTGGGCGTGGAGATTCCCCCCAGCCTTGCCAATGCCGAGGTGCTGAGCATCAGCTGTGATTCGCGGCGGGTGGGTCGCGGCACCGTGTTCGTGGGGGTTCCTGGAACCCAGGTGGATGGGGGAACGTTCTGGCCCGAGGTGCTGGCCAGCGGTGCCGCCGCTGCTGTGATCGGGCCGGCGGCGGCGGCGCTGCGGCCCCCCGGCCCCGACGATGCCGTCGTGGTGGTGAGCGATCCGGTGGCCCAGTGGGCGGGGCTGCTGGCTGCCGCCTACTGGCAGCACCCCACCGAGCGCCTCCAGCTGATCGGCGTGACCGGCACCAACGGCAAGACCACCACCACCCATCTGATCGAGCATCTCGCCGCCGCCGCCGGCCGACCGCCGGCCCTGTTCGGCACCTTGGTGAACCGCTGGCCCGGCCACAGCGTCACCGCCCAGCACACCACGGCCTTCGCCGATGTGCTCCAGGGGCAGATGGCCCAGGCGGTGGAGGCCGGTGCCCGGATCGGGGCCATGGAAGTGAGTTCCCATGCCCTCGATCAGAGCCGGGTCGCCGGTTGTCGTTTCGCCGGGGCGGTGTTCACCAACCTCACCCAGGACCATCTCGATTACCACCCCTCGATGGAGGAGTATTTCGCCGCGAAGGCGAAGCTGTTTCAGCCGCCCCTGCTCGCCGGCGGTGCGGTGGTCAACGGCGATGATCCCTGGGGCCGGCGCCTGGCAGAGGAGCTGCGAGCCCAGGGCCGTCTTTGCTGGCGCAGTTCCCTGGAGGATCCTGCGGCGGAGCTCACGATCACCAACCTCCAGATGGCGGCCGATGGGGTGCGGGGCACCCTGGTGAGCCCCGTGGGAAGCGGGGCCTTCGCATCGCCCCTGGTCGGTCGGTTCAATCTGATGAACTTGCTCCAGGCCGTGGGCGTTCTGCTTCAGCAGGAGGTGCCCCTGGGCCAGTTGCTCGAGGCCCTGGCCACGTTCCGCGGTGTACCAGGAAGGATGGAGCAGGTCCGCACGGCCTCTGCAGCCGAGGCCCCTGCGGTGCTGGTGGACTATGCCCACACTCCCGATGGTCTGGAGAATGCCCTGATGGCCTGCCGGCCGTTCACCAGGGGGCGTCTGGTGTGCGTGTTCGGCTGTGGCGGGGATCGGGACCGCACCAAGCGTCCCCTGATGGGCGAGATCGCTGCCCGGCTCGCCGATGTGGTGGTCGTGACCTCCGACAATCCACGCACCGAGGACCCCCAGGCCATCCTCCAGGACGTGGTTGCCGGCATCCCGGCGGGAACGGAGTTCTCCGTGGAACAGGACCGGGCCTCCGCCATCGCGGCGGCGATCGCTGCCGCTGCTCCCGGGGATCTCGTGCTGATCGCCGGCAAGGGCCATGAGGACTACCAGATCCTCGGCACCACCAAGGTTCATTTCGACGACCGCGAGGAAGCGGAGAAGGCCCTGCGAGCCAGACGGCCTTGAGCCAAGGCCATGAAAAAGCCCCCCGGCAGGGCCGGGAGGCAAGGGGGTGAGGATTTTCTCCTGGTGGAGGAATCGAGATCAGCTGAAGCGCACGTTGGCGCGGTCGTAACGCACTTCGGCGTCACGCACCCAGCCACCCTGGGCCACTTCCAGCCAGTCGCCACGACGGTGACCGGTCAGGCCGACGGAGTCGCCGTTGCGCACGCGGCGCAGAACGGTGGAGAGAGCGTCGGGCTGCTCACGCACTTCCAGCAGACCATCGCCGGCGTTGGCTTCCACGAAGATGCCGTTGCCGGCGGTGGTGCCGGTGTAGGTGGTGCTGGTGGTGGTGGTGCCGTAGGTGCCGCGGAAGCCCTCGGCGTTGTCGGCTTCACGACCGCCACGCAGGGCAGCCCAGGAGGCCAGGCCGAGGCCGAGGGGCAGCAGCAGCCACCAGGCGCGATTGCGGTCCACAGCGACGCCGGGGTCGGCGGCGGGAACTTCGGTGGCCACGGGGGCTTCAACCGCAGGGACGGCTTCGGTCGTGGTCTTCACTGCATCACCGAGTTGACCAACAACGCCACTGCTGACGCTGTACGGGCAGGTGAGGCGGGCGGTGTTGGTGCCGTCCTTGGTCAGGTCGAACACCACTTCCACCTTGTCGGCATCGATGACCTTGGAGGAGATCACCTTGGCCAGATCGGTCTTCCAGCCATCCTTGGCGGCGCTTTCAAGACAGGCGGTCTTGGCGGTGGAAATCATTTCTTCGCTGGACATCGCCATGGCATTGCCGGCGATGGTGGCCAGGCTCAGGGCGGCGGCCGAGGAGATCACCAAGCGGCCGAGGGTCGTGCGGGTAGTGGGCATCCTTAGGAGCTCCGTCAGGGGGCGGAAAAGAGAAAAGGGAAAAAATTGAGGCAATATTGACCTCTTCGTTTCAAAGCTCGACTCCGAGGGCGTCGAACTTCAAGAACATTGCGGCCAACAGGCTTCACCCTATCGACACCTTGGGAATTGGCAACATTGTCAGAAGGTGTGAACGACACTTGCAGCTTTGTCCCCGTTGCCCGGCGGGCTTGGGCGGCGGTGTGTTCTCGGACACGGATAGCCGTTCGCTGTTGCCAGGGGGGTGGAAGGGAGGGCTCCGGGGAGGAGAGGGTGGAGGGCCGCTCTTTCCTCTCGGCAGACGCTGAGGGGGTAGAAAGTCGAGCGACCGCAAATATGGTCGGATTATTACCAAAGCCTGTGGGGCGGTGATCCGGCTTGGCCTTTTTGGCCAAGTCTTGTCATGCAACTGTCACAAAAGCTTGCCTATCTGGTTCTGAATGTCATCATCCGAGCGACCGTTTTTCATCGCGCCTTCATGGCCCTTGGTGTTCCACTGTCCAAGAAGTTCCTCGCGGAACTGTTCGGGACCTTCTGGCTCGTTCTCGGCGGCTGCGGCAGTGCCGTGCTCGCCGCTGTCTTCCCCTATGACAATCCCGCAGCCAACCCCCTGGGTCTTGGCTTCCTCGGGGTCTCCATCGCCTTCGGCCTCACCCTGCTGACCATGGTCTATGCCATCGGTCATATCTCCGGGTGTCACATCAACCCTGCCGTCAGCTTCGGCCTCTGGGCCAGCGGCAAGTTCCCCGGTTCCAACCTGCTCGCCTACGTGGTGGCCCAGGTGCTGGGAGCGATCATCGCGGGCGGTCTCATCTACTGGGTGGCGGCTGGCCGTGAAGGCTTCACCCTCGGCGGCAGCAATCCCCTCGCCACCAACGGCTGGGGTGCCCATTCGCCTGGGGGCTATGGCTTCTGGTCCGCTCTGATCATCGAAGTCGTTCTCACCTTCTTCTTCCTGCTGGTGATCCTCGGCGCCACCGACCGCCTCTCCCCCACCGGCTTCGCCGGTGTGCCGATCGGTCTGGCCCTCACCCTGATCCACCTGATCAGCATCCCGATCACCAACACCTCCGTGAACCCTGCCCGCAGCACCGGCGTTGCCCTCTGGGCCGGTGGTGAAGCCGTGGGTCAGCTGTGGTTGTTCTGGTTCGCTCCGATCCTGGGAGCGCTGCTGGCCGGCTGGGTGTACAGCAACTTCCTCGACTCCGACGCTGCCGGCTGATCCTGGCTGTCTGCGGAGCTGGCCTGAAGCCAGTCAAAGGGCCCTGAGGGGCCCTTTTTTCATGGGCAGAGAGCCTCCAGCAGCCTGTCCACCTCCGCTTCGGTGGTGGTGATGTGGGTGCAGGCCCTCAGGCAGTGGGGGTTGGCCAGGGTGCGCAGCCAGATGGCCTGCGCACCCAGCCGGCCCACCACCGCTTCCGGTGCTGAGCCTTCGATGCTGAAGCTCACCAGGCCGGCCGTGGGAGGGCTCTCCAGCAGGGGCGACACGCTTTCCAGTTCCCGAAGACCGCGCCAGAGCCTGCTGCCCAGCGCCTGGATCCGGGCGGAGCGGACCTGGGCATCGCCGCAGCCCTCCAGCAGCTGCAGGGATCGATCCAGGCCCGCCTGTAGCGGCAGGCAGGAGGTGGCCACCTCAAAGCGGCGTCCATCCCGGTGGAAGCTGCTGCCTGCACTGGTTTCCTCCCGCAGGCTGCGCCATCCGATCAGGGTGGGGCTGGCCTGCTCGAGCAGACGCTCAGACAGCACCATCGCCCCCAGACCCTCCGGCCCGCAACTCCATTTATGGCCGGTGCAGGCATAGATGTCCGCGGCTGCGGCGGCCTCCTGCACCGCCAGGTTGCCCAGGCACTGGGCGGCATCCACCAGCAGCCAGGGCGGGCATGGTTCGGCCTGCAGCCGCTCGGCCGCGGCGGCAATCGGCATCACCTGACCGGTGTTCCAGAGCACGTGGGAGAGCACCACCAGCCGCGTGCGCGGGCTGAGTCCCCGTTCCAGGGCCGCCAGGGCCCCGGCGACGGCGCTGTCGGTGTCGCCCCGCAAGTCGATCACCGGGAACACCTGGAGCTGCAGGTTCAGGCGTCTGGCCAGCTCCCGGCAGGCGGCCACCACGCCGGGATGCTCTCCATCGCTGACCAGGAGCTCATCTCCTGCCTGCCAGGGCAACCCCCAGAGTGGCAACACACAGCCGCTGGTGACGTTTTCGGTGAGACTGATGCGGTGGGGGCCCACGCCGAACCATTGGGCCAGCCTCCCGCGCAGGCCGGAACTCACCTGGTCGAGGTAGGGCCAGACGTCGCCGGTGAAAGGACCCAGCTGCTGGATCCGTTGCCAGCATTCGACGATGGCTTGCAGCGAGGGCTCCGGCAGGGGGCCCTGGCCGCCGTAGTTGAAGTAGGTCTTGTTGGCGAGGGCCGGCATCTGGGCCCGAAGCTGGGCCCAGGGCTGGTTCGCGCTTTCGGTGCCGGCGTGCGGAGCGGCTGGCATCAACGGCAGGAAGACGACTTCCTGCAGCATGGCAGCGGCTTCTTCAGAGCACCTGGCCCACGGCCACGGCGGCGATCGCCGAGAACAGGGTGATCCCGAAGGCGGTGAGGGGATTCTGGCCCTGGGCCACGGCGATGCTGGTCACCACCCCTGCCCCCAGGCAGGCCACGGCGAGCTGGGTGGTGAGTTCACCGCGGGAGCGGGGGCTGGGGCTCGGAATCACGGCGGGGTTCTCTACTGCGCCGACGTTACGGATCCCGGCCCAGGCAGGCTTCTCCCCCTTCGTCAGCTGTTACGTGGAGTGGGAGATCTTCATACGGGCTTTACATGGGAGGCGGGGCGGGCCCGGCCGGAGCTGGCCCATTGCCTCAGGGCCTCCAGTTGTTCCCGGGCCGTGCGCGAAAGCGGAACCACCTGGCTGGCGGCCGCGATCAGATCGGCTTCGCCGATGTCCCGCCGTTCCCCGAAGGCCAGGTGCATGGCTTCAATCACGGTCTGCTCCAGTTCGGCTCCCGAGAACCCTGCGGTGCGGTCCACCAGCACTTCCAGCGGGATCGCATGGTTGGGGCGCCTGCGGCGCAGCTGCAGATCGAGGATCGCCCGGCGCTCCTCGGCATCGGGAAGTTCCAGCAGGAAGATCTCATCGAAACGACCCTTGCGCAGCAATTCAGCCGGCAGACGATCCACGGCATTGGCCGTGGCCACCACGAAAACGGCGCTTCTCTTCTCCGCCATCCAGGTGAGCAGGCTGGCCAGCACCCTCTGGGTGGTGCCCCCATCGCTGCGTCCGTCTCCCCCCATCGAGAAGCCGAATCCCTTGTCGATCTCATCGATCCAGAGCACGCAGGGGGCCATCGCCTCCGCCCTCTGAATCATTTCCCGGGTGCGCGCCTCGCTGGCTCCCACCAGGCCCGCGAACAGGCGGCCCACATCCAGCCGCAGCAGGGGCATCGACCAGCTGTGGGCGATCGCTTTGGCCGTGAGGGATTTGCCGGTGCCCTGGGGACCCACCAGCAGCACCCCCCGCGGCAGGGGCAGCCCGAAGCGGCGGGCCTCCTCGCTGAAGGCGCGGTGACGCTGCTCCAGCCAGAGTTTCAACGCCTCCAGGCCGCCGATGTCGGAGGGGGTGGCTTCGCTGGGGCAGTACTCGAGCAGTTCACTGCGGGCGATCGCCAGCCGTTTCTCCTCCAGCACCTCGGCCAGGTCCTCTTCCCCCAGCTGTCCCCGTCTGGCCAGGGCGCGCGCCGCCAGTTGGCGAACCCTCTGCTCGCTGAGCCCATGGCAGGCGGCCGTGAGTTCGGCCAGCACGGGCTGGGGCAGGGGCTGGCCACTTGCTGCGGCGATCGAGCTGAGCAGGGCTCCGATCTCGTCGGCGTCCGGAAGGGGCAGTTCGAGCAGAGAGATGCTGTCTTCGAGTTCGGGCGGCAGGCGCCAGTCCGGGGCGCTGATCACGAGGGTGTGGGGAACCTGACGCAGGCCCGTGGCCAGGTTGCGCAGCCGGCGGCAGATGCCGGCGTCGTCTCCGTAGCGGTGGAAATCCTTGAGCAGCAGGATGGCCCCCTGCTCGGGGCCGAGGGGCGCCAGGGCATCGAGGGCGGCCATCGGATTCCGTGCCGCTTCGCCTTCTCGGTTGGGGGCGCCGCGAAGGCCGCTCACGAAGTCCCAGCGCAGCAGGGTTCGCCCTCCGAGGCGCCGGGCCGCCTGTTCGAGCAGGGATTCCACCCGCTCCTCCTCCAGGCTGCGGATCCACAGGATCGGGACCCGTGAACGGATCAGCAGATCCAGATGGTCGGCCAGGGAATGGGACATCGGAAGCGGGCCAGCCCCTCAGTTCGGGCGCAGGGCCCGTAGGGCGCCCCAGCGGGGATCGGTGTCTTCCGGATCGCTGCTCCAGCGGGCCGGGCCCGGGCAGTCGTCGCCGCAACGGTTGACCAGGGGCAGCTGCAGGCTCAGCTGCTCGAAGATCCAGCGTTCCGGGTCGAACGTGCCCCCTGGATCGAGGCGGTCATCGAGGTCCTCGCCCAGCGGCGTGGGCTCCAGAGCGGCCTCTTCCTCCCCCGTGCCGCGGAGCTCCAGCATCTCCTGGGCTTCCATCTTCAGGGGATGGTTGAAATCCTGGAGGCAGCGGTCGCAGCAGAGGGTAAGGATGGTTTCAGCCTGGCCGCGCAGTTCGAGCACGTGGCCATGGAGGAGTGCCTGCAGCGAGCCCCTCACCGGGGTGAGGCTGCTGAGGTCGGCGATCGGCTGATCCACCTGCCAGCACACCCCTTCGGCCAGTGCACGCAGCTCCTGCAGCGGCAACGGTCGGAGCTGGGTGCGTGGCAGGGGGGTCATTTCTTGCCCTTGCTGGGTTCGAAGGGAAGCCTCCCGGCCGTGCCCCCCGCCGTGGCGGTGACGGTCATGGCTTCCTGCGCCCGTTGTTTGTCGAGGATTTCTTGCAGGTTCTCGGGCAGGGTCTCGCGGCTGAGCAGGAAGGTCTGGAGGGCCTGGAAGATGTTGGCCACCACCATGTACAGAAGCACCCCGGCCGGCAGGGGGAAGAACAGGAACATCGCCGTGATCATGATCGGCGTGATCTTGTTGGCCGTGGCCTGCTGGGGATTGGCGGGCATGCCCATGCCCGAGAGGATCTGGGAGAGGAAGAGGCTGGCTCCGAACGCTGCCACCAGGGCGGCGATGTCCCAGTTGATCGAACCATCAGTGAGGAATCCCACCTGGCCGAGGGCCTTGATGAACAGGAAACCGCTGCGGGCGGCCAGGCCGGGAATCTTCCCTTCCACGATGGCGTCGCCGGGGGCAAGCGCATGGATGGTGCCATCGGGATTCACCTCGACGACCCCTTCTCCCTTGGTGACGCTCCAGGTCGGCTGGAAGCTCTCGCCGTTGTCCACGCCGGAAAGCACCGAGTCGAAGCTCTTGCCGTCCTTGGTGTGCAGCTGAACGGTCTCGGTGTCACCCACCCCGAGCTTGGTGCCCTTCTCGAGGGTGCCGATCACCGGTGTATGGCTGGTGGCGGTGACGAAGATCGAATGGCTCGGGGTGTTGAACGGCTTGGGCTCAACGGCTGCGATCTGGTCAGCAGGCAGCACCTTCAGGTTGAAGGTGTAAGGCACATCGGCGAATGGCGATCCCCGCAGGGTGGCGAACAGCGCAAACAGGATCGGCATCTGCACCAGCAGGGGCAGGCATCCCGAGAGCGGGCTGCCGAATTCCTGCATCAGCTTGCCCAGCTCTTCCTGCTGTTTCTGGGGGTTGTTGGCGTACTTGGTCTTGATCTCCGCCTGACGCTGCTGCATCACCGGCTGGGCGATGCGCATGCGGCGGGCACTGCGGATCGAGCCGGCGCTCAGGGGGAACAGGGCGAGGCGCACGACCAGGGTGAGGGCCACGATCGCCAGGCCGTAGCTGGGCACCAACCCGTAGAAGAAATCGAGGATCGGGAGCAGCAGGTTGTCGGAGATGTAGCCGATCACGGCAGGGGGTTCGCTGGGGTGGAAGGTTTCCGGAGCCAGTGTGCCTGACCGAAGCGGTCGGGCGAGGTAGGGCCATCCGGCCTCAGGCGCTCAATCTCGTGGTGTCGCCGAAGCCGTTGCTGGATTTTTCGGCGGCCGGGGTGCCTCCGGCTTTGCCCGAGGCCCGGCTGGCCCGGCGCTGCTCTTCGATGTAGGTCTCCACTTCCCGGAAGCGGGGCACGGAGCGCATCTCCAGCTTGGACCCATCGTTGAGGACCAGGACCATGTCCCCCCAGGCACCGAAGCCGCGGGGGACGGCCCGCACTTCGCGAATCTGGTTGTAGACCACCTGGGTCCGATCCCTGCCCAGCCAGCCGCCGCTCACGGAAATGCGGCGACTGGTGATCCGGTAACGCAGCCAGAGGGCCCGAACCACGGCCGCCACGGCGAGGGGGATGCCGATCAGGGTGAGGGCCAGCACCAGATTGAAGATCAGATCGCCGCGGGCGGGCCCCCCTTCGTAGAAGACGGTTTCGTTGCGCAGGGCCCCGGTCGCGGGGCTCACCGGTGCAGGAGAAGACTGGTCAGTTGTCATGGGAGGAGGCCCGCCTTGCGCAACAGGTCATTGCATTCTTCCAGCAGACGCTCGCGATCCGATTCGGCGCCGCCGGGCTTGAGGCTGATCAGGAGCCATTGGGGGCTCTGTTGGTTGCCGGGAGGGTCTCCCTGCTGGGGGAGGGGTTCACCCTGGTCGTGCAGCTGATGCAGCTGGTGCAGCAGGTGGTGATGCAGAAGGCGCCGGATGCGGTTGCGCTGCACCGCCCGCTTGCTCACCTTGCTGCTCACCACGACCCCACAGCGCCAGGCGCTGGGGGGATGGCGTTGTTCGCTGGGCCGGAGCAACGACGCTTCTGCCGCCATCACCCGCAACACCATCAGGCTGCCGTGAATCCGTCGTCCTTCCCGATAGATCCGATCAAAGACCTTCTGGCCCCGCAAACGATGCCTCTGGGGCAGAGCCATCGGGCGGCGGGCTCAGACCGCCAGGCGGGCGCGTCCCCTGCGGCGACGGGCGCGGATCACCCGACGACCGGTATGGGTCCGCATGCGCACTCGGAATCCGGAGACGCGCTTGCGTTTGCGGCTGGTACCTTCCAGTGTGCGCTTGGTCATGTCCGTCCTTGATCAGCTGAAAACCTTACCAGTCGACCTCCCCCTCAGTTGGGGTCGATCTGGATCAGCCAGCTGCCCAGGTATCCGGAGATCGGCACATCGCCCGGGGCCTGGGCCAGGGCATTGAACTGATACATCCCGGAATTGAAGGGGTTGAACAGTTTCATGTAAACCCCGATCGTGTACTTGTCGGATACGGGTGTTTCTGGAAAGATCTCGATCGACTTGCCGTTCGGGGCGATCTCGACCGTTGCCGGGATGATTTTCTCGCAACGGGTTCGCTTGAGCATGCCCCCTTCGCTCATGCGGCAGAGCTTGACGTTGCGGGCGTCGATCTTGGCATCGAAATACTGGGGGATGCTGATGCTCAGTTTGAGGATCGCGGTTTTGCGGTCCTTCGGTCGCAGCATCAGGTAGTACTCCGACCGCTTCAGACGGGCTGTCTCCGTCATGAAGAAGTAGAGCTTGCGGTAGTCCTTGGTGTTGTCCCAGCGGAACTCCATCAGGCTGGGGGTGCCCTGGGCCAGGGCTGGCGTCAGGCCCAGCTGGCCCAGGCCAAGCGAGGCCCCCGTGAGGGCGGTGCCGGCGGCCAGGGCAGTGGCCGCGACGCGCCAGGGGCGGAAACGGGCCCGGGCGGAGCGTGGGCTCTTGGCTGGCATGGGGTGCCGTGGGAACATTCCTGAATTGTCGGCAGGCCCGCACTTCCCCCCGCCGGCTAGTGGTCGGAGGGGGAGCTGGCCGGAGTGCCGCCGTTGCCCCTGGCCCGGTCCGGTCGCAGGCGTGAGGCCTCCCGCAGGTAGGGGTGAACCACTTCCTGGGCCGGATCAAGCCAGGCGTGGGCCAGCAGGCGGATGCATCGGGGCAGGTCCCCGGCCACGGCCATCTGCTGGCAGTCGAGCAGGGCCACGCCATCCCAGCCGGCGCGGCGTCGGGCGATCGCGGCAGGGAAGCAGGCATCCAGATCCGCCGTCACCGAGAAGGTGAGCGAAAGCACCCGTGGGCCTTCGAGCTGGTTTTGCTCCATCAGGGCATCGATCAGCTCTCTCACCGCAGCGGAGATCTCCTCCGTGGTGTTGGCGTCAGCGGTGGTGGCCCCGCGCAGGGCCCGCAGCTCAAGGGCAGGGTTCATACGGGATCAGGGGCGATAGAGCCAGAGGGGTTGGCCGCTCCAGGCCAGTTCGAGGCTGAGGGCGTGGGTCAGCTGTCGCAGCATGGCCCTACCAGGCAGGACCCCCGCGAAGCGTTTCGGTGGCTGGCCGAAGGTGGTGAGTTTTGTTTTCTCCGGATCCAGCCCCACCAGTTCGGCGGCCAGGCGACGGGCCCGATCCTCATCCCCGAGTTCGTCCACCAGGCCGAGCTCGAGGGCCTGGGCACCGCTGAAGACCCGGCCATCGGCAAAGCGGCGCACGTTTTCCTCGCTCAGGTTCCTGCCCTGGGCCACGGCCCCCACGAATTGGTCGTAGCTGGAATCGATCAGGCTCTGCAGCAGTTCCCGCTCCTGCTCCGAAAGCGGGCGATCCGGCGAGAGGATGTCTTTGTAGAGGCCGCTTTTCACCGTCTCGAATCGCACACCCAGCCGATCCAGCAGTCTGGAGAGATCGTTGCCCCGCAGGATCACGCCGATCGAACCGGTGATCGTGCCGGGGTTGGCCACGATCCGTTCGGCGGCCACGCCCACGTACACCCCGCCCGAGGCGGAGATGTTGCCGAAGCTGGCCACCACCCGACAGCCGCTTTCCCGCAGGCGCAGTAGGGCCGCATGGATTTCCTGGCTGTCTCCCACCGTGCCGCCCGGGCTGTCGATGCGCAGCAGCAGGGCGGGGCACTCCCGGCGGCGCACTGCCTCCAGTGCCTTGACCACCCGTTGGCGGGTGGGGCCAGCGATCGGCCCTTCGATGGCGATGCGCGCCAGCGTGCGGCGGGTCTTGCGGCGCCAGGGCCAGGGCATCAGGCAGGGGGCGAGGGGTTGGCTGGATCTTAAAAAGAGGACGATGCAGGGCCCCTCCCGTGGCCCCGGAGACCCCGTGTCGATGCCCCCGGCCCCGCTCCCTGCCCTGCCCGATGTGCTGCGCTGGCCCCTGATGCTGCTGCCCTTTGCTCTCTGGGGTACGGCGATGGCGGCGATGAAACCCCTTCTGGAGGGCTCATCCCCTCTGCTGGTGGCGAGTCTGCGCCTGGTGCCGGCGGGCCTGGTGCTGCTGGCGGTGGCTCTTTCCCTGGGCCGATCGCTGCGGGTGGATCGCTCGGATCTTCCCTGGCTGCTGTTGTTCGCGGCCGTGGATGCCACCCTGTTTCAGGCCCTGCTGACCCGGGGGTTGGGGCAGACGGGAGCGGGACTCGGTTCCGTGTTGATCGATTCCCAGCCGCTGCTGGTGGCGCTGCTGGCCCGCAGCCTGTTCGGCGAGGCGATCAATCCGGTGGGCTGGCTGGGCCTGCTGATCGGCCTGCTGGGCATCCTGCTGCTCGGGTTGCCCTCCTCCCTGCTGCGCTACTGGTGGCTGGATGGACCGGCGGTGATCGATGGTCGTGCCTGGAGCCACGGGGAGCTGTGGATGCTGGGAGCCGCGGCGGCGATGGCGGTCGGTACGGTGCTGTGCCGCTATGCCAGCCGGCGCACCGATCCGCTGGTCACCACGGGATGGCACATGGTCATCGGCGGAGTGCCCCTGCTGGCGGCGGCGGCCCTTGCCCCGTCCTTGGAGGGCTTCCCCCTGCTTCCCCACTGGGACGCGCTGCAGTGGGGGCTGATGGCCTACGCCTCGCTGTTCGGCAGCGCCCTCGCCTATGGCCTGTTCTTCTGGTTCGCCAGCAGCGGCGATCTCACCGGCTTCACGGCCCTCACCTTCCTCACCCCCGTGTTCGCCCTGCTCTGTGGCCTGTTGCTGCTCGATGAGCGTCTGCTGCCGGTCCAGTGGCTCGGGGCTGCCCTGGCGCTGCTTTCCGTGCTGCTGATCAACCGCCGCCAGCAGCTCTGGCAGGGGGCTGGGGCGGCCTCTCCGCTCGAGGGGACCACCCATGGCTGAGCGTGCCGCCGGGCAGGGCAGAGGCTGGGTGCTGGGGCGTAGCCGTGGCTGGGTGCTGGGGCTCACCCTTGCCTTTGGCCTGTTGCTGTATTTCTGGCAGCTGGGGACGACGGGGCTGGTGGATGAAACGCCACCGCTGTTTGCCGCCGCCGCCCGCGCCATGGCGGAAACCGGTGATTGGCTGATCCCCCGGGTCAACGGGCTGCCGCGTTACGACAAACCACCCCTGGTGTACTGGCTGATGGGCCTGGGCTACGCCCTGCCGGGGCAGGAGCAGTGGAACCCTCTGGGTACCTGGGCCGCCCGCTTCCCTTCGGCGCTGGCCACCGTGGCGGTGATGCTGACCCTTGCCGATACGGTGCTGCGCTGGCCCCAGAAGGCGGGGCGCCCAGGGGTGGCGGCGTTGACCGCGGCCCTCGCCTATGCCCTGTCGCCGCTGGTGCTGCTCTGGGGAAGAATCGCGGTCAGCGATGCTCTGTTCAGCGGCCTGCTGGCGATCAGCCTGCTGCTGGCCTGGCGTGCCTGGGTGGCGCCAGGGCGGGGCTGGTGGCAGCCCTGGTTGGTGCTGGCTCTGGCGGTGCTCACCAAGGGGCCTGTGGCCGTGGTGCTGTTCGCCGGCACGCTGCTGCTGTTCGCCTGGAGGCAAGGCGAGCCGCAACGGCTCTGGCGCCATCTGCGACCGCTCCCCGGCCTGGCGCTGCTTCTGGCCCTCGCCACCCCTTGGTATGGGCTGGCTCTCTGGCGGGAGGGCAGGCCCTACTGGGACAGCTTCTTCGGCTACCACAACTTTCAGCGCTTCACGGTGGTGGTCAATCACCATCTGCAGCCCTGGTGGTATTTCCTGCCGGTGCTGGTGGTGGCAAGCCTGCCTGCCACCCCCCTGCTGCTCCTGGGGCTTGGCAGGGCCCTCGGTCCCTTTTCGATCAAGCCCACGCCCCGCCTGCCGCTGCCGGCCGAGGGCTCGTTGGAGCGGTTCGCGGCCTGCTGGCTGGTGGTGGTCTTTCTGTTCTTCACCGTGGCCGCCACCAAGCTGCCCAGCTACTGGTTGCCGGCCACCCCTGCGGCGGGTCTGCTGATTGCCCTGGCGGCCCAGTCC
>Ga0164293_10001608_pt1 | contig 18915 bp, 16 predicted proteins | sample GEODES118metaG_FD_111487 | JGI IMG/M metagenome (GOLD analysis project Ga0164293, IMG submission 111487) | Eutrophic lake water microbial communities from Lake Mendota, Wisconsin, USA - GEODES118 metaG | ecosystem: Environmental > Aquatic > Freshwater > Lake | place: USA: Lake Mendota...
CCATCAGTTACAGTAACCGCGGCTGTTGCTCCTCCACCAACTAAATCTGAGGAAGAAGAAGGTATTTATAATGCTGAATTTTTACCTGCAAGTGATGATCCAGGCGCTGATTTATTTGATAGTGGGTATGGAGATACTTGTTATGCAGCTGTTGAAAAAGCAAAAAATGATATTAGTAATAAAAAATTTGACTCTAAAGATTTAGTAGTTTTTGGTGGAGGTCTTCCTCCTGATTTTAGTAATATTGATATAGTTAAAGAATTAGATACATATATTAAATTTTCATCTCAAGCTAGAGAGGATTATGATAATGGTATTATTAATCCTAATACAATTCTAGATTTACTTAGAATAGGTAAAGGAGCAAAAATAAAAATTTATGTAGGAACTGCTAGAAAAGGACATAGTTGTGAAACAACAAGCGGTAATTTAAGTAGACATATGAAAGGATTTGGTTTAGATTTAGCAGGTTTTTATGATTTAACTGGCGCTATAGCAGCTTCTAATAAAATGATAACATCTAGCGCATCATCCGCCTCTGGAGTTCCTGCTGATTTTAAAACTATAGCTGATAATTTTGTATCAACTGCTATGCAACTCTCTGGAGCAGGAAGAGGTGAAGGAGGAATTCAAAGAGGAATTTTATGGTATTTTAATGAAAAAAAGAAAGGAGGAAATCATTTTAATCATGTTCATTATAGTAATAGTGATCCTTACACAGGTTGGAATATTAAAACTATCCCATCTTCTTTTAAATGTGATTGTTCTAAAGTAAAAGCTAGCAAATTAACAGCTGAAAATTGTAAATAATGGCAACAGATATAAATCAATATACAGGAGAACAGATAGTATTATCATCAGGACGTTTAGTTTTTAACTCCCGCGCTAATGATATTTACTTAAACGCTAAGCGCTATATTAACTTCTCAGCGGGTGATAAAGTAACTATTGACGTAGGTAATATAGATAGTGATGATGAAATGAATATGTTTTTAGTTAACGCTCCTAGAATGCAATTTGGTCTAGATAAAAATGGTGTTGCTGAACCTATAGTTAAAGGTGAGCAATTAGATGAAATATTATCTCAATTAATGGAAACTTTAGCTATGTATAGTGATATGGTAGCAGCAACAGTAGCTGTACCTGCTACAGTAGCTACATCAGCAACCTTTTTAAAAGGTAGGTTACAAGGAATAAAAGCAAATCTAGAAAATTTTAAATCAACTAAATCATTTACAATATAATGGCTTTAAATTTATCCATACCAAGTAATTTAAGTACTTCTCAAATAGGTAATGTTGTAAATAACATACCTGGAGCAGGTGCTGCTATAGGTAATGCAAAAGCATTAGTTGGAGCCGCCGCTGGGCAAGCACAAGCAAAAATTGAAGCAGCTCAAGCTCAACTTAAAAAAGCAAAAGCAACAGCTGATAAAGCTAAAAAGGAATTAGAAAAAGCTAAGAACGCTAAAAATTTCTTAAAAGATCAAACTAAACTAAGTCCCGCAGATATTAAAAATCTGTTAGTAGCAGCAGCACTTCCTATATTAACTAAATTTATTAACACAGAAAAAGTAGTAAATCTATTAATAGATAAACTTACTAATGAAGCTAAAAAGAAATTAGAAAAATATGGTCGTGTAGAAATATCAGGAGGTACAATCACATTCACTCCTAAAAGTAAAGGTGATTTTGAAAAATTTGCTCAAAATTTTAAACGTAAAGTTGATTCATTAAAAAACGCTGTTGCAGCATTAAAAAAAATAGTAGACACATTAGTTACTTTACTTAAAGTAGTTAGAGCGGGATTAGTAGCAATTAAAGTATATATAGCTATTTTAAAGGCTAAATTAAAATCAATGGCCGCAGCAGCAGCAGCTGAAGCTGCTTTACCACTCCCAACTAAACCATTAACTGCCTCTTACTTAGCATTTAAAGAATCAACTGACCCTATAATAAATGTATTAGAAAAGAAAGTAGATGATTATATATTAATGACAACTGTTATTAGTAATATATTAGGTATATTTAAAAAAATGATTGATAAAATCAAAGAAAAATTAGATAGAATAAACATTATCATTAATGGTATACCTGATCCATCAAAATCATTACCTAATGAGTTAAATACAACTAAAACAGTAACTGGCCAACAAACACCAGAAGATTATGAAGACGATAAGGGTAACCAATACACTATTAGAGTTACTACAAACCCATCAGGAGCTATACAAGTCGCAGCATATGATAAAAGTACTAACTTAAAAATAGCTGAAACAGCCCCTAGTAAAACTCGTGGAGCTGATAAATTACTTGACGAAATTAAACAAATAATAGGATAATAAAATATTTATAAACATGAAAGCGGATACATTCGTAAAATTATTAAGAAAAGTTGTACGTGAAGAAGTACAAGCTGTTGTAAGGGAAGAGCTAGGATTATTATTAGAGACACCAACAGTGTCTAAACCAATGGTGGCAGAGTCCAATAAACCATCTGTTAAAAATTCCATGGTCGAATCTATACGACCTGCCAAACCTACACAGTCTTCAAAACCTATGAGTTTTTCTAACAATGATGTTTTGAACCAAATTTTAAATGAAACAGCAAACTCAGGTGAGTGGAGAACAGTAGCTGATATGAAAGCTGACAATGCTGCAGGTTTCAGCGGAAACTCATATGGAAATGAACCTATGGTAGTAGAAAGTGTAAACCAAATGTTTGCTAATACAAGACCTGCAGGTAGTGTTGAGTCTGTTAGAATTGATGTTGTGCCTGATTTTACTGGCATAATGGCTAAAATGAAACAAGAAGGACAAATCTAATGTTAAAAAGACCTACATATACACTTAATCCTCAAGACGTCGGACAAAAACGAGGTATTGGAATTAGTATTCTTTTCAATAATGGTACTAATGTTTTTAATCAAACATTTACTACTAAAGATCAAGTTAAATCTAACTTGATTAATTATATATTAACTAATAAAGGTGAACGCTTATTTAATCCAACATTTGGTGGAGACTTAAGAGCATCATTATTCAATCCGGATTCATCGTTTGATGGTATAGCAGCATCATTAGAACAAGAAATATATGCTTATGTACCTAATATTATTATTCGTAATATAGCTATTAAAAAGTTTTCCGATGAAAATATAGTAAATATAATACTAGACTATTCAATAAATAACCAAGATGATAATTTAGTAATAAATGTATCAACAAATGATTTAACCAAACAATAATGGCAAACGTACCTGATATAAAATATTTTGATAAAGACTTTAGCACATTAAAGTCAGATTTAATTAACTATGCTAGAACATACTTTCAGAACAACTATATGGACTTTAGTCCATCTGCTCCTGGTAATATGTTTATGGAAATGGCTGCTTATGTAGGTGATGTTTTATCATTCTATACTGACACTCAATTACAAGAAACATTATTATTGTATGCTCAAGAGAGAAAGAACATTATTGCTTTAGCATATGCTTTAGGTTACAGACCTAAAATAACATCAACTTCATCAGTAACATTAGATATATTTCAATTAATACCTTCTGATGGTGCTCCTAACTACAACCCAGATTATAGATACGCTGCAACAGTAGGTAAAAATACTATTGTTAAATCAAATTCCAACCCAACAATAACTTTTGTGACACAAGATTCAGTTAACTTTAAGTTTTCATCATCTTTTGATCCAACAGATTTTAGCATATATCAATATTATAGTTCAACAACAAATCCACAATATTATTTGCTTAAAAAACAAATAAAATCAATATCAGGACAACTTAAGACTACTACTTTCACTTTTGGTAATCCAGAACAATTTCCAACTGTTACTATTAATGATGATAATATTATTGAAATAGTTAGTATAACTGACAGTGATAATAATACATGGAATGAAGTACCTTATTTAGCTCAAGATACAATATTTGATGAATCATTAAATTTACCTATGTTTGAACCTAATTATAGTGGTGATAATAGCGCTCGCTTTTTATTACGTTTAAAAAAGGTTCAAAGACGTTTTACAACACGATTTAACGATGATAATACACTTGTATTAGAATTTGGTAGCGGTGTTACTTCAGTTCCTGATGAGACAATTATACCTAATCCTGACAATGTTGGTTTAGGTTTAGTAGATGGTATAAGTAAAATGAATATGGCTTATGACCCATCAAACTTCCAATATACAAATGAATATGGTATTTCTCCTTCAAATACTACTTTAACAGTAACTTACCTAGTGGGTGGAGGTATTGAAACAAATTTACCATCAGACGATATTAATTTAAATGATGTTGTTACTGTTACTATTAATGATTATAATTTAGATCCTACAACAGTTAATATTTCTAAAGGATCTGTTAGATTTAATAATCCTTCTCCTTCATCTGGAGGTGGACCTGGTGAAACAACTGAAGAAATTCGTTTACAAGCATTAGCTAATTTCCCAACTCAAAATAGAAATGTAACTAAGGCTGACTATTTAGTTCGTACTTTATCATTACCATCTAAGTATGGTTATATAAGTAAAGCTTATGTAACACAAGATTATTTAGTAGCAAATGATACTGATAAACAAAACTTTATTACTAATAATCCATTATCACTTTCTGTTTATATTTTATCAAATGATATAAATGGTAAATTAACTAAGGCTAATGATATAATTAAGCAAAACTTAAAAACATACTTATCATATGAAAAAATGATGAGTGATGCTGTTTTAATTAAAGATGCTTATTACACTAATATTAAAGTTAATTTTGACATTTCATGTCTACCCGCGTATAACTCACAAGAAGTATTAACTAAGTGTATTGATGAATTAAAAAATTATTTTGATATTTCTAAATGGCAAATTTCTCAACCTATTATATACTCAGACATTTATAACTTAATTGGTGCTGTTAAAGGTGTCCAATCAGTGATTAAAGTTGAAATTTTAAATTTAACAGGAGGTAACTACTCTCCATATAGTTATGATATATCAGCTGCTACAAAACAAGGAGTTGTTTATCCATCTTTAGATCCAATGATCTTTGAAGTAAGATACCCTAACTCAGATATTTATGGCCGCGTTGTAACATACTAAAAATTAAACTATGGACTTAAACAAATTAAAAGGACACGTTCCTGATAAAGTAATTGATCAAATCCCAGGAGTAATGGATAAATTCCAAATCAATACTCCACTACGTTTAGCTCATTTCTTAGCTCAATGTGGTCACGAATCAGGTGGATTCCGTTTAACTAAAGAAAATTTAAACTATAGTGCTAAAGGCTTAACAGGTACATTTAAAAAATATTTCCCAACTGAAGCCGCTGCAGCATCATATGCTAGACAACCTGAAAAAATTGCTAATAAAGTATATGGTAATAGAATGGGTAATGGTCCTGAAACATCAGGTGAAGGTGCTAAGTTCTGTGGTCGTGGCTATATTCAATTAACAGGTAAAGATAATTACACAGCATTTGGTAAATCTATTAATGAAGATCTAACAAAAGATCCAACATCAGTAGCAGACAAATACGCATTATTATCAGCAGCATGGTTCTTTAATAAAAACGGATTACATAAAATGGCTGATGAAGGTGCTACTGACGCAGTTGTAACTAAAATTACAAAACGTGTTAATGGTGGTACTATTGGATTAGCTGATCGTATTAAGCACTTTAAAGAATATCATCATTTACTAGCTTAATCTCTATAAGCATTCCATATTTATACTAGAATAATACTAATATAAATGGGTGTTTACAAAATATTTCCTTCACAGGATACAACAATCTATACAGATTACGCAGAATTAAACGCAGGATTAGATTCCATATTGGATTTATCTAAAAATGCTCCGTTTCTGTATCCTTCGTCTTCTACTAGCCGTATTTTAATTAAATTTGATAATGATGATATTGCTGATGCAGTATCAAAATCAGGTGCTAACTTCACAGCATCTCTCAAATTATATAATGCTAACGTAGACGGCATACCTTTAAATTTTAAAATTGAAGCACATCCTGTGTACCAAAGTTGGGACATGGGTACAGGACGTTTTAACAATATTCCTGAAACTACAGATGGAGCTAGTTGGGAATATAGAACAGCAGATTTAACAAATCCTTGGACAGTAGTAGGTTTACCAACAGGTGTAACTTCATCTTACTTTGGATTTATCACAGGTGGAGGTAACTATTATACCTCATCTGTAACTCAATCATTTGATTTCTTTTCAATTAAAGATATTAATTTAGATGTAACTAAGTTTGTTGGATGGTGGACAGGAAGTGTTATTAATAATAACGGGTTCATCATAATGAATAGTACATCTGCTTCAGCAACTGGTACAGGTTCATTTGAATTTGATCCTCATTACAAATATACATTTAATTTCTTTTCTAGAGATACCAACACTATTTACCCTCCATGTTTGGAGTTTAAATGGAATGATAGTACATTCAACACGGGTTCAACAGTAACTATACCTAATGAAGAAATAAATATCGCTATCGCGAATAATAAAAGTTCATTTTATGATACTGAATATGTGAAGTTTAGAGTATATGCTAGAGAGAAATATCCCGCTAGAATTTACTCACAAACATCATTATATCCTTATAATAAAATATTACCTACTGCTTCATACTATTCAATTATAGATTTAAATACAAATCTAAAAATAGTTGATTTTGATACTTCAGCAACTAAATTAAGTGCTGATGTAACAAGTAGTTATTTCAGAATGTATATGAATGGATTAGAACCTGATCGTTATTATAAAATACAAATTAAGTCTATCATTGATGGTGGTACTTATATTTTTGATGATGATTATTATTTCAAAGTATTACAAACAGTTTAATAATGTCTGAATTACAAAAAACAATTTATAGCCTAAACAGTTTTAATAATGTTGTAGATACTAATTTTTCACAATTAGCTAAAACATCAGTAAAAACAGGAACTATAACTACATCAGATAAAACTGTTAATCAATTTTTTCAAGAGTATGATTCATTGTTTTTTGAAATACCCCCATCAGGTTCAGATGAATCACATTTAGGTTTAGCAACTAGAAGTTTAGAATATTTAGGATTATCATTAGAGACTTTACAAGATGAAATTAGTGATTTAAGAGAAGAGAATGTTAATTTGAAAAATCAAATTGTATTAACTTCCCAAATTAATACAGGAACACAAATATAATTATGGCAACAACAGTTAATAATTTAACCATATCTAATAATATCCTTTCAGGATCATCTGCTCAGTTAGTATTAACTAGAGACATGGTTCGTAACTTTGGTGCTCCTGAAGATTTTGTTGAATTACATATAAGTGATCCTTCAGGTAAAGTACTTTATTCATATGTCCCTTTTAAAGGATATACCATCCCAGGTAAATTTCAAGCATCAACTGCTTACACAATAAAAGAATTACTTTTTGATCCTACTACAGATTTATCAAACGCAGGCATTGGTTATGGTGATTATAAACTTACTTATAATGTTTTAAGACCTAAAATTGTTAAGGATTCTAATCCAAGTTTATTCATTAAAGAAATATCTGGTGATAGAACTGAAATTAGATTAAGCACCAATAATATTTCTACCACTGACATTCAGATTAATACAAATGAATTTATCCAAGAAGTTCAAGGAACATCTTACTTTAAGGAATTCTATTTGAATTTTGGTAAAAATCAATTAATACCAGCTACTAACATAGCATTGGATTTAGGTTCATCAACAGTTACAGTAGCAAGAAGTCAAGGTAATGTTACTGCTACATCAGCATTATCAGGGCCTCCAACAGTATTGATTAAATTACTTAACCCATTACCTTTAAAATATACAGTTAATACTTTAGTTAGTGTTGTAGATGCGATTTCAAATCCACAAATTTATGGAGTTAATGTGACTCCAGATCCAGTTAAATTTACTTATCCATCATTACGTGGACCTAATTTTGATTTAGATTTAGATCAATTAAGAGTAGGACCTACTCCTTATTATAATTTTAATCAAATCACTAGTTCACAAGCTTCTTTTGGACCACTACAACAATTACTTGGTCAATTAAGTGCTTCTAATTTTCATATTAATATTGACTATACTGATTATGAAGATTTTGTTCACTTTTCTTCTGCGGCTCGTCGTTTAGAAGGATTTAGATATAAATTAATTAATCTTGAAGCAACAACATCATTAAGTTCATCTGTTGCTTTAAGTGCAGCACCAACAGCACAATTAGATGCTGTTAAGTATCAAAATAGTATAAATAAAATTATTCAAAGTTTTGACGGATGGGAACAATACTTATACTACAATTCAGGATCATCAACATGGCCTAAGTATACAAGTACTAAACCATACTTAAATTATTCTGTAACATCATCTCAAGCATTATCTTGGTACAGCGGTAGTCATGATTCATCCTCATTATATGATGATAATAACCAAAACTATTTATTATATACCTTACCAGGTTATATAGCTGAAAATGATAGTAATGAATTGGCATTTGAATTTGTAGCTTCAATTGGGCAAATGTTTGATGATATTTGGATCCATATTAAGGCTATAACTGACTTATACCAAACTAAAAATTCATTAAACGAAGGTATATCTAAGGATTTAGTATACTTTGCTTTACAATCTTTAGGTATTAATACATACACTGATCAAGATGGTAAAGATGTATTTCAATATCTATATGGTGTTAATTCTGATGGTACTTATAAACCACAAGTAGCATCATATCAAACATTAGTTAGTGCTTCTAACTATCAAATATCAGGACAAGACCAACAAAAAGGAATTTATAAGCGTTTATATAGTAACTTGCCTTTATTATTAAAGTCAAAAGGTACAAATCGCTTCAATCAATATTTAAATACTATATTTGGTATTCCATCAACAATAATGGGATCATTAGAATATGGTGGTGTGGATAAAATAACATCTTCATTTGAATATGAATACGATAGATTTAACTATGCTTTACAAGCATCAGGCTCAAGTAAGATAAGTATCCCTTGGACTTATGTTTCACAAAGTAAAACAAGAACAACACACCCAGATATAGTACCAGATGGTATTGAATTTAGATTCAAAGCATCTCCATCATATGCCACTACTCAATCATTATTTTATAGTGGTTCTAACTTTAAGTTAGATTTATTATATACTAATACAGGTTCTAGTAACTCTATTTACACTAACACTGTAGGTAATTTTGGTTATTTCCAATTTAAACTAGGTACAACAGTAGTTACTTCATCTACAATACCTGTATTTACAACAGGTTCAGATGGTGATACTAGTTGGTATAATGTGTTAGTTCAAAGACGTACTCCTAACTTAAGATTAGGACAAACAAGTACTTCTCAAACATATGATGTTTATGTAAAAAATAATATTTGGGGTGCTGTAGGACATGTAGCAAGTGCTAGTTTAACTACAGCAACAGCTGCTTCTAACTCATTATGGTACACAACAGGTTCTATAAATTTAGGAAGTGGTTCTTTTCCATTTAGCGGTTCAATTCAAGAAGTAAGATTATGGTCTTATAAATTAAATGAAGATGTATTTAACTCACACGTATTAAATCCTGAATCAATTGAAGGTAACACTTACACTTCATCATTCTCAGATTTAGCTGCTAGATGGCCATTAGGAAATAATTTATACACATACAATCATACTTTAACTTCAAGTGTTGCTTCAGTCGCTCCTGACCAAAATAGTCAAGCATTTACAGCTTCATTTTCTAGTTTTCCAAATAAAAATAATTACACTTCATTTACTGAAACATATTATGCTGATGTCGCAAACTCAGGATATGCAAATCCAGTAACTGATAAAATTAGAATTATAAGTGGAAGTACATACGGTACTCAATTATTACCTAATAAGAGTATTGCTACACCAAATCTAATTCCTATAACTAAAGATATACATTTATTAGATGCTAGTTTATCTCCTCAAGATGAGATAGATAGAGCTATTATAGCAGCATTCGGTTCATCTTATAGTATAGATGATATTATTGGTAATCCTGCTACAGGATCATATTATGAATTACAACCATTACAAAACGAATTTTTTAAGAAATTTATTAACAAATATAACTACAAAGATTATATTCGTTTAATTGAGTTCTTCCATAATTCTTTATTTAGAACACTTAAAGACTTCACACCAGCTAGAACTAATTTAGCTACAGGTATTGTTATCAAACCACACTTACTTGAAAGACCTGTTATATATAGAAGTGAACCTACATTTACTTCATTTGATATAACTGCTTCAATTGATACAGCATTTATAAGTGCTAGTAATGGAGGTAACTATAGTCAATCATTATATCCAATAACATATAAAGGAAATTTTGGTGAAGTAACTGTAACATCAGATGCTAGAGATTTCTTTACAGGAGTATTACCAAGTTCATCTATTAATTATCATGAAATATTCATATCAGGAAATGTAAATCCTTATAATCGTTTTGCCCCAGACAATACAAGTTCATACTCAGGCTCAGTTTGGAATTATTCATATAATCCATTATTTAATAATGTTAGTACTTCTTCTTATATATCAAATATAAGACAAAAAATAGATTGGATTACTAGTGGAAGTAAATTAGTTCAAGCACTTTCTCCATACCCTATTCAAGATTTTACTTATGATTACACTCGTCATAATAGGCCAAGATATTTTGGTTCTAGAACAACAAGTGCTAATTATAATTTTTACAATCCTACTACTGATTACAGTTTTGGTATATTAGGACCATTAGGCAAAAACGCCACTATTAATGACAACTCAGTTTTCTTTGGTTATTTTGCAGAAGCTGTAGCTACAGGTTCTCAATTAATAGGTGCTCCTGAACGTACTAATTTATATTTAAAATACTTAATTGAAGAAAGTGGTTCATTAACTGAATTATTCCAACGCAATTATGAAACTGTAACTGATAGTCAATATTATGACTTATATCAAGTTCAAAGTATTTTCAAACCAGGAGAAACAGCAAATATATCATTATTTGATAACCAATCTCCATCCCATCAAAAATCATTAGATGGTAATCAATTTATATTCGCTAGTGGTATTAAATACTATCCTACATTATGGAAAGTAAATAGTGGAAGTTTTGGACAAATATATTCATTACCATCAGGTAGTTCTACAGCAGCTTATTTACAACCTACTAACTATCAAATTATTAATTATAAAATTCGTACTCTTATAGGTTGGGGTGGTGTTGATATAAGCATTGAAGGTGATGTTAATTATTATCCAGGAGGCGCTCCTCCAGTAGGATATATACCTTTTGATGTTACTGCTGAAGTTTATCTTGACTTTGGACTTGGAGGATCACATGTAATATTACCAGTGTTAATACCAGCTAAAAAACCAGATGGTACTCCAAATTATTCAGGACATTTTAGATATGATAGAGGTTGGACAGTGGTTTTGAATGGAGAAGTAATAAGAGTACGACCAACTCAAGGTATTGATCCAGGAGTTGTATATTATGATACAGATGGAGCACCTCAATTAACTGTAAATTCTTCTGATAAACGTATAGTGTCATGCTCAGCAATGATGTCTACATACTATAAAGATGGACTTTATATGTCTGCTAGTATTTTAACAGGAAATGTTAATGTAGATCCTACATTAAAACTATATAACTCATTTTCTCCTCTTGACTATGCTTTCAAGTTAACCCCAGGCGATCTTGTTCGTTTTGATAAAGAACAACTTGGTTCAACCCCAACAACTAAATTTAGACCTGAAAATGAATATACAATTCTTGAATCATATACTACTGGATCTGTTATAGCATTTAAACTAGATAGAGAAGTACAAAATGAAGTAACATCTAGTACAGCAGTTTATAAAATTGATAGATATGTATTCTCAAGAAAAATAACAGATGAGACAAATATAGTTATTAATCATCAAAAATCATTAGGACAAACCTCAGCGGGTATTGTTAAAAATATTGATTTACGTCCTGACATTGATAAGAATGTAGGAAACATAGTAAGTGAATTAAAGAGTAAGATATTTAGTACAGTTCTGAAACAATAATATATTTATATAAAACAACATTAACAAATGGCGTATTTAAATAACCAATATGTAACAATTGACGCGGTCCTAACAAAGAAAGGCCGTGAATTGTTAGCTCGTAATGACGGGTCTTTTCAAATAACTCAATTCGCATTAGCTGATGATGAAATTGATTATACTCTTTACAACCCAACCCATCCATCAGGATCTGCTTTCTTCGGAGAAGCAATTGAGGCTATGCCTTTATTAGAAGCATTTGTAGATGAGACACAAATCATGAAGTATAAGTTAGTTACACTTAACCGTGGTACAAGTAAATTACCTGTGTTAAATCTAGGGTATACAGCTGTATCATTACGTCAAGCTGCATCTATCAATATTACTCCTCAAACATTAAACTACTTAGGTGCTGTTTCAACATTTGAACCATCAGGCTATTTATTAACTGTGGGGGACTCAAGATTCTTAAGTACATTCACTGGTACTGGTATTGACACAACAGGATTAAACATCACTGCTCCAACACCAAATGCAAGTGGCGCTAGTTTATCAGCTACTCAAGTTGGTACTTCATTTAGTTTAATTGCAACAACAATTAACACTTTATTCCCAACAAGTGCAGTTGCTGGTGCTTCAATTTCAACTACAATAACAGCAATGGGTAGAGATAGTGGAGCTAGATTTACTATACCTTTAACATTAATTAAAACCTAATTAAAATATGTCTTTCGGAACATACGCAAACGATGACCAAGTACTTAGCTCTGATGCTATAGTAGCTCCTATGTGGAGTAATAATTTAACTCAGTTAAATACTTTTTATAGTTGGTCAAACCAAGAACAAGCAACAAGTCAAGGCAAATTTTTCCTTAATGTATATGCTGTAGATGCTGCTACTACTCAATCTGCTGAGAATCAATTCTCAATATCTTATGGTCATATCAGTGGTTCAGGTTCAGCTTATTTTAATGCTTTAGTACCTGATAAAACTCCAACTAGAGATGTTTATGGTCAATTTAGATCATTAATATACGGTGATGAAAATTCATCATTTACTTTTGGTACAACATCAAATCCATCAAAAGATATTGTTGTTATATCTGTAGCTAGATCTCGTTTTAAAGAATCATTTAACCCAGGTTCTTTCTTTTTAACATTGAAGAGTGGTTCTAACCAAATTGGTTTAGTAGATGACTCTACAGTTACAACAACTTCTACTTATGTTGGTACATCTCGTGTTTATCAATTATTGAGTGGTTCTTATAGTATTGGTACAGGATTAGCTACCCCATCTTCCTCTAACTACACACCTAGTGGATCTTATGGTATCATGATTCCTGATGAAGGATTAATTATATTAAACCCAAGAGCATTATCTTTACCAACTGGTGCATTAGGTGGAGTAGGCGCTGTATTTAATGAATTTAGTTCATCACAAGCAGCAACATTCTTCTCTGCAATTTCATCTTATAACCTTAATAACAGAATGGTTTATAATATGATTGCAACAACACCAACTGCTCCAACATTTAGTTTACAAAGCTACGAAACAATATCATCACGTTATTTCTTCACTCGTGTTAAAAATAGTGAATTTAACTATACAACTAACCCAACAGTAATTGATTCAAACGGTAACTTACTTTATACTCAATTAGTATATAATCCTCAAACATTTATTACAACTGTAGGTTTATATAATAATACTGGTGATTTATTAGCTGTAGCTAAATTAAATAAACCATTAGTGAAAGACTTTACTAAAGAATTATTATTAAGAGTTAAATTAGACTTCTAATGTTACGCCCATGTCAGCAAATGTGTATAAAAGACTTAATGTATCTGATACTTTTGTAGTACCATATACAGCGAATAAAAGCTGGGATATCACCTCAGGGTCTTTTACCGCCAATAAAATAAATGTTAACATAGGGACTAATTATAGTGGATCAATATTCGATCCAGTTTCAGAATACATTACTAATGGCCAATATGATAGATTAGTTTACGACTCTATCAATATGATTTATTACCCTAATTTTTTACCTAGATATGTTGATACATCCTCTAGACAAAATACTTTACTTAATGATGGTACATTAACAACATCTTCTTATTTTAGAGGACACGTTGAATTAGGTAACGCAGATACAATAAAATATTTTCCAACTGGTGCTAATGCTTCTATTTATGTTTTAAACATACCTAGAAATTTAACTAGTGATAAAATATTACCTACTACATTTGAAGCTTATTTCACAACAGGTTCAACATCATTTAAATTATATGATGATGGAAATTATAATTTACTTTATAGTGGAAGTAGTGTAGTTTCATCTATAGGAACTACGTTAACTTATGGTTCACAAGTTGGTAATGTATTTTACGAACAAAATGTAGCTATAATAACTATTATTCCTAATAGTGTAAGAGCTAAAGCATGGAGAGGTATAAATCCATATTGTGTTCAAGCATCTCCTTCTCCTAGTGTAACACCATCAATAACAGTAACACCAACAATTAGTGTAACAGTAACACCAACAGTTACTCCATCAGTAACTCCAACTATTAGTGTAACACCTAGTATCACACCAACAATTAGTGTAACTCCAAGTATTACCCCAACTATAAGTATTACTCCAACAATCAGTGTAACTCCAACAATATCTGTAACACCAACTATAAGTATTACTCCAACAATCAGTGTTACACCTAGTATCACACCTACAATTAGTTTAACACCAACTATAACACCTTCTACATCCACACCTACTAATGGTCCTATAGCAATTTATAATTACGGCGGCTTTGGAGCATCAATAGACAGTATTGATCCTGCTTTCTTCATATTAACTTCAGGAGGTATTCCATTAGCAGGAGGACAAACAGCTATTGGTACTCATGGAGTATATAATGGAACAATATCTATAACTGTATCTGGAGCTAGTGGATTATATCTAAATGTATATATTAATAATATTTTAATTAGTTACGTTGCAGTTACTGCAGATGGTATTTATGGATTCCCAACTAGCTTTACTATAGCACAAGGTGATAGTGTTGAAATAAATTTAAGAAGCTATTAATAAAAAATATTTATATTAGATGAGTAATACAGGATTTAAAGCATATACAGACCTAGAACAATACTATGTAGATAGTGGTGTTGCTACAGGTACCACTAAAACAAATAGTGTTAGTGATCCTGACTATATTGCTCCTGTTTTAGATCTAACATATTGTCCTTTACCATCAGTTAGTCCTAGTGTTACACCAACAATTAGTGTGACACCAAGTATTACTCCTACAGTAACACCTAGTGTATCAAATTCACCTGCAACAACTCCATCAAATAGTGTAACACCAAGTATATCTATTACTCCAAGTGTAACACCTACAATTAGTATTACTCCTACTATAAGTAAAACTCCAAGTATTACACCTAGTATACCAGCAAGTATACCTGTTTATTATTACTATAGTGCTGATAGATATGAATGTATAGGTGGATATTGTACTTTTGTAGAAACTATTAATATTGCAAACGCAACACCAATATCTATCGAAGCAGGTAAGTATTATTTTGACTATAACAACTGTTATATATTCACTATTGCAAATCAAATATCACAAACTGTATCATTAATAACTAATATAAGTGGTTCAGGTACTAAAAATTGTACTTCATTATGTAATATAATATGTTAATAATTTAAAATGAGCACAAGAAACTTAGATATAAACCTTACAGAAGTAAAATTCAAAAACAACCACGTTGTTTATGAGAATTTTATTAAGTGTACTATAAAGGACTATGAATTTAATCTAAGTTATAATCCAACTCTATTATCAGGTTCTCAAGCAACACTTTACCCATTTACTTATAAAAGTGGATCAGGAAGTAGCGCGGTGACAGGTAGTGAGACATTTTATGAAATAACAGAATCTAAATATTTTGGAATATTAAAGGATTTTGTCACTGGTTCTATAATGTCATCTGATGGAACATCATCATTTTCACCATATGTTAGTACTATTGGTTTATATAATGATGCTCAAGAATTATTAGCAGTAGCTAAAATGGCTGTTCCAACACCAATATCTGCTAATACAGATATGACGTTTTTAGTGAAGTTTGATACTCAATGGATTGAAAAACCTTATTTCACTCCAACTCCATCTCCATCAAGAACACCATATTCTTCTCCAACAACAACACCTTCAATAAGTGTGACACCAAGTGTTACTCCTACAGTTACACCTTCAGTTACACCAAGTACAAGTATTGGACTTTCACCTAGTGTAACACCATCTATTAGTGTTACTCCAAGTATTACTATAACACCTAGTGTTACTCCAAGCATATCAAAAACAGTATCTGTAACACCTACAATTAGTACAACACCTAGTCTAACACCTACTATTACACCAAGTACTACTCCTCCAGAAGCTGTTTGTTATGCATATATTAACTACTCAGGAAGTACTTTAAGTGTTAGTTATATAGACTGTAATGATGTTGTATATGAAAGTGTATATATAGATGTTTTAAATACTATATGTGTTAAATCATTTATTGGAGGTAATGGTGGTATGTCTGCTCTAAATATTGTCTGTATATAATAAAATAATTTAGTTATGTTTCAAACATCTAATCCTCTATATGTTGAGGATCTAATCAGTGATCCTGATTTTAATATCGAAGAATTTTATGGCTATGTGTATTTAACAATGCATATAAAATCAAATCGTAGTTATATCGGTAAAAAAGCATTCCAACATACCACAACTAAAAAGTTAGGTAAGAAAGAATTAGCAGAAATACCAGTAACTAGAGGTAAACGCCCATCTAAAAAATCAGTTGTGAAGGAAAGTGATTGGAAAACATACTACGGTTCTAATACTGAAGTAAAATCATTACCTAAAGAAGAATTAACACGAATGGTGTTACGTTTATGTAAAAATAAAAAAGAACTAACATACTACGAAACAAAATATCTATTTGATTATAACGTGTTAGAAAATGACATGTATATGAATGACAATATACTAGGTAAGTTCTATAGAAAAGATTTGTCTACTCAAAAATAAGATGTTATATTACCGGTTATGATCAATGCCGCCTTACTACACACGGTAAATAGTGTATTAGGAAAAGGAAAAGAAACAAGTAGTAATAACTACGCTTATAAATGTCCTTTTTGTAATCATCACAAACCAAAACTAGAAGTAAACATGGTTCCTAACCTAAAAGGAGAAAATCCATGGCATTGTTGGGTATGTAACGCTAAAGGTAAAACATTAGTAGGTTTATTTAAGAAAATAAAGACGGCTTCTGACAAAATATCCGAGTTAAGATCAATACTTGGTTTTACTACAAAGGAAGAAGCGGTTCATGACAAGACAAAAGTTGAATTACCTAAAGAATACAAATCACTTACCAACCTCGCACGCACAGATATCGCCGCTAAACACGCTTTAATGTATTTAAAAAAACGAGGTATCAATAAGGCGGATATATTGAAGTATAACATAGGCTATTGTGAAGAAGGCAGGTATAACAACAGAATTATTGTACCATCATATGATGCTAATGGTGAATTAAATTATTTTATTGCCAGGGATATCAATCCAGACTCTAAGAAAAAATATGACGCACCAAAATGCAACAAAAATGAACTAATAGGACTAGAATATTTCATAAATTGGGATGTTCCCGTTATATTATGTGAAGGAATATTTGATGCTATAGCAATTAAACGCAACGCGGTACCATTATTAGGTAAATCTATACCAAAAGCACTAATGTTAAAATTAGTGCAATCAAGTGTTAAAACAGTATACGTATCTTTAGACAGGGACGCCTTAAAAGATGCTTTATCATACGCGGAACAACTTCTCAATTTAGGTAAAGACGTTTATTTAATTGACTTACAAGATAAAGATCCATCAGACATGGGTTTTGAAAAATTCACCAAATTAGTTCATGAAGCTGAGCAATTAACGCTCGGGCAACTAATATACAAAAAACTAGAATTAGCATGATAGAAAGAAACGCCAACATAATCAAAGATCCTAAAATTAAACGCATTGTAGATTACAATGTAGGGGATAAACAAGTAAATGTACTAGATAGCAGATTCTACAGACGTGGAGAAGAATATTATCCATCAGTAACTTCAGTATTAAATTACTTTCCAAAAAATCAATTTTTCCATTCATGGTTAAAAGACGTAGGACATAATAGTGATATTATTGCTAATAAAGCTGCTTTTGAAGGTACTCAAGTGCATAATGCTATTGATAGATTTTTAAACGGAGAAGAAATTAATTGGTTAGATGAATATGGAAAAGCTGAATATAGTTTAGATGTTTGGAAATTAATCCTTAAATTTGCTGACTTTTGGAACACACAAAAACCAGAATTAATAGCAGGTGAATATCATGTGTTCTCTGATGAATACAAATATGCGGGTACAGCCGATTTAATTGTAAAAATGAATGAAAAGATTTGGTTATTAGATATTAAAACATCAAATTCACTTCATACATCATATGATTTACAATTAGCCGCCTATGCTAAAGCATGGAATGAAACTCATGACACATCAATTGAAGAAACAGGCATTATTTGGTTAAAAGCCAATACAAGAGGTGAAGGTAAAGGAGATAAAATACAAGGTAAAGGATGGGAATTAAAGCATATCAGTAATATTGATGTAAACTTTAAATATTTTACAAATATATACGACATATATAGACTTGAAAATCCAAATATGAGACCTATGACTGAATCATTACC
>Ga0164293_10001612_pt1 | contig 18902 bp, 16 predicted proteins | sample GEODES118metaG_FD_111487 | JGI IMG/M metagenome (GOLD analysis project Ga0164293, IMG submission 111487) | Eutrophic lake water microbial communities from Lake Mendota, Wisconsin, USA - GEODES118 metaG | ecosystem: Environmental > Aquatic > Freshwater > Lake | place: USA: Lake Mendota...
GGAACCTCCCCCTTATTATTCGACTTCGCCCAATAAGGATTACTCCGCGGATGTAAGAATTGAGTACGTAAAAACATCGACTCCAAAGGCGCGATCTCAAGCAGCTTCAGATATCGACACTCTAAACTTCAAGACCTCAGGCCATATTCCACTACTCAAGACTGATAACAGTTCAACTCTTCGAGCTCGTGGCATGACAAAACTCTATTCAAATTGGAGGCAAGTGTACTTCGACATGGGAAGCCCGTATGGTCAGGCAGTAATGGCTGAGGTCTACTTAGTCCCCGAGAAGGACAACGCCTTCGATTCGCGTGCAATTGCTGTAGCGTTCGGCGAAGTCAAATTAGGGTACGTGCCTGCCAGCCATTCGCCTCAACTCGAGCGCTTAATCACTCAGGCTGGTGGAGTGGTGCGAGCAGAAGCTGAGCTCTGGTTTGACTTTAGAACGCGAGAAAAACGGAACTCGATTAGATTGCTTGTAAGAGTGCCATTTGCCCTCGATTCATAAAACTCGAGAAGCAAATGTCCAAATAAGTCCATAAACTGATTATCGGAAATCGAATAGCTTCACAGAAGGAGATTTAGAAATGAGCGTATCAACTGGATTTGAATCGGGTTTAACAGGAAACGATAGTTACCGCGATAGTTATTTGGCTCTCGGAGTAGCCATGCGTGCGAACGTTCCGGTGATCCTATGGGGAGCGCCAGGTCAGGGTAAAACTTCGGTGATTAACTTCCTTGCGGAAAAATCTGGAAGACACCTTGAAACTATCTTGGCGAGCATTCGAGAACCTCAGGATTTCATCGGGCTACCTGCCTTGGTTGAAAACGAAATGCGCTTTATGCCTCCGGAGTGGGCGAAGAGATTGGCGGCTCAAGAGAATGGTGGGATATTGTTTGCCGACGAGGTGAACACCGCCCCACCTAGCGTGCAGGCAGCACTTCTCCGTGTCTGTCTAGAAAAGGTTGCTGGTGACTTTGATTTGGGCAAGGAAACGAGGATTGTTGCTGCAGCTAACCCGCCTGAAATCGCCGCGGACGGTTGGGATCTTGCACCTCCACTTGCAAACCGTTTTTGCCATCTTGAGTGGGAACTTCCCGCGAGTGTTGTAGCTCAGGGATTGGCCGGCTTATGGCCTGCTTACGAGCTTCCCGATGCCTCTGAAGACACAGTGGCTGATGCGCTTATGAATGAGAGGCTGCTAGTAGCTGCATTCCTTACTGCGCAAAGCCACCGAGTTACCGAGATGCCAAGCTCGGCAACTGACCAAGGAAGGGCCTTCCCTACTCCTAGATCCTGGGAAACGGTAACAAAGGTTTCTGGGATGGTCTCGGCCTTGGGGTTGTCTCAGGAAATAAGATACCTGCTTGTAAATGGTTGCATAGGCGAACCAGCAACATCTGAATATCTCGCATACAGAGAAAATCAGGATTTGCCGGATCCAGAAGACATCATCGCGGATCCAAGAATGGTGCTCCCTAGTCGTCCTGACCAGTTGTACTTACTAACTGGATCGGTGATGCGGGCGTTGACTAAGAACTTCACCTCTGCAAGATGGGAAAGTGTAGGCCAGTTCATAAAGCGACTCTTCGAAGATGGTCACCCAGATGTTGCTGTTTCTCTGAACCTTCACTGGAGCAAACTAGCGCCTGCTGGCACACCTGTTGACAGAGGAATTATTCGAGAAATTGCTCCATTCTTAGTTCTTCTCAAATAACGCAATGAAAAACCAGAATGAACAAAAAATGCAGGCGGCTCGCGTGCTTGCACAAATAAAGTGGCCGTACCTCGCTTCTGTATTGTTTAATCTCAAATTCGTAGAAGTTGATTCAGATGAACTTGAAACGATGGGTGTGGATTCTGGTTGGCGACTGTATTGGAGCACTAATTTTGTGGCAAACCACACTGCTAAGGAATTGGCTGGCGTTCTGATTCACGAGTGCATGCATTGCATGTTTAACCACTCAAAGAGATTTGACTCATTGCCAACGAATCCTAAAAACGCGGAGATTTGGAATATTGTTGGGGACTGTGCAATAAACAAGATTCTTTTGGAATCTGGAATAGTGTTTCCGGCAGATTCACCGCCCCTCACTTTTGACCACTTTGGAGCGAAACTTGACCCTTCGTTAAGCACAGAACAAAACTATTTCCGGTTCCTAAATGACACAGACAGCACGGATTCCAATCATCATAACGATTGCGGAAGTGGCGCTAGTGGTGGAAAGCGTTCATACGAGCTAGATACGAAAGATGTCCAAGCGCCTGCAATATCTGTGGCGGCTAAAGGTCTAGCGATTGCCCAAGTGCGAGAGACGATAGCTAGTGGGACACCGTTCGGCACCCCACCGCCAGAAGAGCTTAAGAGAATGATGGAGGATCTGAGCAAACCTAAAGTTTCTTGGCGCAGAGAGCTAGCGGTGGTGGTGAGGCCTAGCATAGGCACCACTATGGGTCGAAAAGACTACTCCATGATGAGGCTTGGCCGCAGAGAAGGTGCATTGAGAACAAAAACATTTAGTCCAAGACTGCCCGCGATGAGGCAGCCCTTGCCTCCAAAAGTTACGGTCATCATGGATACCAGCCCGTCGATGAGTCGCGAGTTACTGCGAGACGGCTTGAGTGAAATACTGGGCATTGTCCGCGCAGTGGGAGCAAGCCAATCAGTCACAGTAATTCCTTGCTCTGGAAAGGCATTCCCTTCGCAAGAAGTTAAGCGAGCTTCTCAAGTTAAAAACCTAGATTTGAAAGGCGATAAATCAACCAATTTGGTTCGTGGCTTTGTGGCCGCATTGGAGGAGCGCAAAAAACCGAAGATAATCGTAGTAATAACAGATGGCTACACGCCTTGGCCTAAAGACAAACCTAAGGGCGTTGATTTAGTAATCATCTTGTTAACTGTAGATGATGCGGTTGATAGCATCCCAAAATGGGCCAAAGCGATTTTAATTCCAGACTAGAGATGTACTTCCTGGATAACTCCGTTATGTACATGCACCAAACATCGTTGAGTAACTTTTCGATTCAGGGCCTTCTCTAACATCTCTGAATAATCTTGAAGCTGAATTTTGTATTTCTCGATTTTTTCAGCAGTTAACACCATATTTGTCTTGTAGTCAACTAGTATCAGATCCGAATCCATCGTTTCGCTGAAAACAAGGTCCGCGCTTCCGGTTAGTATCTTTCCATCTCTCTCTGCCATGAGAGAAATCTCAGGCTTTACAAATGCTGATGCACTTGCCTTCAAAATCAGAGAGCAGTCGAGAATTGCTAGGACATCTCTCTTCAAATCTTCTAGGCGATCAGAAACGCCATATTCGGCTGAAATCAATCTTGCTTTTTGTGAAAAATGCTTCCACTGCTTGTCAAATTTTACATCGGCCAAAGAATGCATCATGCTGTGAACGGCATTTCCATAAGCTGACGCAGGAGTAGCGCTGTTGGTGTCTTCACGCTTTCTACCTCCATCGCTTGGACGGACACCAATTTCTTGAGCAGCAATAGAGCGAGCTAGTTCTATATCTTTACGACGCTGGTCGCTCTCTAGTTCAATTTCTGGCTTTTTCAACCAAACAGTATTGACTGGCTTTAAGCTTGGCTCAATTGGTGCTGCAAGTTTTAGGGCTATGGCTTCCTCGATAGCCGAGTGATTGAACTTGGCCCAACACTTTTTAAGCTCCGGCTTATCTCCAACCCTCTTAGGCTGACCAAAGCCTTTGTGGTGATTTGATACATAAAGTGTATGCTCGGCTCGCGTAGCGCCTACATAGAGTAGTCGATGCTTTTCTTGTTCCCCGAGCAATATCTCACGAGCAGCGCATTCGGTTGCATAGCCAAGAGAAATACCAGCATCTGAAAGTTTGTATTCGAGCCTATTTTCCCCTGAAACACTGATCAGAGGTAGCGTGCTCTTTACCCCATTCCACATACCACCCATAATCACAATTGGGTATTCCAAACCTTTAGAAGCGTGAATAGTGGATATTTTTACCGAATCATATCCTTGATTGTCTGGACTTGGCAAATTCTGCCTTGTTTCTTCGTCATCCATCTGCTTAAGCCAATCAACATAATCTACGATTCCATTTCCTCCAGATGCTTCCCATTGTTTAGCGTGGAGTATCGCCATACGCACACAGTCATTTTCAAAACGGCCGGTTCGGATTTGATCCAAGGCTTCTTGCATTCTTGTTCTTGTATATAGGCTTTCAAGAATCTCGGAAGGCTGTGAAGAGCGTAAATTTCTCCAGATTGAATGAAGTTCATCAAGAGCCTTAATCGCTCTTGAGGAGCCATTCTCCGCAACAGTTTGCTCGACTCTGTGAACGCCAATTGGAACAGGCCAATTGAATGTTGCTGTTTGCTTGTGTTTAAGCATTTCCAAATCACTTAAGCCAAACAAAGGAGACTTTAGAGCCCACCATAAGTCACCTCCATTGACCGACCCAGCTAAAACTTTCATAGCGGATATAAGCCCACGAACAGCCGGTCTAGCGTAGACGATAGTTGCGTCAGTAGAGGTATAAGGTATGCCAACGTGCTCAAAAACCTCAAGCTGTTCATTTAGTGTTGATCTAGCTGGCAGCAACAGGGCGATGTCGTTGAACGTCGCTCTTCTTTCGCCTTTTCCATCGGGCAAAGTTTGGCTCGAAGTTATTTGTTGAATAGTGGCTGCAATAGCATCAAGTTCATAGTTGACTTCCTCATCCCCGCCACCCTGAAGAATGAAAACTGCGGGAGAACTTACGTCCTCGCTAAAAGGAGCCATCCTCTCAAAGTTGGTGCCCAAGATTGCGGGTCTTGTTTCATATAAATGGTGCACGTAGTCCAAGATGCCAGGCCTTGATCTAAAGTTTGTTATTAGATGCTTTAGATTGTCCCCTCCCCAACTCGTATCTGCAAACTCCCGAACTCCTTCAAAGGTTTCGAGATCAGCTCCTCTAAAGCGATAAATGGACTGCTTTGGATCGCCTACCCCGATTAGGCGCCCGTTTACTGGATTACCTTTAGGTTGGCTTGGGTGACATACCAGCGCTCTGATAATGGCGTACTGTAGGGGGTCTGTGTCTTGAAACTCGTCCACTACATAAACTTTCAATTTTCCAAAAAGGTCTTCTCTTACAGACTGCTCATTCATGATTAAGGTGTAAGTCAACAAGAGTAAGTCGTTGAAATCGACTTCGCCTCTATCTCGCCTATCCTCCAGAGCTAGATCAATCTCTAATTGCGCCTTAGCGATCCAGGTTCTGACTAGACTTTCGAGCTTGCGAGCATCCGGGTTCAGGTGCCACTCGATTTTTTCCTTGAATTGCTGCTTGAAATCCGCATGAATTGGCATGTCGTTCTTGTTTTTTGGCCTAGCCTTTAGCACGGGATCGAAGGATTCTAATGCCGCCTTGTAATTTGGCGGGCTTTCTGAAATTGCCGCCACAGCGGTTGACATCGCTAGTTCGGTTTTAGTGCGCAAGACATCGTTAGGGTCTTGGAGGTTGCCTTTATTGATGTTCCACCAATTGAATGCTTCCACAACAAGCCTAGAAATCTCTTGATCAAAATAGCCTTCTCCCTTAAAGGACACATCGACGCCTAGGAGTTGTGTTTGCCTCTCCTGGATCTGGTTTATGAACTCCCGCATTTTGTTCACGTTGATTTTTGCATTCCTTAAGATTTCTAAATTTTCCTCAGATTCGTTTGTGTACAAATCACTAAGAATCCGATTGCTCAAAAATCTTGTATTCCTGCTGGCTTCTGCCGTATCAATTAGAGAAAATCCTATTGGTAGTTTTGCTTCAATTGGATACTGCTTCAAAAGTCTCATAGCAAAACTGTGTATGGTTCCTACGGCCGCTGCATCAATCTCTGTCAGAGCAAGGTCAGCTGATTCCAATTGTTCGGCTGAAAGGCTTTTCCGTACTTCAGATGCTAAGAACCGATTTCTAAGCCGATTTCTAAGCTCACCAGCTGCCTTGTTCGTAAAAGTAACAGCCACAATCTGAGACATTGGAACTCGCACTGCTGGATCAATGTGAGTGGTCAATTGGACTATACGGTCGACTATGCTTTTTGTTTTACCTGCGCCTGCACCTGCAGTAATGAAATGTGAGTTGGTAATGTCAGCGATTATTGAGTCACGTACGCTCTTGTCGATGGGTACCTTGTTTAGTGTCATTAGGCTTTCGCTCTCTCTTGCCGTTGTGCGAATCCTGCTATTTTTCTTGACCTACTCTTGCCGATAATTTTACAAACTTCGCAAAATTGGGCTGATTTGGATTCGGAATTTGGTGCAAATGTGCCAGAAGCAATTGCATCCGCTAGGAGCGACAACTTTGCTACCAGCAGTTTGTCCAGTTCTTGGTTGTGCAGGATTATTGCTTCGGCAATTTCATCGTTGCCTAAGCCACCGTCGTCTACATTCGCAAATATTTCAGTGGGTAGCTTTCGAAGACTTATTAGTGCTGATTCTTCTTTTGTGTTCATTGTTAAATAGTGAAATGTAACAAGGTCTATAGTTGGATATTCCGCGCTATTCCGCATGGCATGGCCATAAAGAAGGTCTTGGATGTGCTCGTCCTCGGAACCCCTAATCGTGCTTGACTTGCCGGTTTTAAAATCAAGAATTCCTGCTGCGATCCCACTGTTTGAAAGATCGAGTCTGTCCATTCGGCCCTTGAAGTTCATGGTCACAGAACCATGGTCTGACGGCACAGCTATGGACAAATACATCAACCCATCTCGATCAAAGCTGTACTCAGCCAGGTGCGGGCGAAGAGTGAACTCTGCTCTTAGTTCCAAAGAGGTGCTGTCTACCACTCGCGGGGTTTTTGACCTGTGTTCATATTCAAGTTCAAAATAAGTGTCTACATTTTCTAGAAATTGATTGGCCCGCTCATTAAATAGTGGTTCCCATCCTGCTTGCCCTTTGTTTTTGGCTGCTTGGACTTGTTCCTTGAATATTTCCCGAAATCTCGATTTTGCCTTTTCAGAGAACCGCTCGCCTTCCTTAGGGACCATTCCCTTCTGGCTGCACTCACTAAAGAGCAATTCCCAAGCACTGTGGGCCATGGTTCCAAAGTCATTGGCTCTGTAGTTTTCGATCTCGTCTACATCATCTTCAAAACGGAATCCAAGCCCATAGGTAACTAAGAACTTATGCGGACATTTCAAGTAAGTCTCTACAGCCGAAGCTGATAGCACCTTTTGTTCCAGATCAAATGCATTTGTGCCCGGCCCGATATTGCCAAAATACATCCCGAATTCAGATGAATGCAAAGCAATTGCAGACTGAAGCTCGGCAACCAATGGAACACCTTCTGCGCTCTTTACTCGGTCAAAAATATTGGCTTTTCTAGACAGGTCTGACCTAAGTACCGCATTTGGCTGCTCGTCAATGAATTGCTCGAAGCTTTGAATATCCACAACTGGTGAAGATGTTATTGACTTAACGAGGGGGCTTACTTTTCCACTTCCAGTTCCTACTAAGCCATCTCTCGCAAAGCTCAGAGAAATGGACTTTGCCCCTCGCATCACTGAACTTATTGAGGATTGGGCTTCCTTAATTGCGAAGTTGGTGTCAGGTAAGCATGGTCTCAAGCCATCTGGGAGACCGATCTTTAGTGCGTCCGGGATTAGTGCGTCTTCTTGAATTCTCTTTGGCATCGCACCTTCAGAGCATCCCAGCACTACTAGGTAATCAAATTTGAGAGCCGGGTGCTGATTCAGTGCACCCACGAATATTCCGCTGTTTCCAGTTTTATACTTGCCTTTATTCTGTAATGCCTCGGTGACTTTGGTTAATAGTGCTCGAGCATGGTTTTGTTTATCTTCCCCCTGGTCGCCGAAACCTAGGCCTAAGGTTTCTAGAATGATTGCAAGCGCTTTAGCGTCCAGCGCTGGCATATTGGTCGCATTGCCTGCGCCAGTGAGAAACGAAATTAAGTCTGTCAGCCTCTTGGCTGAGTCTAATTCGCTTATGCGGCTCTTTTGATTGTTTACAGCAGCTTTAAACTCAGTCAAAGCTTCAATTACTTTCTGTAATGCCAAAGCAGAGTATGCGTCATCGAGTTTGTCTTCAGCAGATTGGATTGGGTCTAATTCGTCTGGATACTTTTTGGCCTCCGATAACTCAACCAGCAATTCTTCGATACCGCCAGCGATTTGTATAAGCTCTGGAAGCCATGATTCTGAGTTATTGAAAAAACCTTTCGATTTGATAAATCTTTCGGCTTTGTACCAAGAGAATTCCTCTGGTAGCGTCGGCGGATTGATGAGAATTCTAGATCGAATCGCCCTCATGATTGTTTTGCGGTCTAGGTAAAAGTCCTGCGGCCTGGCCGCATAATCGAGAATATCTTTTACCAGAATAGAGATTCGGGCATTTGCCACTTGCTCCTTTGCTGGGCCAAACCACTCTATTCCAGCGTCATCCAAAGCAGACATTAGCGATGATGCGTAATCTTGTGGGTCGGAATATAGGACTGCTATCTCTCTTGAATTTTCTGACTGCAACAAGAACTTTACAATCTTGGAGGTGGCATGTCTGACTTCTGTGAAAACGTCCGGGAATGAAAGCACTTCCGCTTCAACAATTTGACTCTCAGTAGCCTGTCTATCTTTTTCAAATACGACATATTTTTTCGGACCGAGAAGGTCCAGAATTAGTTCATTAAAATCTTGTGGGAGCTGGCTGTCTAACTGAATAACATTTCCAAATTCCTTGGCAGTTCCAGAAAGTTTTATTGAATCCAAGTTGCTCCTAAGCAACTTCAACATTCGAGCAGGTGTAAAGTTTTCCGCAGCATTCAAATCTTTCTGGACATTCAGGGCGAAGGCTAGTAATTTCTTAGCGGTGGGAGTCAACGAACCTACATTTAAGCTGTTGTAGATAGAGATGTCTTCCAGTTCTACCCAATTGAATCTAGATACAGCATCTGTTATCGCAATAATTGTTCCAGGCATTAGTTTATTTGCTTCACCAAATTCTTGATCTCTGTAGAGGCGTCGCTGAACTGCCTCAGATAATGCTCTTTTTTGATCAGAGGCTGACCAAAGCAAATCTGCTTTCTCAGCCAGCAAGGCGAGTAGATCCGACCCAGTAAAAAGCTCTAGTCCGGCGGTCGCTAAGTCTTCACCCTGAGTTGAGGGGAAGCATATTTGTTTTTGTAGAATGTGACCGTTGCGGTAAGTGTCAACAATCAACGTAACTTGGGACCCTGGTTCTTGCTCCATTGCAGTCTTTATGTGTGCTCTTGCCTTTGCATTGGCGTCCGCAGAATTTTCAAATTCAATAATTTTGTAACTCATTCGGTAACCCTATCCAAAACTTCCTGCGTTTCGACCAATCTCAATATCATATGGAACTTGTCTCTAATCCTAAGAGCCTCTACTGACATCCCATATCGCCTAGATCGGTTCTTTGCCACAGTGAAACATGTCAACCCTGTGTTTACAGGACTTATCAAAGACTATCCAACTGCCCTTTTTGGCTAACTTAGCTGCTTTGGTGTGCGGATCACACATGAATTCGAATAAAGTGCACTCTGGGCAAATAAGTCTGTGAGTAGCTGGACCATCACAATTCATGTAATCGCAAGTTACGCCGAAATCGAGATGTTCGATTGAGGATGTTTTGTCTTTTATGTTTGTGCCGGACACTTACTTCCCCTCCACATTTAGACCAAAAATAGCGCCATGGGGATTACCCTCATGCCTCTTGAGTCTAACAAGACCGCCTAGAGCATCGACTTTGTCGGGGATTTCGAACTCACCAAAATTGAAAAAGTCTTTCTCTGTGATTCCATATATTGCTGTCAAGGTTGTGAGGAAAAAGTCAGCGACCTCATCCAGGTTTGGATCTGCGTCGTAGTATCTAACGAAATTTGGATTCCGGCCACGCCCTTCGCCATTTCTGTATTCCTCGGCTGTAACTTCAGGCCTAGTCCAACCAATGAATTCCATCTCTTTGAACTGCTCTTCGGTTAGAGGGGGATTGCACATTAGATTCCCGGAGGCTTCAAGTTGCAGCTGACCATCGTAACTCCAAGTTGCTTGAATATATGGAGATCTGTCTGGGCTTAGGTTGTATTTCAATCCATATGTGTTTAAGTGGAAGTTTCTACCTGACTCAGAGTCAAGCAGCATGCGAATTACTCTAACCAAAGGCATCCAGGTTGGTCCTAGGAATGGGTTTTGTTCAATCATTTCTGTTTCTCACTTTTCTAGACATCTTTGGATTTAGGCACCTTAGTTCTGGTCCTTAGGTGCCTTAGATGCCTTCTCTCTTGCTCTTTTTACGGAATAACCATCACGTCTATAACTTAGGAAAAGTCCATCCGATTCAACTTGCTTCAACGCTCGCTCCGATGACGTGTATTCATCTACCCCTGCGTTACGGTTTCGATAGTAGTAGTCCTCCATAGACATGTCTGTGTAATAAGAAGGTTCGACCTCTTCCTGTTCCAGCAGTGCCGCTTGCCATTCTTCTTCCGAGATTGCTGCTGGTAGATTGATTCTCTTTTCAAAGAGAAGCCTCTCCTCGGAGGTCAGCCCAAGAAAGTCGATTGCTCGGCCGTAGTAATAATTCTTGGATTGAATCCCCAATTCCTGAAGTACTTCTGTTCTATCTAGGTTGTGGTTATCTGTCATGTCAGCAATCTTCAGCGCACGAGCCAAAGGATTACCTTTGATTTTGGCGAAATAGGGATCTGAAGCTGGGTTGTCTGGACTCTTCTTAGTCTTTGTCACCAACTTCACAAGTGTGATTACATTAGTTGGAATGCCCCAGTCCTTGAGATCTGTTGCTGACACTTTTGGGAATCCGTTGTCGCCAGAGTCCTCCAGTACATCGTGAAGCCAGCTGGCTTGACGGACTGACTCAATCTGTTTCTCAGTGAAACGGTCCTTAAGTGCACGCATGTTTCTCACGGCTATAGAAGCTACTCTCTCTGGGTGCTCGGTATAAGAAGCCTGTGCCTTGTCCTTCTGCTTAGCATGTACCATTCTGGCAATTGCTTCGGCTCTTTGGTCGACAGGTAACGCCAAAATCGCGTCCAACTTTTTCTGCTGAGTTTTATTGAATCTGTCTGTCATTCTGATCTCCTACTTATTTGATATCTGGACTCTCTTCTTATGTGCTTATTGATTTCGAGTAAACGGTTCTAGAAACATTAAATCTTTTCCACTCCACATTCCATTTGTTGGACCATGTGTTGGCAGGTCACGTTGAAGAGAACTGACTCACCAATTGGAGCTTTCTTGACCATTTCAGTGTGAACATCGCATTGCAGCTCTTTCGATGAGCAGATCGGACAAACAAGCCAGTGTGTGGCTGGTAGAGAGCAAGGCGTCCATTCGCACTTCTTGTCCTCAAATATCTCTTGAATAGTAATGATTGGCTCTAAGAGAGTCGTTCCTTCATGTTTAGTCATTCAGAGATCCTTCCTTGTCTTCATACATCAGGTTGTATGGGTGCGAGCCCTTGATTCCAAAGATCGCTGCTTTATTGTTGTTACCGCTAGCGGCATAACGCTCCAGGATATCTAGGCTGTGGACGAACTCGTGTTGGCCACGACTTGAACCAAAGAAATACTGAGAACCTGGAGAGCTTGGCTCAATGGAGTAGATCATGGATAAAAGTTGCAAGGTAAGTTCTACGAATTCTTCCGGCTTTTCATATTCGCTAAATATGCGCACAAACTTCCGATTACAGCTATCTGACATCTCATCTGGGTCAATAGTGATTTCATCATCTTCGTTCCTAGGTACTCTAAAGTCCATGAACTCCATTGCCTGGTACTGCACGAGAGTCAATGGAGAAGAAAGATCTGCATTTGCGAAAGCAGTCATCAGCACGTCTCCATTAGACAGATAGATAACCTTCACTGTTGGTCCGCGCTTACCGTCAATCTTTTTGTACTTAGACGAGTAGGCATGGATGGATACTTCATCCCCGAGTCGTTTCTCGTGCAGAGCTAATAGCACCTGAGCTACCGGCAGCCATTCCTCACCCAAAAACGGATTTTCGATTATGTTCTTCATCTTTGCCCTCTCTTGTTTGTCTATATGTTTTCTCCTTGAGTTGGTCGGTGCTGCTTGGTTAGAGCAGCCCTTCCCTGTCAAAGAATTCCACTACGTCAGCCCAGGTTGCGTATCGGCCGTCTCTACCGCTCTTCTCATCCTTCTGCCCAAAGTGAATGTGTAGTCCATCGAAGCTATCTGCACCATTCTTAGTGCGGTCATCGATAAGAATTGCACCCTTGTTCAGGTTCTTGTGGTGAGTAAGAATCAGCCTCTTGTGTAAGTGGTTTGGCTGTGTCTGCGCCTCATCTAGGAACTTGTCCTTGCCAAAGTATCTGTGGATCCACTCAATCTTGTGCTGCCAAGCTGAAGGATTGTTCCAAGGAGCTGTTGACAGAATGTATAGCTCGATCTTTGGAGATGCAGCTAGTTTCTTAACTGCCTCTACTGCACCTTCAAGTGGTTCCATAAGTGCGAAGATTCCATCTACTTCATCAAACTCTGTCGTTGTATCTCTAACTTCCTGAGGAAGTTTGTTGATGCCACTAACGAAGTCCACAAGAACGTTGTCCATGTCTACGTAAACGATGTTTGGTTGGGTCATTTGTTTCTCTCTTTCTTTGTTTGCTTGATTTACAAGGAGTCGCACTATAAATTGATCTCTGGGTTCTGCCTCGTGGTCGCAGCCCAGTACAGGTGCTTCGATCGCTCACTTGGTTCAATTCCACCTGCAAAAAACACGAGAAGTAGCTCGACCAGAACATCGTCGCTTAGTTTTCTGAGGAAGTCTAGGACTTGCCAGTCCCACTCATCATGAGCAACGACTCGCGATTCTAGGCATCCTCCTGCTGGAAACATGTTGTTGAACTTCCACAGGGTATCTTTACCACGTTCGTGACGAGCCTCTAATTCAGCCACGCTTACTTGACTCAAATCAAAGATTCCTGGTTGGTTTCTTCCAGACAATTTGTAACGTCTTTCACATTCGTCTTTGCAGTTTTTCAGATTGTCTTTACCCCAACGATCTTTTTCTCTGCCTTGAATGACTGCAAACGCGAGCAAGTCGTCTGAGGAATTGAACGGGTCCAACTCTTGAAGTTGCGAATGAATATCTTCCATCCTCATGTGGCGCATTTCAGAAGGCATGATTCTCTTGGGTAATTTGCCTCGCGAGACACCAGAGTTCCTAAAAATCTTTCTTGAAAGTGTTGGGTTGCGTTGAAGATCATGTCTGAGCTGTCTCAGAATGTGCATCAAGTCCCCGTCTAGCTGGGATTGAAGTTTCTCGATATTGCGATTTCTGCCTTCACGCAACTCCCAATCCATCTCCAGATCTCTCAGAACGAGAAAATTGCCGTCTACTGATAGGAACCAAGCCATCACGACAGATTGTTGTTCTCTTTCTAAGTAAGCCAACGATTTGGGATCGACTATTTTCGTTCGGTGTCTGCTAATGATTTCTTCCAAATCCCACTCCGACACTTCTTCAAGGTATAGGAAGCTTCCAATGTGCCTCTTCCCATTTACCTCATGTTCGAATGCGGTGTGTACTTCGCGCACAATCATTTCTAACCCTTTCTCCAGAACTCGAGGTCTGCTTTCTCGAGTAACCATGCTTCGAAGCGTGAGTTACTTAGAGCTGCTTCACAACGGTTATCACGAATTAGCCTGATTGCATCCTCAGGTGAGTACCCGTCACGAATCAGAACTAATGCTGTGACTAATCCTGACCTATTTATCCCCGCTTGGCAACGCACAAGAACCTTCTTGCCGCTCTTCCAGTCAGCGTGGACTTCTCTAACCATGAAGAATAAGTCTCTCTCAGGGTCCAGATCAGACATGTCACCATCGTGGAAGGCAAAGCGCATTTCCTTCACGCTTCTGCCAACTGCATTAGCTGCAGAATAAAGGGTAGCGACTGTGTCAAAGTGCTTCTTGGTAACTTGGCCTGTTGAAATCGCAGGGAAGTTGCGAGCGTAGTCGAATGAGCTTCCGCTCTCCCTCAGGTAAGCACCCATGGTGTCACTGTCGTCAGTTCCGCCTTGGTAAAGGCCTGGGCAAACTTCGTTCCAGAGTTCTACTGGATAGTAATTAGTATTCATTTTCTTTATCTTTCTATTTCTAAACTTTTGTAATTGGTTCGGTTGAGCATTGGGACTGTTGCACGCTGTGATTGCAACTGCGATCAAAGATCACAACCTCACCTATTGGAGCTTTGCGAATCATCAGTGAGTGTTCTTCGCACTGTACCTCGCGAGCGGAGCACACAGGACAGATCAACCAAAAGGCTGCTGGTTTCCTGCATGTCTCCCACTCACATGGCCTGTCTTTCTCATCTAAGCCTTCAACGTTGAAAACTATTTCAAGGAAAGTTTTGTCAAGGCTTTCGATTTGCTTAGGCTGCATTTCGTTGGTCGCTTTCCTCCGAACCAAAAGCTGCACTGACCTCGTTGTAGATGGTTTCAACAACCAATGCCCAAGTCTCTGGAGTTTCCTTTTCAGGCTGGTAACCACCGGCTCCACCAATTAGAACTCTTCCCTCTGAGTGCTTGATTGCCATCTCTGCAACCATCTCAGCTGCATACTTGAAGCCCTTTGCGGTGTAGTTGTTGTCCACCCCGATACTGTTTGGCCCGGTGTGGCCATCAGCACCAGCAGCAAGCAAGATCACATCTGGCTGATATTCGTCGATGATCTCTTTAGCTCTGTCGATAGCGTCCATGAAAACTTCATCACCGTCTCCGGATCTGACACAGAAGTTGTAGCAGTGATCTGCTTCATCGTGAATAGCGCCGAATGTGGTTTGGAATTTGTAGCCGCTAGGAAAGATGCTGCCATTGTGAATAGAGATTCTAGGGATGCCAGAACCTTCTAGCATCTCGGCAACACCATCGCCTGCGTGAATGTCCCAGTCCAGGTATAGAACCTTGAGTCCTGCTTTTTTCAAAGCAATGGCGGCATACGCCATGTCGTTGAAGACACAGAAGCCGGATGCTGAGCTGTACTTTGCGTGATGCTTAGCACCTTGAGGATTGAACACAACCTTTGCTGCCCCTGCCAGGATCAGCTCAACTGCTCGGATAGTTCCTTTGAACATCACATACGCTGTCTGACCCATGATCGGCTTGGTACCTGACCACTGGCCGCAGACGCCTGCCAACACGCTCTTGATAAACCCTGAGTCGTGAGTAGCCTCTAGAGCTTTCATGTCAGATGCTTCCTTGGCCTCATCAACAGGATCAACGATCACCGCTTTTGAACCAAGAGCTTTCACAAGAAGGTTTAGGGCATTCTTCGCTCTGATTGGGTTGGTTGGGTGCGAGCCATCGCCCGGACCTAGTAACCAGTTAAGGTATAGGTCGCTGTATACGATTGCTAGTTGGTTTTTGATTGTGTTCACTTCTTTATTCCTTTTCTTCGTCGGACGAGTCCTCTTCTTTCATTGCTTCCACCATTTGCTTATGCAATTGGTTTACGTGTGCAAGCCGTTCAGCTGGTGTCATTGCTTTCCACTTCTCAGCGTTCAGCTCAAACACCACCGGCTTCTTTTCTTCATCGCCCACTAGTTCTTCTCTTCTTCCGACCAGTTGACTTCTCTTGCCTCAGACTGAAAAACACGTTGACGCAGCTCTTCAGCTGCTTTTTCGGCCCAAGCGATTTGCTCTTGCTCTGATAAGTCCTCTGGAACATCAGTCAAGGGCTTCTTCTGAGTTGATCTAGGTTCAGCATCTGAGTGAGATAGCGAGTTGCCATCTGCATCTAGAAGTGGACTACGTGCCTCATCATCTTCAACAGAGAGCATGGCTGCCCACACTTGGTTCAGTGCAGAAGCAAATTTCTTACCTCTGGTTTGAACAACGCGATTCTTGAAGTTCGAATAGCTAAGTTCACTACCGCGATCCAAGAACCATTCGATGAAAGGTCCATCGGTCACGAAAACCCTGTATGGGTAATCGCCGTGCGGTGAACGCTTGACCTCTACTTGAGCTTTTGCAGCCAGTAGTTCGAGAGACTCTCTGTCTCTCGAACGTACTGTCACAACGCCTGGGTATTCTGGTTTACGAACTGCTGAGATGAATCCGGTGTCAGTAAATATCCACATATTTAGTTACCTTCCTGATCTCTAGGCTTACGATCACGCATCTGACGATTCTTAAATTCCTTCATCATCTTGCGCTTGTAGTTAATGTCACCTTCGTAAGCCATGTTCATAAACATCTCGCTTGACTGCATAAGTCGCATCGATGTTCTATCTCCAAGGTGGTTTCTAGCCATGAAGTCCTGCAGGTCCTTGCCTGCTGCTTCCAGTAATGCATTCGCTTCAGCCATCCGACCTTCGTCGAACAAGCGCTCAGCTTCATCCCAGATCTGCTGCAAACGAACTGCCTTTAGCTCACCGACGATGTCGTTGTCGCGCTTAGGCTCGACCCACTTATCGGCTGCAACTAGTTCAACCTCAAATGTTTCTGAGTTTGAAATCTTGTCACCGGTAAGTGCATCGATGTACTCCCAAGCGACTTTGACACCTTGCTTGATGCCAGGAGCTGCCATGTCGTGACCATCAAGAATTAGATCAAAGACCACATTCTTTTCTTCGCCACCAGCAACATCACCAAGAAGTGTCTGAACGTGACCATGAGTCTTGTTCCACTTCTTCATGCGTCTTCCTGCAATGATGTTTGTCTTGCTTCCTAAGAAGTCAGGACCAATGGTGATCTCGAAGTTCACTTCGAGCATTGTCTTTAGTAGCAGACCATCAATCTCAGCCTGAAGACCATCAAGAGCTTCACCCTGCTTGACTGCGGCAATGTGGTTTCCATTGCCACCATCAGCCAGAGCGCTCAAGATGTTCTCGTCATAGCCACTACCAATACCCATGGTTGTAGTGACAACTAGATGCTCGGTTGCCTGAGTAGCTAGTTGACCTAGAGCTACTGGATCTGTGACTCCCTGGTTAGCCTGACCATCGCTAAGCAAGATGATGGTGGTTTCGATGCCGCTCGGTGCAGATTTAGCTTGCTCAAGACCAAGACGGTATCCAGCTTCAAGGTTGGTGCTACCGCCAGCGCTAATGTTCTTGACGCTCTTGATAACCTCAGCCATGTTGTGGTTCTTGACTTGGTTTAGCGCAACGTTGACGATTGCTTGGTCGTCAAAGCTGACTACTGCGATGTAGTCTTCTGGGTGCAATCTAGGAAGGGTCTCCAGGATGGTGTTGATGACAACTTCAAGGCGACCGCCTGCCATTGAGCCAGATCTGTCGATTACAAAGACCAATGACTTGGTCTTGTGCTGGGTTGCTGCTAGCACTGGGGCAGCCGGTGCTGTGATTTCCAGCATGATGCCAAGCTGTGTTGGCTTGCCCTGCTGGCACTTGTCGTGTTCTTTTCTTAGTTGGATCATGTCTTCGCTTTCTGTGGGTTTTGCCCTACATAATAAGTAACTGCGGAAGTGCTCTAATTATTCCCGAATTTGGGTAAATCTAGCAGAAAAATTCATGTATAAGATGAAGTATGAACATGACCCCCGACATTGTGAGCTCCGTATCCTTGGATCTGGTGCTATTCACAGTGGTGGACGCCCAGAGCCTTTCTGAGAGCCTCTGGGACGATTCACTCTTATCCCTTGGCAACTACGCTGAGCGGCCTCGTTCCGGATATGCCCTTTTCGTTGTAACTGTTCCCGCTAACGATGACACCCATCCAGAACTGAAGAACCGAAGACTATTACCAGGTGGGCACTTAAAGAAAACCGAAACACTGGCCGAATCTTCCCACAGAATCGTAAAAGAACAACTTGGGTTAGACCTCAAAAAGTGGCTTTGGGAAGTAAAAGCATTTGACGCTCTTGACCGAGATATCCGAGAGCCCAAGGAGCGCATCATCTCCTTGGCATATTGGGCCATGGTTGAGTTCAACCTGCTCAGAAAATACCTAGGTGGTCGCGAGCAAGTTGGTCTTGAACTCGTGAATTCCATTCCATATATGGATAAGTTCGAACAAGATATGGGACCTCTTGAAATGTTCGACGGAGTTTGCCGCTTTGGAAATAGAACTATGCCTTCACCAAGTTCATTTAGAGCACACTTCAAAACTTTGAGTAAAGACTTACCTGAAGGACAGATTCTTGGCCTAGATCACGATGAAATGGTCTTCTTTGCCTGGCGAAAGCTAAGGCACGCTTTTGACGGTCGCGTAGATCCATTCCGCTACCTTGGTAACAATCCTTTGGGTGGGGAGTTCAGGATAAGTGATCTCCATGAATTCACAGAAGTTTGCCGAGGTGAACGTATCCAGAAAGACCTATTCAGAAGACAGATGATGTCTGATGATAGGTTCCTTCGTGAAACTGGTAAGACTGACAAGAGCAGAGCTGGTAAGCCGGCGATGCTATACAGCCCGCTATCTATTCGGGCTGAAAAGAATATGCCGGAATAGGTTCACTGCTCTAAGCGGAACAATTCAGTTAACCCAAACACTGATCTAACTGGATAACTCAAATACTCTGACCATTCAGCAAGCCTCGGTTCTCTCCAAACATAGTCATCCGCTACTTGAGCAAGGCATGCCCAGTAGAAGACTGTGACTAGATCTATGGTTAGAAAGTTTTGAGTCTCATCTTCATAGACTCTGCCAAGAATTCTTCTCAGTAACTGAGGTACTTGGTGTAAGCCATACTCATGCAAGGTATCTAGAACTAAAAGCTCTACTTGATAGGCTCGTTTAGCGTTCCAGATTGGGGAAGCATCAGACCTATGCAACATGCTTGTTATGGTCAGTGCTTTTCTGAAGGTAGCTGAGTCCATAGCGACAAGGAGGCCTTCAAATCTTTCTAGTTCGTAGCCTGCAAACCTTAGATCGAGAATGTCTGGGTAGTAGAGGATTCCGAC
>Ga0164293_10001615_pt1 | contig 18883 bp, 17 predicted proteins | sample GEODES118metaG_FD_111487 | JGI IMG/M metagenome (GOLD analysis project Ga0164293, IMG submission 111487) | Eutrophic lake water microbial communities from Lake Mendota, Wisconsin, USA - GEODES118 metaG | ecosystem: Environmental > Aquatic > Freshwater > Lake | place: USA: Lake Mendota...
AAGACGTGATGCTAACAATAATCAAGATATGATGGTAAGACGTGATACTAACAATAATCAAGATATGATGGTAAGACGTGATGCTAACAATAATCAAGATATGATGGTAAGACGTGATGCTAACAATAATCAAGATATGATGGTAAGACGTGATGCTAATAATAAATTAGCCGAATTAAGAAATTCAATGAAAGCCAATAATATTGAACTTAAAGAAGACATCCATCGATTAGATATGATGCAAGCTCTTATTAGTAAATTAGAAGAAGATAATCAGATATTAAAAGAAAAATTGAATACAAATAATAGTGAATTGATACGAATAAATGAATTAAAACAACAAATTGCTAATGAATTTAATGATTTAACAAAAAAAAATGAAGAAATAGATAATAAACAACAACTAATAAATTTAAAAGAAGCTGAATTGATAAAGAAAGAGATGGATGTGAAACAATTAATATCAAATTATGATTATTTATTTAAAACGAATCAAATACAAATGGAAGTTACAAATTCAGAAAATAGTTCATCTTATATTTGGCCTATAAATAATGGCCAATCGACAGGTTATGTTGTAACTGGATTAAAATTAATGTCCTATTCATTACCAATACCTCGATTTAATATAGAAGAAAATAAAAATGATTGTTTATCTTTAAAAGTCAATGATACTATAATTACTATAAACTTAGAAACTGGTAAATATAGTATAGAAGATTTAATAAGCATATTAAATAGTAAATTAAAAGAAAATGATGATACTTTAACTATATCATTAAATAGTCAACAAAATATTATTATTGAATCAACTGATAGTATGAAAGAATTAACAATAGAATCTACTATGTTATCTAAAACAAATTTAGGATTTATTAAAACTGTTACTGGTAATAAATTGGTATCAGATAATTCATGGGATTTAAGGATTGAAGATAAAGTATATTTATATTTAAATAATATATCAGAAGATGTACCGTTTGGTATATTATATTTTAATGGCATGTCGATATGCCAATTTAAATTTCAGAGTCCATTCATGTTAGATAATTTAGATATAATATTTAAAGATTCTAAAGGAAATAAGTATAATTTTTATAATTTACCCCATTCATTAAATATATTATTAGATACAATTCAATAGAATGTCTTCTTACTAAGATTTTAATTGTTACTTGTGATATTATTAACATTCCTAAAGTATTCTTCTCTATTTTTATTCATCATTTCATCACTTGTAATATTATTAACAATATTATCAAAAGATTCACCACTTACTAATCTAACAATAAAATTTATAGAATAAACACCACATTCTGAATTTTCAAATTGGTGTTGTTTCATATTATATCTCACATCAATTTCACCACCTAATAGATTTTTTAGATGCATAGCTAAAGGATCATTTTTATTAATATTACCTTTTGTTTTTTTAATAGCTTTTAATTTTGAGATTATATCATTAATTGGTAAATTTTTATGATATTTTTTATTATACAAATATTTGGTAACTCTATTTACAAATTTACGTATTCTTTTACCAGGAACTTTTCCAACAGAATCAAAAAAATAGATTTGATTCTTTTGTAAATCAGCATATAATGCAACCCAATGAGAACCACTTTTATAATGTTCATCGAGATTAATAACCATACCAATTTTATGTTTCCCTTCTTTTTCAATATTTGCAAAATTTAAATTAGAAATCCCAAGAACTGCAAGATCATCAAAATCATAGGGAACTGCTCCTAAAAACAAAAAATCTTTATGAACATTCATATATTGTTCCACCACATCATTAATATGATTTGTGCTTAACCATTCATATTTTTTTGTGGGTCCTTTTGGTCTAAATGTATTATTCTCAATATCTTCATCTTCTAATTTTTTTATAATATCTAAACGTAACCAACATGTTTGTTCATTACATTGATTTTTTAATTTAGTCTCTAATTCCTTAACTAATTCTGCTTTATCTAAATTAATATTAATCTTATCAGTATTTGTTTTATTGTAATTTTCTGCAATCTTTTGTAGCGATTCTAAAGTAAGACATGAACCATCTGTAAAATCTTTCCCAGGTGCACATTTCTTTTGTTCATTAGGATTAATAATCATTATTTTTAATTAGATTTTTTTATTAAAATATTCTAATTACGATAAATTATATAATCATAACCTAATGTATCTTCATAATAAGAAATACTATCATGAAATAGATGTATAATTGTATCATTTTCTGTTTTAATCATATAATCAAAAGGATTACTACCGATTGCAACAATTGTACCCTTTCTTGATGTCAACATATCAAGATATTTTTGACTATAAGGATAGAAACATATAGTTACTATATCACTAATCTTCAAATCTGTTAAATTTACTGTGTTAGAATTCATTAAAATATTTAAAAATAATATAAATATTAATTTCTTCAATTTTTGTTTAATTAAAATCTAATATAATGATATACATGTCATATCACAATAAATATCTTAAATATAAAACAAAATATTTTCAGTTAAAACAGTCTCAAATTTCTCAAAAAGGCGGCTCTCGTAATAATACTAATAATATTTTAGAAATAGATGAATTATCAGAAACACCAACTATGAATTCAAATAATTACTTTTTAGGTGGTTCTGAAGAAAGTCCTAGAACTTTAGATTCTGAATCTGTAGAAGAAAAAAGTTATTCTTCAACTACTTTATCAAAAAATTCTAAAGGAATTTTAGATAATGAACCTATTAAAGATGAAGAAGAAAGTTCCAGTGTAGATTCAGACTCTTTATCTAGTTTATCTTCATTATCAGAAACACCTACTGAAAAACAATCTGAACGTAATTCTAATAAATCTGATTCTGATGTATCACTCCCACCATTATCTGATACACCTGTTTCTAAAAAATCAGATAATAATAAAGATGATTCTGAATCAAGCGAATCAGAATCAAGTGAATCTGAGGACGAATCTAATAATGAATTAAGCAATTCTGATGATGAATCTGTTGAACAAACAAATACAGAATCAAATGCAGAAAATGATGAACAAGATGGTGGTCGTAAGAAAAAGGCAATGAAAAAATATATGCGTAATTTTATTCAAGATTCTGATTCATCAAGTGTAGATACTAGTGATTCAACAGACACTTTATCAACATTATCCGAATTAGATAGTGATAGCGATTAAATTGTTTCTTGTGAATCGATTTAAAAAAATACTTATTATATATATATATAATGATTCAAATTAATGGTGTAGATGAATTGGATGACTTTATTTTAGATAATATTGATAATAAAGTGGTTGTATTATATTTTGGTGCAGTGTGGTGTCAACCATGTAAACTCCTTAAAGCTAAATTAGAAGAGGAAGATACTAAAAATATGATGCCCAATTTAGCAGTTTGTTATTTAGATGTTGATATGCCAGAAAATGAAAAATTATGTGAACAGTATAATGCAGAGTCTTTACCAACTCAAATTTTCATTAAATTAGATGAAGAAGATAGAGTAGAAGAAGTAAGTCGTATTGAAGGATTTAATTTTAATAAACTTAAAACACAATATGATAATTATGTTAATAGCGAACAACAAATTTTAGGTTTTGAATAATTTATTCATAAAATAAAAATTGATAGATTGCTCACAATTTCGCAATATTGTTATTAAATCACATGCACGATTTCATTCCTTAATAAAAAAATTGTTGGATTATTGCTACGCATCAACCAAATGATTTTTTGAGAAATTGCTATACAATCTCTCAAAAAATTGATAAATAGTATTATTATTATTATTATTTACATATTTTAATGTCAAACAAATTTACTGTTAATAAAATTAGACTTTTAAGTTGGTGGGAATATAATTTACCATCAAATACTGAATGTAGTATTTGTCGAGAAAGTCTTAATACTAATAGTTTATATCATCAAGATAAGGGTCTAGATTCTTATGTTGTAGAAGGAACGTGTACTCATTCATTTCATTACGAATGTATTAAACCTTGGATTGAAAAGAACAAACATTGTGCTCTTTGTATGAAACCTTGGGCATATAAGAACAAACCTATTGAAAATGTCTTAAATAAATAATATGTAATTCTTTTATAATGCAACAAAAATACAATTATGATTATGAAATTGGTGTAGATGAAGCAGGACGAGGTCCTTTAATAGGACGAGTTTATGCTGGAGCAGTAATTTGGGGGGCTAATACAAAAAATAATATGAATATAATTGATAGTAAGAAATTGTCTGCAAAAAAAAGAGGTATTGCACTAAAATGGATTAAGGAAAATGTATATGCTTGGGGAGTTGGTTATGCAGAACCTAGTGAAATTGATAGTATTAATATTCTCGAAGCAACTCGAGTAGCAATGGAACGAGCTATTGATGATTTGAAATCAAAAGTTACAGATAAAATGGGGCTTGCTAATACTATGAATCATCTAATCATTGATGGATGCTATTGGGAAAAGAAATTTCCTAATTATAAGGTTATATCAATAGTAAAAGGTGATGCAAAGTTTCTATCTATAGCAGCTGCATCTATTATTGCAAAAGAATATCACGATATGCATATCAGAGAATTATGTAAGACTAATATTGAATTGAATGAAAGATATGATTTAGAAAGTAATATGGGATATGGAACAAAAAAACATATGGAAGGATTAGCTAAATATGGTCCTAGTATATATCATAGAAAATCATTCAAACCTTGTAATACAAACCTTGTACAATAACAATTTAATATTTGCTGATATTTTATTTAACTTAATAAAAATTGATAAATAATATATTTGCTATAATTATTTATTATTTTTTAATGAGTTTTCAAGATTGGACACCTGTTAATATTGGTAATAAAGCTAATAAGCCTAAAGAACCAACTCAACCCAAAACTACTTATTCTGGTAATACTAGTGGTATTACTGTAAAGAAAATTTATGATTCAAATGATCCAAATGCAGAACCCGAAACTCGTCCCGTTATGATGGAACGAGAGTTTGGACTTAAAATGCAAAAAGCGCGGACTGCTAAAGGTATGAATCAGCAACAACTTGCTACCGCCCTATCTATTCCTCTTGCTACGATTAAAGATTATGAAGCAGGGAAGGGTGTTCGAATTGGGAAGGTTGTAGATATGATAAATCGATGGATTGCAAAGAATACTTAATATTAATTTATTATATAAATATAAATGTTATATAAAAATTTAGAGTTATTTGGTAAAATTATAAAAAATTTATGAATTAAAAACAATTTAACAGAATATGAACTTGCAAATATCTTAAATTCATGTAATATATATTATAGATTATGAAAATAATAAAGGAATTTATGATAGATTAATTATATCAAAAATAAATAATTGGATTGCAAAGAATGCTAGTCAATAAATTCACATTCTACGTCATCAACACACTCTTTTAATTCATTTATTTCATCTGATTGAATCATATTAATTATTTCACCATTTTTAGTTTCAATTATTTTAATTTCAAAACCCATTTTCCTATATAATTTTCGTCTATTGTATCCTTGATTTACAAAACTTGGTAACATATCAGTAAAATCATAAATTGTTGGTCTAACATTTGGATCAATCTTTCTAATTACTCGTCCTACAGCTTGTTCTACTTCTCGCCTTGAAGTGACCATAAATAGTGTATTTAAATCTGGAATATCAAGAGCTTCAGAAGCCATTCCATACGATGCAAAAATAACTTGCGCTAATTCAGCTTGTTTTAATGCTTTTTGTTTCATTCCGCCAACATAATAATCAGTAGTAGTTATTTCTCTTTCATCTAATCTTTTTTTGAGTGCATTAAGATGTTCAATCCTATCAGATAAAATTAAAATTTTTCTTTTATCTTCTATAAGAACTTCTTCCATCATATCAATAATAAATTTATTTCTTCTTCCAATTGTTGTAATCTTATTAATTGTTTTTGCTCGATTTACATCACCAGTTCGCATAAAGAATTCTTTAAATTTTTCATGTTCAATGTCATAATTAATAATTTTAACTAGAACACGATTATTTTCCTCAACTGCTGTTTTATACATAATATCTCCAAAATACCAATATAAAATTTTTTCTAATTTATCACTACGTTTTGGAGTTGCACTCAATCCAATTGTTAATTTAGATGCAATAAGCGGTAGTGCTCTTGAAAAATATTGTGAAGGTGCATGATGTGCCTCATCAAAAATAACCATACCAAAATCTCTAAAAATATCAGCATCATATTTATCTTTAGCAATTGATTGTAACATACCAATAACAATATCATTTCCATCTACTTCTATTTTATCTTGTTGAATAATACCAATTTTTGCATCTGTAAATTGTTCTGCTCGTTCTTTCCATTGATTCAATAAGAAAGTTTTATGAACAATTACAAGAGTTTTTACTTTAAACATACAAGCTAAATATAAAGATAACACAGTTTTACCTGCAGCACAAGGAAGACATAATACACCTCCATCATTCTTCTTAATATGAGGAACAACCATTGCTATGATTTCTTCTTGTTTCGGTCTGAGATTTCCTTTAAAAGTACAATTAATAGATTGACCTACAATTTCTTTGTTTAGGTCAGGTTTACCTATTTTATTAAGACCATAATATTTAGGTATGCAAAGATATTCATCATTTTCTTGATAGACATTAAATTTATTAGAATCATCTTTTTTAACAAAATTGCATATTTGAAAAGGTTGAACTGTCAGCTCCTTCTTAATAATTTCAATAATATTATTATATTTCTTAGTTTTTGGTACAAGATAACCTTCTTTGCATAATATCGTTTTATCCATTTAAATTATATTAAAATATAAAATTTACCTTTTAAATTTCAATTTTATAAAAAGTTTAAATTTTTTTATAAGGCATAATATAATGGAGTCAATTGACCAAATGTCAAACCAAGTGTCAACTGGTATTAACAAAGTTTTAGATTATGTTAATAATGATAAAATATTAAATGCTATAGTTGGTATGTTATTAGTTTTGTATGCTGCTATGGCCGCCCCAAAATTACCAGAATCTATTGCTAAAGTTTTTAATAATAGTTATTTTAAAATTGGGTTTATGTTTATGATTGGTTATTTAGCAAATAGAGACCCTGCAACATCTATTATTGTAGCAGTTGCCTTATTTGTTACATTACAAACTGCTAGTTCGCATGATTGTGTTACTAAAATAGTTAATACAGTAAAGCCAAAAACAACAGAAAGATTTATTGAATTATTAGAATCTTTTACACCTGACCCTAAATTATCTGTACCTCTATCACCCACTACATCTACTGCTATTCAAAATGCTATTGATAAAGCAACACAGTTATCTCAAGTTGCATCAAGTGCTCTTTCTAATAATATGACTGCTAAAGCAAATGATGCTCAAACTAAAGCTATTTTACAACAAGTGAAGGTTGATACCTTAGTTAAAGCTGCTGAACTTAAAGAAGATGCTAAGAAGGCTATAGCAATTGGTAACAATGAGGTTGCTAAAGAAAAAGAAAAGAAAGCTATGGCAGAAACAGCAAAAGTTAATTTAATTACTAAATTAGAAAATGCACCTGCAACTAATTCTATAGTTAAAGATATTGTAAATGCTAAGAATACTAAAGATGCCGCTCTTATTGCCAAAAATGAAAAGAAACCAGAAGCTGCACAATTAGCTCTAGATGCGGCTAAGAAAGAAGTTAAAGTACAAGCACTTGCAATGGTAGATAATCTCAAGATAGCTGCTGTACAAGCTAAAAATAATGGCGAGGATGAAAAGGCTAAATTATTATTAGCAAATGCTGCTAAACAATCTATTGTAATAAAAGCTGCTAATAAAGCAGATGCTCAAACAAAAGCTGCTACAAAAGCTGCTGCTGTTGGAGATACTAAGACTGCTGCTAATATGTCTAAAGAAGCTGCTAAAAATAATGCTATAGTTACAGCTGCTACTACTACTATGGCTTTGAAAGAATCAGCTATTAAATCAATGGCTGCTGGTAATATGAATCAAGCTGCTGCAACAATGGATAAAGCTGTTAATCAATCCATTATTGTTGCTTCTGCTGCTAAAGAATCAGCTAATAAAGATGCTGCTGCTAAAGCAAAAGCATCTGGAGATGTTAAATTAGCTCAAGCTCTAACAAAAGAAGCCAATAAACAATCTGCTGTTATCAATGCTGCTGTTAAAGCAGATGAAGCTAAGAAAGCATCTGATGTTGCAAAAGCTTCCGGTAATGTAGAAGCTGCTAAAATATTATCTAAGGAAGCTAATAAACAAATGACTGTAGTAGCAGCTGCTGCGAAAGCAGATATGTTAAAACAAGTAGCTTCTAGTGCAAGTACTATGGGTAATAATTATCTTGCCATTGCTCATGCTCAAAATGCTGCTAAACAAATGGCTGTCGTAAATGCTGCTATAAAAGAGGAATCTCATGTTAATGCTATGAAAAAAGCTATGGCTGCTGGTGATGTTAAGAAAGCAGAATTTCATAAAGAAGAAGCTGCTAAACAAGCCACAGTAATAAATGCTGCTAATAAAGTAGCCACTCTTCAAGATGCTGCTAATAAGGCTATGATAGTTGGCGATGTTAAGAAAGCAGAAGCTAAAACAATAGAAGCTACTAAACAAGCTGCTGTAGTAAGTGCTGCTTCTAAGATGGATGCTAATCTTAATGCAGTTGCATCAGCCACTACTCCTGCAAATAAAAAATTAGCTATGGCTGAAGTTGCAAAGAACGCATCTGTTATCAATGCTGCTGTTAAAGCTGATGTTCATTCAGAAGCTGCTAAAGCTGCTGTTACATCAGGTAATATGAAATTAGCAGCTGCACATGCAACTGAAGCTGCTAAACAAGCTATTGTGCTTAAAGCTGCTGCAGATGCCACTGCTCTCACTATGGCTGCTGCTAAATCTGCTGCCTTAGGTAATGCACCTCTTGCTCAAGCACAAACTAAAGAAGCAGTTAAACAAACTGCTGTAGTTGTTGCTGCAACTAAAGAAGAAGCTGCTAAAAAAGCTTCTGTGCAGGCTCTTGCTGTAGGTGATGTGAATAAAGCACAAGTTCTTCAGAAAGAATCTATTAAACAAGGAGCAATTGTTACGGCTGCTATGAATGCAGATATTGCTAAACAAGCTGCCAATAAAGCAGTTAGTGTAGGTGATATCAAGTTAGCTAAAGCTAATGCTAAAGAAGCAGTAAAGAATGATGCAGTTATAAATGCAGTAATTAAATCTGCCGAGCTTAAAGTTGCTGCCAAACAATCAGCTGCAGCTGGTGATATGAAAGCTGCTACAGCTCAAACTAAAGAAGCTGCTAAGCAAACAGCTGTTGTAAATGCTGCTGCTAAAGCTGAGATTGCTAAAGCAACTGGAAATATGACAGAAGTTGCTAAACAAAATACAATTATTAGTGCTACAGCTAAAGCAGATATTCTTAAAACCCTTGCAACTCAAGCTAAAGTAAATGGTGATATGAAAGAGGCTAAAGAAGTTAAAAAATTAGTTGCTAAAGAAGAAGCTAAAGCTAGTGCTCTTGTTAATGCAGAACAAAAAACAGCTGCTGCTACAATAGCTGCTGCAAAAGGTAATATAGTTGCTGCTAAGACTCTTGCTAAAGAAGCAGCAAAAATGGAAATTAAAGCAGTTTCTCTTGCTAAAGCAGATGTTGCTAAAGAATCAGCAAAAGAAGCTAAAATGAATGGTGATATGAAAGCTGCCAAGACTCTTGCTAAAGAAGCAACTAAACAAGAAGTGAAAGCTCTTGTTATAATGAAAGCAGATACTCATACTAAAGCTGCTAAATCAGCTGCTACAAAAGGTAATATGACTGCTGCTAAAGCTCATGCGACTGAAGCAGCTAAAATGGAAGCTCGTCTTAATACTCTTGTAAAAGCAGAAGTCCAAAAAACTGCTGCTCAACAAACTAAAGCACCTGAACAAGCTGCTAAGATGCTTAAAGAAGCTAGTTTACAAGAGAAGAAAGTTGTTGCTGAAGTTAAAGCAGAAGAACATAAAAAAGCAGCTAATAAAGCAGAAACCAAAGGTATGGTTGATAAGGCAGATACTCATCATAAGCTTGCAGCTAAATATGAAGCAAAACTTGTTAATTATGATAATAAATTAACATATGCTGATATTGACGATGCCTTTAAACTTTTAACCGAAACTGATTCTGAGACTAGCAGTGATAAATCAGTTATGGGAGATTCATTACTTAGACATCATAACAAACAAGTACAACAATCACGTGTTAAAGTAGTTGATTCTGTTTATCAACCTGATTATATGCCCGAAATATCTTCTGAAGAAATAAATACTAATCAACGTAAATCATTTGGTACTGTTGATTATGCTAAATTCTAAATATCATATAGTCTAAAATAATATTCATATAAAATATTATTTTTCTCTTATATATTAATGGCTCATGTTAAAAAACATAAAGACTTACATCTACATATTGAAAATGTATATAATTTTCAAACTGAATTCAAAGCAATCTGTAGTCAATATTATGACGATGATTCTATTATAGAACAACCTAGTATATTACCTCCTGTTGAAAGAATTATTGTACTTGGAGATGTTCATGGTGATTGGAATAAATTAATTAAAGCACTAAAACTTGGTAAAGTTATAGATGAAAATAATAATTGGAATGGTGGTAATACAGTTGTAGTTCAAGTAGGTGACCAAATTGATAGATGTAGATATGTACGAGGCGGTCCTACATGTGATAAGAAAGAGGCGACTCCAAATGATGAACCACATGATTGGAAAATATTACAATTCTTTACAAAATTACATAAACAGGCAATTAAGAAAGGTGGAGCTGTTTACTCATTAATGGGTAATCACGAATTAATGAATGTACAAGGTGATATGCGATATGTTTCATATCAAGGATTTAAAGAATTTGAAAATTATAAGAAATCAGATGGAACTATTATAAAAGATGGTGAAGAAGCTAGAAGATGGGCATTCAAACCAGGGAATCATATTAGTGAATTCCTTGCATGTACTCGCCAAGTAGCTATTATAATTGGTACAAATTTATTTGTTCATGCTGGTATTATTCCTAAACTAGTAAAAAAATATAGTGTACAAAATATCAATCAATTAATGAGTCTTTATTTATTAGATAAACTTAAAAATAAAACTCAATATGCAGATATATTTAGTCAATCTAAAGAAACACCTTTATGGACTCGTAGTCTTGGTAATATTGGTTTAAAACATTTTTCTAATCAGACTTCTGATGAGAATTCAAAAAAGAAAGAAAAAATGTTATGTAATGCTAATATTAAACTAGTAAAAGAAGTTTATGGAATTGATAATATAATTATTGGTCATACACCTCTATTAACTAATGGAATTGGTAGTATTTGTGATGGTGCAGTATGGATGACTGATTATGGTCAATCTGATGCTTTCAAACCATTTAAGAATGAACATACTGTTCAAGTATTAGAAATACTTCAAAAAGAAAATGAACCTAAAACTATTAATGTATTAAAAAAATAATTTTCACAAAAAGCCTTTCACAAAAAGCCTTCATCTTCATTACGTTCTGAAAAATATGATAAAATATCATCAAGTAATTTCTTTGGACAAGCTTCAGTAGGTATTAATAAACCATCTTCTCTTTTCATTACATGTAATGATGGCTCATACATATTATCAACTAATATTTGCCATCTTTCCATATATTTTCTATTTTTCTTATTCCCATGAAAATAATGTCTAATTACACCTGGTACATAACCTAATCGTAATTTTTTCATTTGAGTTTCATAGTCTACTATACTTTGTTTATAATTTTCCGTTGTCATAGCATTTAAACTTTTTATACCTTTATTAATTAAACATAATGCCATATTATGATCACCCGAACCTAAAATACTATGACTATATAATCCTCCAACTCTCTCATATGCTTTCCGTGTCATTGCCCAAGCAAATCCTGGATGCCAAAAATTAGGTCCATCCATTCCATATGGTCTATTTTTACTATATTGAAAACCAAAACTTGAAAAAATAGTCATTGCATTCATATTTTTATCCATATCAACTGCATGTGAAAATAATTGTATAATATCACAATAACCATTTAATATTTTCAATGTATCTAATGCCCAACTACTACTATCAAATTCAATATCTGCATCTATCCAAGCAAATGCTTTCCAAGTTTTAGGTAATAATTTTTTAACTCCCATATTTATCATATTCTCTTTATGCCACAATACTTGACTCATATCAGCTCTTAATTGTAAATGTTTTTTGTTATTTGATTTTGTTAAATAATAATTATGATTACCATATGCCAATTCAACTATATATAATTCTACATTTTCTTCATCATCAAATTTTTTAATAAATTCTCTAGCTAATATATAACGTCTGGCATATTGACAAGGATTTGATATTACTATAATACAATGTAGCTTATCTTCCACAGGTTCATTATTTTGTATCGCTAATTTAATATTATTAGTATTATATTCAATATTGTCAATTTCTATACCATTTATTATCGTCATTATATATTTTATATAAAAATATTTCTATAAATAGTTGCACTAATGGTATGATTCATAAATAACACTTTTTCGATGGGAATTATTTGATATAATTATATATTATGTTACCGATGCATATCATCGTAATCATATGAGCCACCTAAAATGATATAAAAAAATTGAAAAATATATATAAAAAAATCTTATTTTAAGTAATTAATGACTGAAAAAGTAGATATCAAAAAATTGAATAAGCTAAAAGATGGTGTTCAAAAATTCTTAGACGAACATCGTTTTACAGATGATTCCAAAGAACAACCAACCCATCTTTCATTTGGATTATTTCAAGGTAAATTTGTATTAGATAAACATCAGAGAAAAGAATTTATGAGTCGATATATAAAAGCAGTTGATGGAGGTGTAACTGATATGTCAATTCTAGAAAGACCAAAAGAATATGGTCCTATTATTATTGATATTGATTTGGAAATTCCTTCTGAAGATTATGAAAAAGATACAAGATTATATAATAATGAGATGATATGTGGTATTATTAAATTATATGTTGATGCAATCAATAAATATCTTGATGTTAATAAAAAAAATATAAAAGTGTGTCTTTTTGAAAAGCCAAGTGCTCAGGAAAAAGATTCTACATATAGAGATGGTTTTCATATTATGTTTCCAGAATTATGTTTAGATGCAAAGGTACGACATCTTTTACGTTATCATGTTGTAAAACAGGCTGAACAAACAAAATTATTTGATGGATTTACAAAGAGTGCTGATAAGATTATTGATAAATCAGTAGTATCAACTAATGCTTGGTTTCTCTATGGTTCAAAAAAGCCAACAGGTCAACTATATAAATTAAGTACAATTTATGATATGGATATGAATGTTCTCTATAATATGAATTCAATTGATATTGAATCTGGTGAAAATGTTTCTTATGATACTGAAACATTAGTACAATATTTCTCTTTACAATCTAGTACTTATACAAAAAAGAATTCTACAAAATTACGTGAAGAATATGTTGATTCTGATATTGATGCAGAATGTGAAAAATTAGGTATTAATTCAACAGTTAAAGCTGAACAAATCAAGATTAATATTGTTGCATCAAAAGAAGATGAAATTAGAACTGCAACAAAATATGTATGTATGTTAAGTGATACACGTTCAAGTGATTATCAAGATTGGATTAATGTTGGTCTTGCACTTCATAGTGTAGATAGTTCATTAGTATCAGCTTGGGTTGAATTCTCTAAAAAAGGTGGTTCTAAATATAAAGATGGAGAGTGCGAACGAATTTGGAGAAGTATGAAGTCCTTATCAACAGGTAACATGTTAACTATACGTTCACTATCATATTGGGCAAGACAAGATGACCCAAAACAATTCGAAGCATTTAAGAAGGAAGAATTTAAGATTCTGATGAAGAATAGTTTGAATGGAAATATTTATTCATTGGCAAAAAACGTTTATGCTAAATATTCAGACCGATATGTATGTTCCTCAATTAAATCAAATATTTGGTGGGAATTTAGAAATCATCGATGGAATCGTGTAGAAGAAGCTTATACTATGAAAATTCTTTTGTCTGAAGAGTTTGCAAATGAATATAATAAGGAAATTGCAGAAGTTAGTATTCGTGCAACTCAAGTCCAAGGATTTGAGAAAGAAGAATTACTTCAACGTAGAACAAAGATTGATAAAATTGTAGAAAATCTAATGAATACTCGTTTTAAGGAAACACTTGTAAAAGAATGTGCATCACTATTTTATGATAAGGATTTTGAACAGAAACTAGATTCTAATATTCATCTGATTGGTTGTGAGAATGGTGTATATGATTTACAAGCAGGTGTATTTCGTGAAGGTCGGCCAGATGATTATATTACACTTTCTACTAAGAATGAATATCATAAATGGAATGAAAAAAATCCATACAATAAACAAATTCTTAGTTTCTTTTCTCAAGTTTTGCCAAATGAGAATGTACGCAAGTATTTCTTAAATGCATTATGTACTTGTTTGTCTGGTACTACTAAGGAAGAAAAACTATATATTATGACAGGTGCTGGTTCAAATGGTAAATCACTTACTATGGATTTAAGTTATTTTGCACTGGGTGATTATTACATGTCTTGTCCTATTAGTATGATGACTAATAAACGCGGAAAGTCAAATGAAACTTCACCTGAGAAAGTTCGTATGAAAGGTCGACGTTGTGGTGTCTTTCAAGAAACAGATGATGGTGAAAAATTAAATGTTGGTATTATGAAAGAATTTACTGGTGGTGATAAAGTTCTTGTTCGTGATCTTTTTAAAGGGTCTCAAGAAATGATTGAATTTAAACCACAAATGAAATATTTTTTGACTTGCAACCAACTTCCAGAGGTTCCATCTACAGATGATGGTACTTGGAGACGTTTACGTGTAATTGCATTTACTTCTAAATTTACTAGCAATCCAACTAAATCAAATGAATTTATGATTGATAATACTCTAAAACAAAAGATTGAAGCTTGGGCACCAACCTTTTTTAGTTATTTGATTCATATTTATAACACTGAATATAAAAATAAATCATATCTTGTTGAACCAGAAGAAGTTATGGCCAGTACCAAGCAATACAAGCAAGAAAATGATCACTTTACAGAATATATTATGGATAAAGTTAGTGTTACTGAAAATATTAAAGATGTTATTAATAAGGATACACTATGGGATGACTTTCGTATCTGGTACAAGAATGGACGTGACCAAAAGTCATTGCCTAAACGCGTTGAATTCCTCAAAGCTGTCATACCAATGATTGGCGAGCCAACAAAAGCTGGATTCTTTCGATATCTGGTATTCAACTTTAACGAAGAGAATAAAGAAGTTAAGAATGATTTAGATGTATAAATCCAAATTATTTTATTATTAAATATCCCTTAATTAGATTTTTAATGATAAAACTGTTATTATATTATTTTATGTTAAAAGTAAAGCTTGATATCTTATTATTTTGCAATGCTTTTTAAATTATGCCGAGAAACAGCTTTGCAGCAATTGATTGCACAAAACATTATGAAAAAAATTATTTTTTTCATAAGCTAGATTATTTATATAATTAATATCGCTACGCTCATTAAATTGCGGCTATGCCAAAAAAATTGTTCGCAGCAATTATTCTTATTATTTTGCTTTGCTCGTTAATAAAAAAAATTGAAAATTTTACACTGTATATCTTTCTAATATATAGACCTTGTAATGTCGTATTCCAATAATAATAATAATAATTTGCACTTTCGTGGCTTCCTAGATGAAAATCTAAAGAATCCTAGAGATGCAGAATTTGCACGAGAGTGGAATAAAATGATACGTGAAGAGAAGAATAATTATAATATTAATTCTTCTTATGGTAGTTCGTTGTCAGTTACTACTTGTAATTGGGGAAACTATTCAAATGTGTCTTCTGTATTTAGTGCTTCCTATTATATGTCTAGATGAAGAATATTTTTGCTAATTCATCAATTGTTGCGCGTTTAGTTGTATCTATCTCTAGCATTCGCTTGAAATTTTCTTTTATTGTATCGCAAGATGCATTTAAGAATTTGGATAATTTATTATCCATACGATTCATTTCACCTACTTCATAGTCATTTATATTTCCATTCGATGTAAAAAATTTATTTCCATATTTTGTTTTAGTTATACTTTTTAATGGGAATCTACCACAAGTTTCATTTATTAAACACAAATGATAATAATCTCTAGAATATTTAGAATCTTTTATTGGGTCAAATAATAATTTACCTGTTAATAATTCATAATATGTACATCCTATCGCCCAAATATCTACTGGATAAGAACATCGACCCATTAAAATGATTTCAGGTGCCATATAATATCTTGTACCAAATGGTTGTTCGTAATAATTATCTTCATTACAATGAGTTCCAAAATCTCCCAGACTAATCTCAATATTTTCTATATATTTACTATCTATAGAATGTTTTGAAATATCATTATTAGAATATTTCTCTAATATTTCTTCTGTTATCATTTTATGCACTTGACGACGTATTTCTTTCTTCACTTCTTTTGACATCATATTAATACTATTTAATGTTTTCCCTTTTTTTATCCAATAATCTTTCTTAGCCTGAGAATATTTACTAAAAAAATCAGCCTTACTATATTGGTCTGTAATAAATTTATCTTTGTCATTCATACCCTTTACTAATATATTATCTGATTTAATATCTCCGTGAAATACACGACATTTCTTATGAAGTATACGAACTGCTGTCACCAATTGGTTCATTATTCTATTTACAATATATAGAGGCAATCCATCATTATAATTACCCTTTCGTAATATAGAGTCAATATTAGAACAATGTAGATTCCAAACTGAACATAAAAATTTATTATTGTCTCTAATTTCTGTAAAATGTTCAATAATATTATTAAAAACTGGAGGATTTGTAGGTAATTTTTTTACAAAATTTATTTCCGATAAACCATCTTTATATTCTTGTGGATTTTGAACCTTCAATGCATAAAAATGATTGTCTTTTATGGAATATGCTAACCATACAATAGAAAATGCACCTCGTCCCAATTCACAAATAATATTATAATTATTAATTATATCTCCTTCTAGTTCAAGATTATCATCTTGATCTAAATCTTCATCACTGGAAAGAGATACTTCTGATTCATTTGACTCTAAGCTCATTAATTTAATAGTTTAATTAAGTTTTAAATATTTTTCTAATATTTATTAAATAGATTTAATAAATGAATAAAAGAATAATTAAGAAAGAAAGTTCTATAAATAATTTTACAGGAAATGAGATTGCAAATGCCCCAGCTAATAGTGTATTATTACACCCATTAACAAGTACAATGATACGAAATGATAGTATGAATCCAATATGTCTAACTAAATTTAATCTTAAAAATAATAAATTAAAAATTACTAATAAATATAAATGTGAAACTAATAATAATATGTATAAACAATATTTATACATTCCACCTATTTCTATACAATCAAAAGACATTCTTAATATGTATGATATTGATACTATCGATTCATTAAGAATATATGTTAAAGAAAATATAGAAAATGGCAATATGATTACTATTAAAAGAATAATAAATTGTTGGATTAAAAATAACATCGAAATATTAAAAAATTATAATGATGGTTTAGAAAAAATTTTAAGTTATATAATTAATCGCTATTCTAAAGATGAAAATAAAAATATTAATATAAAAAATTTTGTTGATTATTGGATAGATAAAAATAGTAATATTTCGTTTAATTTTGATATAATAGAAGATTTCAGTAATTATATTAAACAAAAATTAGGGATGAAATAATAATATCTACTATCTAATAATATGTTTAATGTTATGCCGTATATACAAGTAGACTTGCAAAATCCTAATAATCCTGCTGGTACAGAGACTAGAAAATATTACCCAGTGCCACCCATCCAACCAAGTGTTTATGAATATTTGAATGTTAATAAAGATGTAAGATTAAGAAAAAATGTTACTAAATATTTTGCTGATAAAACAATAGAATGGATAGAAAATGACGACTCTTTTAAAAATCACAAGTCACAACTCGCAGATTTAAAAAGTGTTGATGGACAAATTAAAATATATCATCTTTTAAGAAAATTTGTTAGACGTTCTGGTATTAATTGGTATGATTTAAGAGATAATCGTTCTCTTATTAAAAAATTTATTAATCACAAATTATAAAATAATTAGTAAATACCTATTATTTTACATTTTTGTATATTTAGAGTGATGCATATTTTAAATACATGTTTTAATGACAAAAAAATATTTATCGCTTTACTCATTTGTGAAGATTTATTTTTATATTATAGACTTTATTCTTAATATTACTCATCTATAATTTAGATATTTAATATCCTAAATAATATTTGAATAATCTTGATATTCTTGAAAATAAACCGGTTTGTTTTTGCTCAGATGATATATCAGCTAGCTTTTCAACTTGGGATTCTATAATTTTATCAAGTGGAATATTAACAAGTTGTTCGGTTGTTTGTTCTGTTTGTTCTGTTTGTTCTGTTTGTTCTGTTTGTTCTGTTTGTTCTGTTTGTTCTGTTTGTTCTGTTTGTTCAGTTTGTTCAGTTTGTTCTGTTTGTTCTGTTTGTTCAGTTTGTTCAGTTTGTTCTGTTTGTTCTGTTTGTTCTGTTTGTTCTGTTTGTTCTGTTTGTTCTGTTTGTTCTGTTTGTTCTGTTTGTTCTGTTTGTTCTGTTTGTTCTGTTTGTTCTGTTTGTTCTGTTTGT
>Ga0164293_10001619_pt1 | contig 18876 bp, 17 predicted proteins | sample GEODES118metaG_FD_111487 | JGI IMG/M metagenome (GOLD analysis project Ga0164293, IMG submission 111487) | Eutrophic lake water microbial communities from Lake Mendota, Wisconsin, USA - GEODES118 metaG | ecosystem: Environmental > Aquatic > Freshwater > Lake | place: USA: Lake Mendota...
AGTCGCCAGCAGGGTGAGTAGCGCAGCTGGGCCAGCTCGCTTCAGCATCGAATAAGCGAGCTTCGGGCTTTTCACCTTGCCACTACGCGTGGCGCCATCAGCAAGCCCCCAAGCCGTACGGATCAGGCTGCGGCCTGCATGGAGTGCAGACAAATCGCCCTCCAAGAGACGTGGTGTTAACCGAATGGCATTGGACATAGCCCTCATGCCGCCTCTACGGGCTCAGCCACTGCTGAAGACGTGCAACCCCGACGACTCTGGAACCATGGGCTGTCAGGGACAAGCCGCCACCCCCCAGGGGCGCCCAGGACTCGAGCCATCGGATGTATGCCACCTGGGCTCTGGGCGAGATATGGAACCGCCAGCTGAATCAGCTCGTCGGGAGCCGAGGCCTTGGCTGGTGATGATGCGGGACTGGCGATCCTTGCTCCGGCGTGCTCCACCTCTGCGGTGCGCCTGCGCTGGAGCCCCTCGAGCGGACCATTGGGCCCCTGGCACCAGCGCGGCAGTTCAGCCGCGATGACTCGCTGCGCCGGTTCGCCGGCCAGCAATCGCCTGCGCAGGGTCGAGCCCTCCAGGCCCCAGCGCCAACGTTGAAGCAGAAGCTCACGAGCGCATCGCGCTGAGTGGGGCTGAGCGCCACAGGTGCGAGCAACCTGTTCACCGCGGCGGTGGCCTTGGCGACGTCGGCCTCGAGCCAGGCATCGGCCTGGGCCTGGCTGATCGTCAGCCCTGGGCTGACCTCCGGGCCGGTGTGGCCGTAGCCGATCGTCCAGGGATCTCCGCCACTGGCGGGATCGGGATAGGCGCTGAGGCGGGAGCCTTCCCAGGTCTTGAGCAGATTCGATCCGTCCTGTGTTAGAAGTATTGGCTAGTCGGACTCAGCTGCTTAGAGTTCAGAAGTGGACTACTAACCACTCGCGCGTTTGGCTGTTTGTGCCTTACCCACCACACCACTCGTCTTCATCGGCGTTGCCCCGAAAGCGCCGGTCTTCATTTGTGGTGCTTTTGACCCTATTTCCACTCGTCCTTTCTCTTTCCACTGGCTGTAGGTCTCGCGTTGTTCAACTGCAAACAGCCGGAGCACAACCTTCAACCTGTTCTACTCAGCCATTGACTGCAGAAGCACTTTTTGAGGGTGCAAAGCCTGGCGTAGCTGTTGTCAGGAGCAACTCAATGGAAGGCAGTGCCTTTGTGGTCAGCCATACTCAATCGGCCACGTTTCTGGTTACTAACTCGCACGTTGTCGCGGGCTCTACTTCTGTTACCCTTAAGTGGTCAGACGGCAACCAGCAAGAGGCTTCCGTTGTCGGGAACGCAGGAGCCGCGTCACCTCAGGCTGATTTGGCTTTGATTCAGGTTCAGGGTGTACGGGGTCGAGCCCTGGTTCTCAAAAGCACCCCGCCTAATGTTGGGGCCGACGTAGTTGCCATAGGGGCTCCTCAGGGGCTGGAGTTCAGCCTGACCCGCGGAGTTGTTAGCAGTCTTAGAGATAATGGGCAAATCATTCAGATCGATGCCCCAATTAACCCCGGCAACTCTGGAGGTCCAATCCTTGACAATAGCGGATGTGTGGTGGGAATCGCTACGTTCAAGCTGGATCAGAGTGAGGGGCTTAACTTTGCTGTTTCATCCACGCTCATTGAGTCATTCCTCCGCTCCTCAATTGGTGGTGGTGCTGGCTCTCCGGTCACCTCCTCTCCACTGACGGCGGTTACGCCTCCTCCGACAAATAGGTCAGGCAACTCGCCCTCCATGCCCTTCAGCTCTCCGACGACGAGTACCAATTGTTGGTTCCAAGAATCGCAAGGATCTACTCAGTTGTCTCCGGCCAATTGTCAGATAGCGGTCCAGTCGGCACCTGAAGGGCGACTTGCATTTCTCCTGCTCGATTCTCGAGGTTCCAAGCGCATGATTTATCTTAAACCAGACAAGACTGCTGAAGTCTATTATGGTGGCCAGCGTTTAGATGGCGAATGGCTTAAGGATCAGGATGGAGATTTTCAAGTTGAGTTGCCGTCCGAGGTCTTTGCCTTCACTCCACCTGCCTAGCCGCAAGCCCTAACTCCAAGTCCGTTTCTCTGTTGCCCAGAACCCTATGGCGCTCTGCTCCGTTCATCGCCATGGCATCCCGACGACTGGTGGTCTGGATCTCCACCGGGATCCTGGGGTTTCAGGGCGTCACTCTCTGCTTTGACCTGCTGAATTGCACCGCCCTGAGCTGGGTGTCAGTGCGAAGCGTTGGCTTCCAGGCGAGGGTGGCGCGGGAGAAGATGGCCGCAGCGGCGCAGGATCTGCGATCAGTGGTTGCGCCAGGGGGCGCAGCCCCCGCCTGAGCCGCCCTCACCAGGGCAGAAACATCTCCAGCGCAGGATCGATGGCGTGCGGCGCTTGCTCCAGCTGTTGCTCGAACAGAGGTTGCACCGCCAGACCCGAGAGCCGCGGTCTGCGGCTGCAGAAGGTCAGATCTTCCTGCAACTGACAGGAAAGCTGCTGCAGTCGGAACGTACGGGAGAGAGAGGCCATGGCCGGGCTCCGTCGAGGAGCCCCGCCTGATGCGGTGCGCAGCGGAGCCAACGTCCACACCGGCGGGCTCGTCTGACCCTTGAAGCGTGCCCCGACCATGAGGAGGCCCGGAGCGGATCCCAATTAGGAGCCAGAGGGCTGAAGATATGAAGACCGATGACGCCACAGTAGGCGTTGCCAAGTATGACATAGTCATAGGAGTTGCCATCTAACGCCATGGGTATCAGTCCCAAGATGAAAGCCAGACTGGAATCAATCGATAGGCTTGTGTTAGATGGATACAGAGTGAAGAAGATCTACAATGCATGGCCAGAACTCGCTACCTTAAGTGGGGTTCCCAAGAATATAACCATTTCGAATCCTGCGGGATTTTCATGGATTGCTTTTTTCTTCCCATTTGCGGTATACGCTCAAATCAAGGAGTGGAGCTACTTCTACGTTGCGGGTTTTGTTTCTCTGGGAGGCTCAGTGTTGAACAAGATTGTCGGGTGGGACCCCTCTATGCTACTTGGACTGGCACTCGGGCTGCAGTATGGTATATTTTTTTCCATATTTGCGCTGGATAGCGCTACAGGAGAATCGAACAGAGCTGGCTGTTGGGCCTTCGATCGCTGTCGGACTGCTCATGAGTGCTATGTGCACAATTCCATCAATCGCACTTGATGCACTGTTGGGACTGTGATGATCTTGCCTATATTTAATAGGGTCCAATAGAGTCAGGCTTTCCAAGCCTACTCAGGCAGATCCAGCTTATTTGCATGAGCACAGTTCACCTCCCGGCATGGCGTTTGTGGGGAGATTGACGGTGGCATGTTAATATCCGCTTGCTCAGCCAAGGGTGTCAATTCAGGGGCTATTAGAGGTCAGCCCGATGGTAGTTCCTCGGCGGGTTCTCGCCGACCGAGCAACCTGAGCAGGCCTCTGATGCCATGAGCTGGGACCATAAAGCTTGCCAAGGAAACTCTGGATCACCGGCCAGATCCTCGCGAAATAGCTCAGCGGTCGCAGGGCATGACTACTACATGGGCGGAAAGCAGCTCGGATTCGGTGACTACGAGCTGACCACGGCCAAGAAGCCCACCAAGAGGGATCGCTTTCTGGCTCAGATGGAGGCGGTTGTGCCCTGGACGCGCTCATCGATCCTGTCGTGCCTCACAACCCCAAAGCAAGCAGCAAGGGGGCCGTCCAGGCGGGTTGATCCAGACCACCTCCGGTTGAATCCAACAGCGAGCGTTGCGATTCCAACGACGTGGGTTCATCTGACAGGCGTGCTCATAGACGCGGGCACAGTGGCGGCTGAATGCGATGGCTTTTCCGCTGTAGCACTGGGGCATCACGCTCCCAGTAAGCAAAGAATAATTGACACAAGGACGACTGCCGCAACCAAGAGAGAAAGGATCTATCCCTACAACGAAAGGGTTAACAATGCGCACAATGCCTCTATGGATAAGAAGCGATAGCGATCGTGAGGCAACAAGTGCTAAGCCTACCACGACAGTCTTCATACTATCGCGATTTAATGCCGTCTCTTGGAAGGCAGTAAGATGTACTGGCAACCCAGCGTGAAACTTCGTAGCAATAAGGCAATGAACAAAGAACGCAACGAGAGCGAGCTCAAGTATCTAATAGATGATGCCGATCGGCTTCTGGAAGAGTTAGACGGCCTTGACAGTGCCAATCAAAAAAAGCAAATAACCAAAAATGCAAGCGAATCATCACCATACGTTCGATCCGAGAAAGAGTATCCAGGCCAAGATAGTAACCAGAGATTACATACCTTGGCGTATGCCAGCTGCCTAGCGCTTGGGGGGCTTGTTATCGTCGCCATCCTTGCTAGTCAGAACCCGAAAACAAATACTGGGCTGGCTAGCAGAGGCGATCGAGAAGCTGATGCTAGAAAAGGTAGACCTGAGCAGTCGGTTACGCATCAACCCGACGTTAAACCGGAATTAACGGCAAGTCAGTCATTCGAGGAGGTTCGTTTCAATGGCATAGACCTCCCCATCACGAACCGTTTATGCAACCGTAAACGTAGTTTTTGTATTAATGGTCTGGCTCGTATTGTTCAGGCAGAATCAGGTGAGGCCGACTACACATTTGAGGATATAGCCAATGGGGAGTTGGTATCCATCAAAGGCAAGATCGGTATATCAGATCTGAAGAAGAGTGCTGATGGAACGAGAGAGTTTACATTCTGGTTCAGGGACGATCACTCTCTAACAACGTCAGGATGGGCTGCGGCTGGCTTCTTTAGACTTGATCAAGACCAGAAGCAGCCGGGCATCCTCACCCGTTTCACGACAACGGAGAGTTTTGGGCCAAAGACGCCTGTAGGATTAGAAAACAAGTCCTACTTATTCCCTAGTTGAATCATTGGTCAAGGGCCGGGCAGCGGGTGGGGTGCGGCTGAGCGACCGGTGGGTTCGACCTTGTGAGGCAGCTTTATGAGCAGAAGATTACTGTCTGGTCAGATGATAAATGAGGGCTTTAGCCGCGTCGTAGCAACTATAGACTTATGAACAGACGAAGTGGTAACCTATCACCAGAGTCCAGGCAAGAGTGATGGGACAAGTTCGGCCTCAGCTAGTGGTTGCCACTGCAGCTGGAGCTGTACTCACTGGTGTTGTTGTAGCTTCCTTCATCATCGGCGTTGGGAACAAGAGGGAGACCGTGGCTTTTGAGTGCAGCAAAGATCGAGACATTCAATACATTATAAAGTCTGGAGCAGAGTACATCATCATTAATCCAAGCGATCAAGAGAGTCGAAACAGTTTCCTGGTTAGCAAAGAAGTATCGACCATCCCCAGGAATTGGCTCTTCAGAAATATGCCTGTATCAGCATCTTCCAATAAGGGGTTTTCGCTTACAACCTCCGATTCCAAGCCATACATCAAAAGCATTACATTCGACACGGGATCATCAGCACTCAGAATTAATTATGGCGTAAAGGGCACGAAGCCTTTGACATCCATCTGTAGACCTAGTCAAGGAATGGAGCGACTTAGAGCAACTGCAAACAACATTCCGGTTGAATATTTGCTTTCAAAGCAGAGTCCGATTCCTGTGCTCAACCCTCGACTTGGACAGAAGCAGTTCAATCTTGTACTCTATAATGCAATTAAGGATAAGAAGGGTGCGACCTACGCAATCTATCAGCTGCTTTCAGGATTACCAGAGAGAGAGCTAACCGCAAATGAAAGTCTCGCAATGAAAGAAGCAAGATCTGCACTGATTAAGGCCAACTCCAGCGAGATGGACATTTGGATATACGATGGAAACGGTAGATATACATGGGAATATGAAAATGAAAAGTCAGTGGCCAGTGATCTGGCCATCAAGTGGTGCGAAGATCAACAATACTCAAGCCTTCAAGAATATACCGCGAAGGGCTACAAGATAATAAGCTCAGGGACTGAGACTAGGTCAAGCGATGGATGGGTTAGGGAAGACTTCCCAGATGGTCGCTTTAGTGGCTACGTCAATTATCAGGCTGAATGCAATGGCACAAGATACTCGCTTAGACTAGAAGGCTCAGTTGACTCTGAGAACGAGAATAGTGCAGATTACTACGATTAAACAAATTCTTCTCAAGCACAATGAAGTCCACGACAATGAACCAATTCAGATCCGCCGGAACAGACAAGACTTCGCGTCGAGTTAATGGATTTACAAATCAGACTGCATTGCTACTGATAGCGACTTGCTACCCTCTTGGCATTGCGGGCCTAGCATCATTTTATACTTTCACAAGTCAGACTGGTACATCCTGGTCTCCGCCTCAGCTTGCCTCACCAGTTAGTCAGGCCCAGATTTCTGAACAAGAGGCCACATCAGTTATTGAAGCATGGTGGTCAGTCCGCTCTAGGGTCTTTGCATCACCATATGATGTGTCCGCTGCCTCAGATTCAGTATCCTCTGGCCCACTCTGGACAGACCTCACCAAGCCAGACGGCCCCGTCAGTTGGCTTAGGAATAACAATCAGTATTACACATATCAGTCTACAACCATTCAGAGGGTGATCTCATTTGACTCTGCCAATCCTGAACACCCTAGCATTGTAATCAGTGTTAGTTCGAAAGATACACTTAACGGCCCAAGTGTCTACAAGCCCTCTTCATCGACTAGCAACTTCAGGTATATATTTGAGAAGGAGGATGGAAAGTGGAAGATCTGGGACTATGAGAAGGTCTAAATTCGACGAACTCTTTCCTACTCCCTGTTTATTATTCATCACCAGTCCTCGCACATGAACAGAAGCGTCAGGATCCTTATAGTAGTTATTCCCCTTGGTGCCATCAGTGTAGCTGCGGGCTTCACTGCCTATCATTTCATTCACTCTCTTAACACGAAGAGACCAGAACAGGTAAGTCCAGCTATTGAAAAGCAGGTTCCCAAGGATGAATGGCCAGATGTAACCCAGCTTAGTTCATCAGGGTTGCCGTCAATAAGCACAGAGCAGCTCTTGAACTGCAAAAGAACCCTGAACTTACCTAATGAAGTCTCGGCCGTCGCGCATCCATCAAACTTCGGAAGGCGTGAGCCTTTGGATGCCATAGGTCGTAGTATCCCCAACCAGCCTTCACTAATCGTTCTTCACGAGACCGTGATACCTGCGGTAGACACAGTGAGACTTTTTATGACTAACCACCAGAATGATAACTCGCAGGCAAGTTATCATATGCTTATCAGTCGAGGCGGCAAGCTAATACGTATCGTTCCTGATAAGATGCGTGCCTATGGGAGTGGCTACTCTAGGTTTGGTGATTTTACCGTTTATAGCAAGTCGCCCCAGAACTTCTCGATCAACAATGTAGCTCTACATATAAGTCTGGAGTCGCCACCTAATTCTCAAGATGGGCCCTTGGCTGATATTCACTACACTAGGGAGCAATATAGCACCCTTGCCAAGCAAGTCCTTCTCTGGCAAGCGGAGTATAAAATACCTATTTTTAGGCTCACAACTCATGCAAGCGTGGATCGCAGTCATAGCCGCTATGATCCCAGAGGTTTAGTCTGGTATGACTTCGATCAATATCATAAGCGATATGCAACTATGTGTAGCCTTGATTACCTCACTCTGCCAAGTTCCTAATGACAACTCAGACAACTCAACCAGAAGTCAAGTCAAGGTCCATTGCCTACCTGCTGTGGGGTCTAGGATTTGTGGGGATCTGTGGCTTGCACCGAATGTATCTTGGGCAATACGGGCTTGGAACCGCCATGCTGTTTACATTTGGTCTATGTGGGGTCGGTCAGTTAGTTGACGTAGCGGTCATTCCTCAAGCAACTAAGGAGGTAAATATTAAGAATGGGGTTGCATCACGGAAGCAGGAGATCAGACCCCCAAGTGAAGTTGCTAAGGAGCCATATAAGTCGGAAGTTTCACTACAGCCGAAGGCTGATCTCGACGAGTGGGACTTAGAGCAAGCTTCAATCGAAGAAACGATGAAGAAGCTAAGGGATAAGTCTTAGCCGCAAAGAACCTCACACTTTAATATTCTGGGGCCCAAGTCTAGGCAATTTGTCCAATATTTGTGAGTTCATATCGGTCACCATTTCTCTGCACAATAGCAAGTCTTGCTAGATTGAGTAGATTGGAACCTTGCCCGTAGCGATAAATATTAGGCTTATCAGCATGCCGCTTAATTGTTCGCGCTGGATCAGCAGCATTCGGTAGAATATTGGGTATCAGATATAATTGGTTGAAGAGTGGAATCACGATGAACTCTGATTGAGTTTGACCGGAGGCCTGACTCTGGTCTGCTTCGATTGCAAATCTTTTGACGTCTCCAATACCCTGACGAGATTCAATGGTCTCAGATACGAAGTGATGAGGATAAGAAGAGATGAGGCTGTAGTTGTTTGTAAGTACAGCTTCTCTAATCAGCTCTAGGCTGAGTGGCCTGGGAGGTGGTAGCGGGACCTGTTGATTGTATACCTGACCAGGAATACTGCTACTACCTGAAGTCGAGGACTTTGAAGCCTGTATACTAGAACTATGGATTTGTTGAGTGATGGAAAATACATCTGTCTCAAGCTGCGAAAGCCTTGAAGAAACAGAGTTGAGTTTCTCAATGACAGAAATAAGTTGCTTCCGAGCCTCACGGTCTTGACCGGCATCGTTCTGTAATGGTCCCAGAGACAATGAGCCGATCCCCGCTTGACTCGTGTTGGATTGATTTGTACTACGAGGAGTTGCACTGCGATAGTTAGGTCTTTTCTCAGCCTCTAATACATTCCTGCCTATATGAAGGAGGATATAGACAAATGCAGCTCCAGCGAGAGTAAATAATACAAAAGGAATGAGTTGTGGATTGCAACCAGGATTAAGAATCGATAGTTGATCATCACAATTAGAAGGGGGGGGAGTCTCAGGTTTGCCTGGGGGCGGCGTTTCTGGTATACCGGATTCAGGCTTCGGATCTTTGAGGAACTGTTCAGTAAGCAACTTATCTCTTCTTATTAGATTGTCAAGATCGGTGCCTTTAAAGCTAACCTGTAGATCACAGGCGGGCATGTCGCCCCGTAGGCATACAGCTTGATTAGGAGAATAAAAGACAGCATTTACTGGGTGATCAGCATGATCAGTACTCACAGCGAGTTCACCACGCCAAATACTCTCTATGTTTCCAGTCTTATGCTTACTCTTGCAAATAGCATCTGGAGCTTCGCAGGCTGTGTAGTGAATACCACGAGGTAATGTAGTATTAATCAGGGTAGGCTTGCTCATGCTCAGCTTGAGGTGATGATGGGATAACTAGGTGAGGCCAGGAAGGTGATGGCTAATATCTAACTTTTAGCCCATTGCTTTGCAAGCACCCTGAGCAAAGCTTTATGTGCAACAATAAAGCCTGGGTCGGGCTCGTAGCATTGCCTTGATCCACCTCCCATTGACCGGCGGTTGTTCAGGAGTTGCTTAACCTCGTTGCCTAGATCAAACGAGATGGCTTCGAGAGCTTCTTCACCACTACGGGCAACTATGGGCGGTACGATATCTCGAATCCCGCATGCAAAAATTGCCTCATTAAAGACTTCTATAAATGTCCCGACTTCGGAGAAGTCCTCGATCGAAATAGACTTGATTTCTTGGCACTTATCTGGTAGCAGAAGTTCATCTTCGGGCTTGAAGTTAATAGGTCCAATATCGGTTTCAAACTTCATGGCAATCCCAGCAAAAGGGTCAGGCGTCGATGCTGATAAGCCTTTAAGCATTGTCTCATCAACGATTAAGCCGCCCGCTGCTTCTTGCTTAGGATTCCGAGAGAGAATCGTATCGCGTCTCTCATCCGTAGAGTATCCTCCCGCTTTAGCAAGAGTATAGGCAAGTAACTTGTTGATATCAGAAGCTTCTGAGTATTGGCCATCTGGGTCAATCCAGTTGATAAACCGCGAACCATTACCCCCAAGGTAGACAGGAGTCGCTTGGGCCTGATTGAGGTACTTCAGTACGAGGCCAATATAGTAATAGAGGCCGGCGTAGGCTAGTGCAAGGAGACCTCTAAATCTCTGTATAGACTCAGTATTTCCAGCATTTCGCAAACGCTCTAAGACTAGATTGCCTTTAAGACGTAGATAGCTATCTAGATAGGCGTCAAAGTTGTCGCCACTGTTCTTAAGGTCGAGAACGAGTTCCTGTGATTTATCATCGGACAATCCAAAAACTTCCCCGATGCGCTTAATATTTCGACTGAGAATCTGATGGAAGATGTCTCGCCCCGCGAATGGAATCGACAGCTGATGAACAAGTGTCATGTCCTTCCATATACTTATATCAGAAGTGCCGCCTCCAACATCTAGGCACGTGGTATAATTTAGTTGCTCTCCTATCTCGTCGGCGAAATACTGAGCGAATGCAATACTCTCGGTCTGGAAAGCTGAACTGGCTGACCCATCCGCTCCCAGCTTCTGTTGAATACTACTCAGTCGGGCTGCTGCTTTTAATGCACGTTCCCATGCATTCTTATACCTGCTGACCTCCGACTCAGCGAATGCAGTGGGATAGGAAGCTTTCCATGTAATCTCACTGACATCATTCTTGGCTGCATGTGCGCTCACCATATTGATTAAAGCAGTCAAAAAAGCGTCGAGATATTTAGGCTTCGTCCATTTGATGTCACTTATCACAAAGTCGTTAAATGATCTCTCATCCAATGAAGGGACATAGACACGTGACTTGGTGATAAAGTCTGGGGTCGACTCACCTTCGCTCGCACCTCTGACTGTTAGCAGGGTTGCCATAGGAGGATTCGTGCCATCGGGGGGAGCTGTCATGACTGAAGGCACAAAGAAGTCCTTATTAGTGTCAAAATCTTCGGCCGTCTTTGTGATATTCAGAGTGAGTACGCTGAGCTCTAGCCTTTCTCTCGCACCGGCTTTGGCGACATGGAGGTTCGTAAACGACGTCCCGAAATCCACCCCAATCGTCCATTTACTAGATCTACCAGCGCTCACCTGTGGTGTGATGATGGGAATAATTCCCAAGTGATCGCCCCTCTTATCGACAAGACTAAGCGTATCAGGGTGTTCACTTGATTGCCAGACTCGATAAATTGTTCCCAGATCACCGTCTAACACGCAATCTCGTGAATTCTGTGTAGGCATCTCAACCGAGAATGCGTATGAAGAGTTTGCCCTTTCTTTGCTCTCCTGAACTGCAAGATAATACGTAGACCACCGACTCTCATTCGGAAGGTTTGGCCAAAGCGAAATGTATGGGAGCTGCCCTTGAAGCTCATCTTCTGATCTGATCGGATAGTCCTTGTAGATTGCAAGACGAGTCGGACGGTTGTCAATGCCACTTATTTCCAGCTCGAACGACACGCGAACGCCTGAGCCCTCACCCGTCATTGTGGGCGACATTCTCAAACAGCTGCGAATGTCTTCGCTACTGAAGAAGTCGCTGATTTCAGGATTAATAGGGGGGATGATTGTCCTGGACTCACGATCCGGCTGAATTTCTTCCAGCCAGCTACCAGTTAGAATGCCAGAACCACGGTACCAGCGAAGCCTGGGTAAGAAGAAGTTATCTGCAGACCAGTAAACAGAAGCGCCTAAATTGGAGGATGTAGAGGGCTGAAATGCTGCGAGTGTAGTCGCACCTTCAACACAGATTTCGTGACTTGGTAGGTTCAGCACCTGGGGAACAAGGTCCTTGTCAACAAAGTAAAGCGGTCTCTGGTGAGGCTTCAGGCCTGGCTGTACTTGGACATTAGAGGTTCTCTTGATTGATCCTGGATCAATGACTTGGGCAAGAGAGTCAAGTGGTTTTGGATTGAGTGCAACACCAAAGATCTGCAAGCTAGTTGAAACGGTAGGTGCTGTACTCGCCGCAGCGCCAAGCCCAGCTAAATACTCTTCGATAATCATGCCTAAGCGGTTGCTTAGGTTTTGGTTTGAAGTGGTTACATTCAGTACAGACTGCTTGATATTTGTGAGCCACGCTGCAAATGCAGACTTCTCCTGTTGGCCTAAATGATGAACTGGGTTACCATATCTGTAAAGGATGCTCCTTCGAGCGCTGGGGCCAACACGAGGTGCCTCTTCAAGCCATGGGATAAAGCTTGTGAGTTGTTGATGTAGCCAGATGGATGGAACAGCTAGCGTGGCCGGGGACGTAAAACCTAGTGGATAACCGTTTAGTGAGAATGTATAGATCGTATCCCATGGATTAGATCCTGTGCTGCTCTGAAACAGTGAATCAGACGCCGTCGGTAGCAGTCCAACCAATGAGTCGGCAAAGGGACTACTTTTAGATAATTCATTAAGTCTGACCGCCTTTGCCTGAATTGGTAAATCCTTGACTTTTGCAAACGCAAGAGTAGCCAGGAATCCAATGTACTCATTAATGAGCTCTTGCCTGTTCGGATACTGATCGGTTAAGAATACTGATTGAAACAGGAGTGCTCGTGCCCAAGGGCTGGGTATCGAATTGATATTCGTTCGAACAGCCTGCTCGTATTTAAGTGCCTGAGCAACAGTCCCAAAGATTGACTTTGAGCCAACATTCCATTGTCCCTGAATAGGGCCTGGGGCGAGTGTGTTGCGAAGTTGGGGAAGTAAAGGTCTCATTCTAAGTTGCCCAGCTAGATGGTTTCGTAAAGGTTGTTGATTAGCCCGATAACACCCTCGAGGCGATGTTTGCTGTCGGCAAGTCGATTTTTGAGTAGGTCAATACTCTCTCGCCACTTTTCTCGTTTGGCTAATGTCTGACCGATGATCAGTTTTTCAATTGATTCAATATAGATCCGAGCGCTATCTGGCTCTAGTCCTTCATATGGCTTGAAGGAGTCATCCCTGATGTCCGCTAGTTGTTCGCGAGCCGATCCAGACCAACACAATTGCTGGAACCAACGTAAGAAGTCGACCGACCACTTGTCAAATGCTGCAATTCTACGGTTTTCTTCGTCATCTTCAATATCAGGCCTATTCGTCCGCGGTGAGAGAGCGAAAAATCGGTCAAACCAGGGAGCACCGATGGTGAACGACTTCTTAGAGTTGTAACGCTGTGCCTCTCTCAGTTCGTTGTAGATGTTGTTGTGCCACGCGTAGCACGTCCGTACTGCTGACTTTAGAGTCATGGCGGTCATGTCTCCTGGGAGATCCTCCCATGTCATCAGACTTCCATCTGAAACGGTTAGATAAGCTCCGTTGCCGTAGCCAACACCTGGTTCTCCCGCAACAGCTGCTGCGGCGATGAGCTCAATGCAGCTCGAGGGATTCTTTTGATTTGGACCTCCTGTCGCAGGTTTCTCGTAGCGTTGTTTTGTTGAATCACCTACTAGAAAGATGCAATTAAAGCTATCTCCCGCCAACCTTGCCAGGTATTGAAGAGCTGCATCAGTATTTAGCGTGAAATTCTTTGCCTCTGCATATATGTCTTCATCTTCTGGGATGTCAAAATCAAAATAGGGAAGCAAAACTGATGCTGTGATTTCAACCGCATCTCGCACTGCTTTCAGCTCTCTTGATAACAAAGTTCCTAGTGTAGGCAACCCTGAGGATCCAGTGCCCCCAAAGATGCTGCCAAATAGGTGTATTCGTGGCTTATCACCATTCGCGCAGTCAGCCTGAATGTCATTAATCAATTCTGGCCACGGACCCTGGCTAAAACCTGTTGAACGGATCCGACTGACAACGGCAGACCCGATCGATGGTCTCCCCCTGAAACCAACCGAAAGGTCAGCTTGCTTTTCCTCGGGTGAAACCAGGCAGTCATAGAGCTCTCCAAGCCCTGTGTCTACAGCACGCAAGCCGGCCTCGCGGTAGATATCACTTAATGTCAATCGGTCAGAATACTCTCCAAGTGGATTCCAGTAGCCATAGTTCCTTAATGCCCCGCTGAACAAGCTAACGTTGGTCTCCCTAAGCACCGCTCCCGCCTCGAGAGCTGACTGCAGTGTCTCGCGAGCTGCCTGCAAGTTCCCATTCGAGGCGTCTGCATCGACCAATAGAACACCAAGTCGTACATCCTTGCCATAGCTTCCAGCTGCATGTAGATGTACGGCCGCTTGTATGCATTTGGCGCCCGTTCCACCAATGCCGATCAGATAGACTTTTTTCATCAGCGCTTCTCCGTCATCGAACTGAGCTCATAGCTAAACGGTGGGATAAACCTCAGTGTCCTCTGACTTAGAAAACAGCTTGGCAGCCAGAACAGAAGTAATCCATTGATGACTGTCAGAGGGACCAGAAACTCATACGGTGGAGCGCTTACAAATGCACCTCCTGCTAATGCCCCAGGCATTGCTGGTGCTTGGACAACAGTCAATTGGATAAAGAGTACAAGTGAGATTACATTGCTGAGGACAGCCATGGCAAAAAGACTTAGCCATAGCCCGATTGATTGTTTTGCTTCTTCAGAACTCTTGCATCGCTTATTGTAGGAGTAATAGAGCCACGCCACCAGGAATCCCGCATACAATAATGTGCTAACAGCGCTCGACGGGAAGTAGACTTGGTCCGCCCAGGACATCGGATCCTTCAGTGAAACAGGAAGGACATCTGTAATCAGGGCGCGTGTAACGCCCATAATCCAAATTACGCCAAGAGCAATTGCTATTGCCCCTACGATGTATCTAGCTTTCATAGGCGGGAAATTGGAGGTCAGAATGGATCTTGATTGATCTTAGTCAAATTGCTATAGACAAGTCAAGACAGTGACTTGGTCTTTCAAGTTGAAAGAGGATTAAGCTACATAGAGGCGCCTCCTACGTTTTCATAGCAGCACACATCCGCACTGGGCTGTATTTATTGCCGTATTTCTTTGTTGCATACTGATTGGTCTCTCCTCTAATGCTTTGCAACAGCGCGAGGAGCCTCTGGGTCTTCGCCCCATCCGGTTGTGTCCCAGACGTGTTCCAGTCTTTCCACATCAGTTGATCTAACTCGTCTGCATCGACACTAATGTCTACCATATTGATTAATCCTTGGCCAGAGTGAAGCTGCGCTTCTACAGATACGCCTCTGTCATTAATCGAACCATCTTTCACTACAGCCCCAGTACCAACAAATAGGCCGGCTCCCTCGTAGCTGAGACCTTTCATCCCAACGATTGGCTTTCCTGCAAATCTTACCCCCACCGTTTGTGTAGAACAGCCTCGAATCCGCTGAGCCAGCAACCATCTTGATGGATCCTGAACCTTCACCTTGCCAGAGAGTCCCTGGCTGAGTGCAAATACCGGAGCCAGACAGTTGGATGGCACCAGGCTTGTTTGTGCAAGATCTACAAAGGACGTTCTGCCGCTGTCGGGATTGGATGCGAACCTGGTCACTTGCGCATCCTTCGAGAGTTCCCTATTAGATGCTATCCCTTCCACAATCTTTTCAACTTTATCTACGGGGCCTATTGCCATGATGTAAAATGGTCTTGTTCCGTTGTAAGGGAATGACTTAAAGTCACCAGCCACTACTGGAAAGACACCGCCAGAGAAACTACTTCTTATACCGATAACAGCTAGCTCATTTCGGGAAACGGCTCGCTTACTCCATGGTAGCCAACCTGATGATTGCCCCGAATATTCAAGTTTTGGCTTAATAGCCGATATTAGCTGCTTGATAGACGCATCATCTGGCTCTAGGTCACTCACCAGTAAGTCTACCGAGTTGGCATCCTTGCTTACAAACGTTTCCAGCTTGCTGCTGACCTTGGGCCATTTTCCCTTGCTCTCATCAAAGAACTCCGGCTTTCGTGCTGCGAGCACAGAGTTGACTCGTACTCTGCTAGGTTTAAGGCTTGTTCCGCCTTCTTTCCCGATACGCAAAACATTTGTTTTGCTCTGAGCCATGCCAAGTGCTGATGTTACACCTAGAGCGGTATCCAACGCTTCAAGGGTCTTCTGAAATGTCGTGTCACTGATATTTGCAAACCCCTTCATTGAGCCACTACCATCTATTGAGATATTAATCTCACCTGCAATCTGTGTGGATGGATCTCCCGGGTCAGTTTTGTAACCCTGGCAAGGTACTTTACTACACCCCGAAAGAATCAGGAGTGAGATTGGAATCAGATAGACGGCAGAAGATCTTTTCTTGCGCATTTTCATTAACCCTCCGTGATGAGTTCACCTTTCCCAATGATCTCCCAGCGAGCACCCCTTTGTAGAGCTTGTAATCTAATTGGTTTCTTGATCCACGCCGACTTCCATTCATTCGCTTTACTCTCCAGGTCAAAAACCTCTTTTAACAATGTTAGACGACAAAAACGCTCGAACGAGATCTCCTCTAGATACGCCCATTCAGAGCCATTCGTAAGCCGTAGTACCTTGATGTAACCAGATGAGCTTCTTCGGAGTCTTAGGGTCTCAACTTCAAGTTCATGTTTTTCTAGCTCAGCTTGCACTGTGAATGGTCTTAGCCAGTTTGGGTGTTGGGCAATGATATTGCTAAGTTCAGATGAATCTATGTCTAGTTCTGGACTGCTTCCGCTATGGTCAGCTTTCTGTGTGCTTCCGACACCGAACATGCGCACGCCATCGGACGTGGTCGCTACAGTCTTATTTTCAAGCTTGTCAACTCTCTGAAGTATCTCCGCTACTGTCTCCTCAGTCGCGAGTAGCTTTTCTCTAACGTAGACTAATGTATCGGCTACTTCCTTTATGTTTCTAATGTTAGTCCGAATTATTTCCTTCAGCTTGGTCAGATCGTCGGCCATCTTGTTTTAAGCGTTACCTCTATGGTCTCACCCAAGGTTATGCCTTGGGTGGATTTATATAAATCTACACATGAGTCGCTTCTTGGCGTAGAATGGAAGTGGCATGCACGATACTATGCGGATTCTGCATATTAGCTCTAGCGCCCTTGTCGCGCTCGCCCTTGTCGGCTGCAGCCGCCAGGCATACAACTCGCTGCCAAGGACGCTTACTGTTGTGCCTCCATGGTTCTCAAACTACCCATCCTTTGCCAATAATTTCGGTTTCAAGAACCTTGGCACGGCTTACAGCCCAAGTACGCTTTATCTTAGTGACAATCTCGCTGATGGAGGGGACGTTATTGCAGTGGCCCTGAATGGCCATGTTGTCCTTGATAACCTTGCCATTCATACACCAGACAACTCTCCTCCCCACCCCTTGGGTTTGCCTCTTAGGGAAGGGGCTAATCGAATTGATATTGCTTGCCGTCAAGATCCTGATAGCATGGGGTGCACTCTGAAAGCTGAGATTTCAAACACCACTGCTGGCCAGGGTATTGCTACTATTAACAACGACTATATCCCGCAGGGCCAATATGCTAGCTTCGTCGTTGAATATAAGCCTGTTAAATGAATAAAGGTTTTCGCTTGATGCGATTATGTTCCTTCAGCATTCGTCATAAGGCTTCGATGTCGGGCTCCACGAATCCTGTGCTGCCGATAGTCGCCGCATTCCTTGCCTTCGGTTCTTTTGCTGGCGTATCTCTGGTTGTCTTGCTTCGCTCGAGGACACCATCCGCTCCTTCAGCGCCAGCTCCTTCTTCTGGTTTCCCGTCTGTCCCCGCCTCAGCTCCGCCTACCCAGGCTCCTCCAGCTGTTAGCACCTTGCAGCCCGGGTTTCCAAGCTCATCCCCAACGCCGAACCAGCCTCCTGCAAACTCGCCATTCTCACAACAACCTTCTAGCCCCGCTTCCTCAAATCTGGATGCTGCCGGTGCGCGTAGAATTGTCGAATCCTGGTTGGCATATAAAAAGCAGATCTTTTCGGCTCCGTACGACACCTCCCGTATAGATCAGTATGTCGTCAACCCCGGACCCTTGTATTCGGATATAACGCGGGCCGGTGGATCAGTTGACTGGCTGCGGCATAACAGAGCCTCTTACTTCTACAATGAACTCTCTATCCTTGATGTTTCTGACTTTCGTCAGTTTCCTGACCGTGCGCATTTGACTGTTCGCATTATTGAAGATCTTGAGCTCCGCACCCCCGCTGGTGTTGATCGCTCTAAGTCCGGCCGAAAGGTCCAGTCGTGGGTCTATGAGTTGAAGCTCGATAACGGTAGTTGGCTGGTATATGACTACAGGAAAGACCACTAAATCACCTCTGCCTATCCGTACCTTGATGCCTATCTCTTGGCGGTCTAGTCTGCTAGCTACCCTCGCTTTTTCGAGGGACCTATTGTTTCGCCCTTTTCTGAAGCTCTGAGGAGGCATATGACCAGTCACCATGACTTGTGGACTCAGACCCTTGGGCCACAGGCCGTCTTTTCACAGTGGAATGCCTAGTGTTGTTCTCTTTGTGTGCTTGGGACCTATCAGATTTCCATGGCTCTGTCCTCCCAGCACTTCTTATGTGCAACTGTGGGTCGAAGTGTCACGATTATCGTCCCGCGTTCTGTGCTGGGTTCTGGTTCTGTTAGCTGTTTTCTTGGAAGCCCTGCTACCACATGGGTGGCAATGGCGGTAGACTCGTCTGTATGTTCTTGCTGTTGCTGAAGCCGCTGAGGACTGTCTTTGGTTTGCTATAAGACTGGTCGCCAACGGGCTTTTTTCTTTTAATGACTCTTAGTCCGACCCCGCTCCAGTATTGCTCGGGCTCACTCTTCATCTGAAGCGCCAGCCGGGATCAGCTTGATCTGCTTGCGGCCGAGCTTGATCTCGAACTCGTCACCAGGCTTGAGATCGAGCATGGCGGTGTAGGCCTTGCCCACCATCAGGTTGCCGTTGAACTGCACCTTGGTGGTGTGGCTGAGCTTGCGTCCTGCTTTGCCACGGCCTGTGCCGCCAACGTCGGCGCCGAGACTGACGCCCTTGGCCTCGAGTAGAGCCTCGTAGAAGGCTGTGAAGTTCAGGCGTTCGCTGCCGTCCTTCTTGCTGCTCACGTAGCCGCAGCCGCGTGCCAGATCGGACTTGGACGCATCACCGAGCTCCTTCACCTTGGCGA
>Ga0164293_10001621_pt1 | contig 18848 bp, 23 predicted proteins | sample GEODES118metaG_FD_111487 | JGI IMG/M metagenome (GOLD analysis project Ga0164293, IMG submission 111487) | Eutrophic lake water microbial communities from Lake Mendota, Wisconsin, USA - GEODES118 metaG | ecosystem: Environmental > Aquatic > Freshwater > Lake | place: USA: Lake Mendota...
ACGATGATGTCTTTGACCGTAATCAAAAGTAACGGTATGAATTTCCTTATAGCCTCTCTCCGCTGCCATAAAGAGAAGTACAGAGGAGTCCATACCTCCAGAAAATGCTAAAACTATTTTTTTATGCTTCATCGTTTATCTCTTCGGGAGTTTCTTCTTCAAGATTACCATATGACCATTCATTTTTAATTCTATCTTCCAGTTTAGGTAGAATAGTTTCTTCCCACAACTTACTATCCTTCCGCCAGCTCTTATAATAACCTAATTTAGTACCATCTTCAAGTGCATATGTAGACCCGTTTTGAATTACAACACCGAGACCGACCGCGAGATCGAGCATGCCATAATACCTATCCAATCCATTAGCAAAGGATAGATACATCTCACCTTCGAGATACTGTTTAATAAACCTATTTTTACGCGTAAGAGCTCTAATAATAATACCTGCATAAGATTTTTGACCGACAGCTAATTCACCGTCTGTTGTTTTACCATCATCAGACTTCATCGGCTTACGTGCAAGTTGAACAGTTACTGATGGAAGATATACACATGCTTTACCGCCTGGCATATGCTTTTCAATTGACGGAAACATAGCAGAGGGATCGTCATAAACATGGTTAGTGCAAAGAATAGTTGTTTGAGTTACAGCGCCTAGGTTAGTACAAGTCTGCATTAACGACTTCATAGCACGAGCCTTTGTACCCATATCAGATGAAGTGCTATCTTTACCCATACGAGCTAGTTCAAGCTCAGATTGAAGGTTACCTAAAGAGTCGATTGCAACAATGAACTTGCCCTCAAGTTTCTTTTCTTTAACAGATGTAAGAAATTTAAAGAGAGCGTTACGCGTTTGTTCGATACTGATACACGGCACATACTTTACCTTACTAATATCAAGACCTAGTCGTTGAGCTCCTTCAGGATCAATAGCGTTTTCAGTATCAAAAATTACTGGTATAAGACCTTCTTGTTGAGCCTTAGCGAGAATCTTTTGTACAAATAATGATTTACCTGTCATGGATTCACCGGCAAGCATAGTAACTCGACCCTTTGGAATACCACCGTGAATAGAACCTGAGATAATAGCATTGAGAACATAGCTACCTGTATCTACCCATCCTCCAACGCGGCTAAGCGTACTATCACTCAAATAAGTAGCGAAAGGATTTACATCATCAATTTCATTTAAAGCACTTAGAACATCTTTATCCATAAGATTATTATATATTATATTTTTATTAATCAAGAGTTTGATCTTCAACTATAACGTGTTGAGCTAAATCTTTACTAATGGCAATTTTAGCTCCACACACCAAACATACTATATTTTTACCGCTTAGTAGCTTTGTAACATTAAGTTTTTCACAAAAACCTAAATCTCTTAAGCTGCTACAACTACCACTCAATGAAGTAATAGTTACACGATCATTATTTTTAATATCGTTAAGGTTCATAAAAAAAAATACCTCTCGTATTATACAGTGAAAATACGAGAGGTAAGTTTGAAGTAATACTTATTTAAATATTAGTCTTCGAACAATTTAATTACTTCGGGTGAACCTTGAGGAGCTTGAGGTTGTGGAGTATTAATATTATTGTATTGAGCAATAATCTTACTATCGAGCTCAACTTCTGAAAGAACAATATGTGATTTATTAAAGGTCCAGTGATTCTTATCACGCGATTCAGTTGTTAGAAATTCCATAAAGATATAAGGAAAGGACTGAACCTGAAGTTGTCCATTTTGCGGATTTGGCTGAACGTGAATAATGACAGGATTATTAAGAGTAATTGTCTTATCATCTTGATTAACCTCTTCACCAATAACTGTTCTACCGATGTGATCTACGATTGTTTTAATTTGACTCATATAGTTATATTATTTTATTTTTTATTTTTTTCAACTTTTTTTACTTAAAGATTGATTTACTTCATCACGCCATACGAGAAGAGCTTGTCTCATTTGCTCGATTCCGGGATGGTTATTAGCACCGGAACCATTATCTAGTCCCAGCATAATATCAGAAACAATCTTTAAAACGGAATTAATTCCATTAGCCTTACCTCTAAAATAAGCAGGATGTGCTTTAGAGGTATCATCAAGTGCGGGTCTATCTAAGTATTCCATAGAATTAATTATTTACAGATATATTTTAATCAACTGAAAAGTTCGAAGAGCTCTGTCTGAACGTTATCAGTAGGCTTTCGTATCTGCCACTTTACATTATCATAAAACCTTTCAATAGAGTTATAAAGAATTTTCTCAAACATTTTTTCATAGTCTATTTTAAATAAATCGTCATACTCATCAGGTCTATTATACTTAAATCCTACAACATCAATACCGTACTTGTTTGGTTGAAGAGTATAATAAAATCTAATTTTATCTCCCGATGAAATTTCTTCATACTTTTTATCTACACCTAGCTTTTTATTTATAAAGTTGTGAAGGTATGCAGCTTTTACATGCACAGGAGTACCCTTTGCTATACTAAACTCCCTACACTTGGTAGCATATTTTTCATAACCCTTAACGCCCATAACAAACGCAATATCCTCGATAGGTAGCGTCTTAAACACTTCATATGTTTCTTTTAATAGGTTATTTGTTAGATGATGCGATTGAGTGAGTAGCATAGTCTCTATTATCTTCTTAGCATAAGGCTTAACCGCGTTAGGCATAGAGGTTCTAACTACCTCTACCCCAGTATATTTAAACTTATCTACCTTGATACCCTCATCGTCAAGTATATGCATTACATATCTCTTCTTTTGTAAGAACAGCCCGACATCTGCTATACACTCTCGCTTAAAAACAAATCTACTATCTTTTGTCAGTAGAGTCTTTTCCGCCCATGATGTAATGTTATTATTAAGATGATCTTCAATGTCTTGCACGACATTATAAAACTCCGGATTAATGTCGCTCTCCTTTTTAATAGGTACACGGTCCTTAATACAATCTAACGAGAAGTAGCATGAGTCAGTATCAGAATAAACCCAGCTTTGTTCCAGGGTATTTTTATCTGTAACATTATACTTAGTAGTAAGATAGTCCTGAAGTAGTTTTCCTGCTTGTTTAATAATTGCCTGTCCCGTTAAGGTTACTGAAGAGGCAATATCATCATCTCCAATTGGTGCCTGCTTGTTGCCCATGTATCCATAACAACTATTCACGAGAATCTTAATAACCATTTGCTTTGTATTAAGTCTCTCTACTTCATACTTTAATGATGTATACTCTTCATCATTAGACTTGAGTTTTGTAAGCTGCTGCCTGGTCTCGAATAAATCTTTTTTAATTTTAACGCGCTCGTTGTAATAATAATCAAGAAACTCTGGTATAATACCTTTTTTCTTTTGTGTAAATAAAAACCCTGCCTTTGTTATTGAACATTCTTCTGATTTAATAAACGTACTAAATTTATCAGGAGCGAGTTCTATACATCTTCCCGATACGTGATAGATGTTAATATTACCTTTATCATTTTTCTCAATCCTACCTATTTTTGTCTCAGGAGACAAATTTAAAGATATCATTATGTTGGGATAAAGTGAGTTAGCATCAAAAGATACTACGTTATTTTTAAATCCACTTTTAGGCTCAGCAACATATGCTCCCGGATTCTTACCAGCTCCTTGATTGCGAATAAAAGTAGATAAAACTTCTTTACGCTTTCTAGCCCTAATGGTCAACGCGCCGTTAATTACCGATATAGTTCCCATAGCACCTTCAAGGGTTGTTAGACCTACATATGCTAACATTCGTAGCAGTACAACATACTGTAACTTTTCTTCTAGTCTGACTAGGAGATTAACGTCCTGAATGTTATAGTCAACGAAGGTAGTCCAATCTGTATCTGCTAAAGTAGATAGATTCATATCCCCGTAGTCAACTTTTCTTTCACCTAATTCTATTTCACCAATAGCGTCGAGCTTGTACGATTCTCTTAGTTTAAGGCAAAATCTTCTGTAGATGTCTAAGTAGTCGATACACGACACGCCTTCAATATAGTATCGTTTTTGCTGCCTACCAAATTTACCCATAACTTCACGATGGTAAATATTTCCTGTAGGTGATAAACGATTTACATACTCCTGCCCAAGAATTCTCTCACACCTATTAATAATGTAAGGTATATCAAAGAACTCTGAGTTCCATCCACTTAATACATCGGGATAATCACTTTCAATATATTCAATAAACTTAATGAATAAATCTCGTTCATTTCTGCAGTGTGTATACTTTACCTGCTTATTATCACCTGTATAAGGTTTAATACCAAATGTATGAAACTTTTTTGTAAAGTTGTCGTAGCAAGTAATTACATTTACAGTATGCTGCGGGTCGTCAACGTCAGGAAATGAATCAACAGAGTATGTCTCAATATCTATAAATGTTACTTTTAAATCGTTTTTTGTAAACTCAGGCTTCTCATTCTCCGTCCAAAAAGTGTCTAGTAGATATTGCTGAACTGGAGGTAAATTTTCATACACTCTCTTAATGCCTGAGTCCTGTATAAACTTATTACGTTCGTAACCATTGTTAAAAATCCTCTTCTTAGCCTTAGTACCAAAAATAGTTGTTTTATCTCCGTTACTATCCTCAATATAAAGATAGGGTGATACTGACACATCATAATGCACACGCTTACCTTCTGTATCCCAAGTAAATAGCCGAACTGATTGAGTTCGGCTACTATATACGCAGTTTCTATAAGCCATATAAAGCTATTATAGCTTTACTGAGATTGAATTCAACTATTCCATCTCTTAAGATATTTTCTTTCAGAGGAGCCATAAGGCGTGTTGAGTGCCTCAAGATGGCAGCCAATATTTTCTGGAAGCTCTAGGAACCTTTGCGCTCCAATACTTCTAAACATTTCGACATTGCTGTAATACTTGGGCTTGTTTTTAAGTATAGCTTCAAGCTTTTGTTCTAAATCGTCGCCTGTCTTAAATTTAAGGAATGAGGGAGCATTTTTATATGTCTCCATATCTTGTACTAAACAAGGAAGTCCCATTACGCATGATTCAATAAACTTAATATCTGACTTTGATCTATTAAAGCTATTATCAAGCAGGGGAGCTATCATCACCTGTGCATTTAACCCCGCGATGAATCTAGGATAATCTGCTAGTGTTTGCCAAGGGTGAAATTCAATCTTTCGCTGCTGCACGTACCTCATTAATGGTGGTGGAAATGCTCCTACAAACACCCACTGATATTTATCAATAGTCTTTTCAACTAAATTCAACACATGCGAGAAGTCATCAACGCCACCATTCTTATTATCTACATCATAATGAGCTCCTGATCCTGTATATAGAACACGAGGTTTTTTCTTATTTTTATCATACGCATCGTAGACACGTCTCTTATCATAAACATGACCCATCCAAGAATAGGGCACAAAGTTAGGTATTACAGTTATTTCTTTTTTACCCGTTCTTTCCTGGTATAGCTTTTTCATATACTCGCAAGTAACGGTAACTTCGTCGCACATATTGATAATCTCAATACAGTTATTACGAATTTCGTCATTATCAAAAGCAAACTTAAACTTATTATAATCAGGAATGTCTTCTCTAAACACCACATCATCAACCTCATAAATTAATTTAAATTTATGATCTTGTTGAACTTGCTTTAGGTACTTGATAAATTCTTTTTGATCGTTTGATGCCTGTCGTTGTACTTTAACAGATTTAACTCCTGTATACCATCTTGGATCAAACACCATAGCGGTAAGGGAAGTCGAACAACCTGCACCTGTTTCATTAATATGTTTTTCAGGCCACAATATTCTCCAGAATCCACAGCCAGAATAATCTGCAAGATAATTAACATATCTCGGTAGTGAGAGCTCTCTAGGTTGCTCTGGTATAGCTACTTGACGCGGTGTAGGTTGAACCCCAAATGGATTTGCAAAAGGTTGTGAAAAAGGACTAGCAAAAGGCTGCGCAAACATATATTTTATATTTACATTAATAATCTAGATAATCAATACGCCTTGTTATACCGTTTTGTTTTTCTAAGAAAATAACATCTCCAGTTACGGCTTTAATCGACTCTTTTCTATGTGAAATGACTATAGAACATTCATCAAGTGTATTCACACGCTCTTTTAATATATCTGTAATTAAATCAATACCCTTTTCGTCAAACGACGAGTCAAACAGCTCATCGTAAATCGCAATGTTATAACTTACTCCACCCTGCATGCGCCTAATATCCGAAAAGGCAAACAGGCAAGCAAGATCTATTGATTTACGCTCTGCCCCCGAAAAATTAAAGTAAGAACAAATTTTATTTTTATCATTTACAATTTGTTCTTCAAAGTATTCGTCAAAAACGCAAACAGAATTCGAATCAAGTTTTTTAAGATAATAATATAGCTTGCTATTTAAAAGTTCTAGTAACTTATTTACGATATACGACTTTACACCTTCTTCACTAATAACAAATTTGACTATATCTAATGTACTAAGTTGTTTAGATATAGTTCCGACAGTATCGTTTATGCTATCAAGTCTACTTTGAGTTTCAGAGATCAAATCGTCAAACTCCGTCTTACTTTCATTTAAGGTTTCAATATCCTGTACTAGCTCACTCTGCCACTTTGTTAGCTGTGTAATCCTATTACTTATATTTTTATTACTTTGAATTTTTAAGCCAGTCTCATTTATTAATCTATTTTTCTCTTGAATGGCTCTTTTAATTTTTAATTTTTGTTCTTCAACCTCTAATATCTTTACATTAATGTCTTCTATATCCTTAGCTATAAAAATCATTTCATCTTTAAGAAGTTGTTTTTCACGAGCAATATTTTCTTTATCATGCTCTTGTATAGATCTCAAACAAACTGGACACGTATCGCTATCTGATCCTATCTTTTTATATATTTCCTTTTTATGAACAATTGTTGCTTTTTTATTCGATGAGTCACTAACGAGAGAGCTTTTTTGATCATCATTTTCTATTAGCTTATCTTCTAACTTATCAATAGTAGTTTGAATATCATCAATATTTGGTATATCAGACTCTTTAAGAAGCTCTGCATTAAGTTCTTTAAGCTCTAAAGCATTAGATTCTTGCCTTTCAAGGTAAAGCTTTCGCTTATCTTCTTTTTTTTCAATTAATCTCTGCTTTTGATTATTGTAGTTTTGCAGTGTTTTATTAACCTCGTCGAGCTTAGCATAATTAATATCATATTCACGCTTAATATCATTATACTCCTGTCTAAGAGTTGATATCATCTTGCTAAAAACCTCCATACCAAAAATATCCTCGATAAACTTACGCTTCTCAATTTTATTTTTAGCCATAAACGGTATGGTATTATTAACCGTCATAATAACGCAGTTTTGAAAAATAGCTGGTGACGCACTTAATACATCACTAATATATTTTGTAGTATTAGCTATACTATCACGAGTTTTATCTACACCGTCTTTATATACACTGACCTTGGTAGGTGAAAGTGTACGTATAATATGAAATTTATTTTTACCCTTAGGTGAGTCAACATTAAATTCCAACTCAACCTGTGTTTTACCTCCGGTAATATTATTAGTAATTAAGTCTTTTTTAATTTCTCTTAAAGTCTCTCCAAAAATGGCAAAATATATAGCGTCCGCTACCGTGGACTTACCAACAGCGTTCTGTCTATCGGGCTTATCTTTATTATTACCGGTAATAATGTGTAACCCTTTGCGAAAGTCAACCGAAACTGGTTCATTGCCAACTGATAGAAAATTCTGAATTGTTATTTTAGTAAATGTTACTTTCTTCATGCAATACACTTTTTATAAAGTTCTAACGTATAGCTAAGTATATCACTTTTATCTTCTATTTCAAGAAGATTTACAAACTCCTCAATAGCACAGGTAATATCGATACCTGAGAGATCCTTATCACTGTTGTCATTACTAATTTTATTATAGTTAAGATCATATTCTATTTGCAACGCTTCTGGTCTCAATAAATTTAATTTTGAAGTAAGTATAGCTAAATCTTCCTGGGAGATATTTTTATCTACCTTAAATTTAATAATATTGTTTATAAATAATTTTTTTATCTCAGGTGTAATAGTAGTAGCTTCTGCAAGTTCACTAAGACTGACCTTTTTATAATGAGGTGAAACGGTATTCTCAAAGAACTCATATTCTTGCGTATCTATATCAAGTATGTGATAACCTTTTATGTTATCACAATCACCGAAGTCCATTTGAAACGGATTACCCACATATAGAATTGTACCTGCTCCGTATTTTTTTTCATGTCTAAAATGAAAGTGACCAGAAATAACTAAAGAGCTCTTACTTAAAAGCTCTTTTACACTTAGACCTTCTTCACAATCCTTGTAAGAATTCATTTTGAAGGTTTCTATTTCAAAATGACCAAAGATAATATCGCTTTTTTCTATTTGATTAGTAGAAGTACCCCAAGGGCACAGCGTTATAACTTTATCAAATACGTTTAACGTAGCGACCTTATCTACTACTGTTATATTTTTGCTATTTTTAAAAATAGAAAGCGAATTTACATCTGTTCTATGTTTATAATAGATGTCATGATTACCTACTAAAGCTATAATATTAAAATCGTCAAATATTTGTAATATATCAGCTGAGATCTGAAGTGTATTTACAGATATTTCACTTCTATTATGATACCAATCACCGCAAAATATAATATCCTTTATATTTTGCCTCTTAAGCTCTTTACTTAGCCAATTTGCCCAAGTTATAGCAATGTCATGCCACTGAGCACTATTAGTATGAACTCCTAAATGGAGGTCTGAGATAATAGCAACTCTCGGTTTATTAATCTTGATCATAGAAGTCATCATCATCACCACCTACGGGCTTAACATAAATGAGATTGTTACAAGTCTTTGGATCATTCATGATATCCTCATACACTTTTTCTCTATAATTTTTTTCCGCTTCGTGATGTCTTTTTTCTTTTTTAATACGATTAACAAACGCATTAAATGCAATCGTTGTAAAATATGAGAAAGGATTTGACTCGGCAGCAAATTTATATTTTTTACCCTTAAGTGCAGAGTACATTTTAATAAGAGAGTCTCCTATCATGTCATCCTTGTAAGTATAATTAATAAATGAGCTATTATAGCTTAACCCATAAGCAATTTTTTTAATATTTTCAGCAAGGTCGTCAGTTAAAATATCAGTTTCATAATACTTACGTAAAGATTCTTTAAATTCGACTGGATCTACGTAGTAATTTTCTTTAGACATAACTGTATAATATATTACTATTAAGATATATCAATATCTTTTTCTGTATATGCTATTTTTTCAGCATTGTAAATTTGTTTTCTTTTTTCGGAGTGCTTATTACCGTAGTGTAAGTTATCACTTAGGTCTATAATAATAAGTTTACTTTTATCCTTATGTAATCTTAAACCTCTACCTATAGATTGTACGGTTCTAATGAACGATTTACCTCCTGAAACAAAAAGAATATTGTGAAGGTTTTTTATATTAACACCAGTTGAAAAAATAGCGCTTATTGCAATACAAATTACATCATTACTGCTCTCCATTAACTTTTTAATTTTCTCTCGCTCTTCTATTTCTACATCTCCCCTAATAAAGAATACTTTTTTATTAGTGCATGTATTTTTTACTACTTCTAATAGACCTTCACCGTGAACAATATGATTTACTAGTATTAAGGTGTTATTATTAAGCTTATTACTTAATTGACCAATAAACTTATTTCGCTTTTCATGCGTATACAAAAAATTAAGCTCATTTCTATACTCACTATCGGTAATATTTGCAATTATAGGCGCGTTATAGTTTAATTTAAGTATTTTAACCTCAACATTAGTGAGGTAACTCTCTAACCGAAGGTCATGACTACTCTTTTCATATAGAACAGGTCCAAGCTTACCTATAATAAACCATTTATCTAAATTATCCTCAGGAAGAGTACCGGTAAACCCATATCTATTACTAGTTTTAATTGCGGAAATTATTTTACTTATCTCATTAGATGATTTTACCTTGTGACATTCATCAACTACTAGTAAATCAACATATTTAACCCATTCGTTGTCTTTAAATTGCGATAAGAGGATTTGAATGTTACATATTACAACATTACTAGTAAGATCAGGCTTGTTGTTACCGGTCCATTTTGTTATTTTAAATGAAATACCACTAGCTATAAACTCATCATACGTTTGTTGCACGAGACCAAGGTCTGGTACAATCATAATACACTTAAAAGTAGTAGAATTAGGTGAGTTTCTATAAAAATTCTCAATTAATGCAGCAGTTGTTAGGGTTTTACCAGCACCGGTACCTAAAACACATGTACCCCATCCGTTTTTTATGGCTTTTTCAATAACCTCCTCTTGATAGTCACGTAATTTAAGAGCAAAGTCTTTAAAAATTGCATTAGTTGACCCGCAATTAATTGATTCTTTAAATTTTTCTGTGTATGTTACAGGTTCTGTAATCTGATTAGCTATTAAATACTTTTTTATTTCCCAAAACAAGCCTAAGTCGCAAAGACCTGTAGGAGTAATAGCATATTTACGCGTTGGTAACTTAATTCTTCTCGAATTAAACCTTCTTTGCATAAAAGAAGCGTTTTTATCCTCTACACTAAAGTGTTCGCGTAAGTTTTCGTAAATATTTCTATCGTCACACTTAATAATTAGCTTACGATTTGTTTTAGTATAATCAAAAGTAATCATAACTGCTCTAACTTTTGTATCTCTATAATATTTTTTATGTCATATCCCATTCCTGACATAATCTTTTCTACTTTTTCAAGATACTCAACTATAAACTCGTATTCTTTTATAGAATCTGTTATGTTTGTTAGTTCATCAGTAGCTTCTGCAGCTATTTCTGCTGTTTGTTGTGTTAATTTAACAGGAGCTTCAGCTATAATCTTTGTTACAAGAGTTTTTTTAAGGTTTTTTTTCTTTTTATGTAAGGATTGTAGAGTTATTTTTGCATCAATTAGTCTTGCTGCCCAAAAATGCTTACGTGATGGTAACTTTAATTGTATATCTTTTATATTGAAATCAGTAATTAGTAAATCAGCACCGATTTCTTCTTTATATCTTTTTAGCAATTCCACAGAATTATTATAAATACTTATTGAAGTGAAATCAACTGTAACATTTAAACAATATTTTTATGAAAATATGACTGCAGGTGCAGCACTAGGCGGTAGTAGTGGAGGATTTTCACCTGATAATATATCTGGCTCTGATTTTTATGCACCGGGTGATGCTAGAATACCAAAAGGTGGTGCAGTATACACCAGAGCTGGTAAGTTAAGACGTAGAAAACGTAAGCAGAAAAATAAATCTAAAAAATAATGGATTTAGGTCACTGGAATACTAGTCTTATAATTGAAGAAGGTAATATACCTTACGGGTTTTTATATAAAATAACCTGTATACCCACAGGAAAAAAGTATATTGGTAAAAAACAGTGTAAATCTATACTTAAAAGGCGTCCACTTAAAGGAAAGAAGAATAAAAGACACGAGGTAATAGAGACTGACTGGAAGACTTATACATCTTCTTCAAGAGAGCTTAACGAAGATATATTAAAGTATGGTAAAGATAGCTTTAGTTTTGAGATTATTGAGATTTGCGACTCAAAATTTGCACTAGCATATAGAGAGGCTAAAATTCAATTTGAAGAGGAGGTACTATTACGAGATGACTATTATAACGGAATCATTAATCTCCGAGTGTCAAAGCCGAAGCGCTATTTGCCTTAATGAGACATTAAATATTGCGTATCAAAAGACACTGTCGCAAGTGATAGATTTAAATATAAACTTCGATATTAGTAATAAAGATGTGCAAAAAATTACTAAACATAATATTATTATTCAGTTATGTGAATTAAAAAAAACAATACCACAAAAAACTTATTTATTTATTAGAAGAGAAGAGTATAACGAAAATTATCTTAAAATAGTAGATGAAATTATTAATAAAATGGAGCTTTATAAGTCAGAAAAAAGTGCTAACTTCTTGAGATCTTTTAATAATTACCTAAAAAAGAACGGGTTTAAGTATATAAGCAGTGTTTATTTAAAGCAAGTTACTAACAAATTAGCTTTATTTAGATAAATATACTTATGAGTAAATTTCTTCAAATAGTGGGTGAAGGACTAGCAAGTGTTGATAACCCTCAAGCAATTTTTTATATTAAACTAGTTGATGATAAGGGAAATGATGTAGGTTACGAGCCGATACAGCTAAGAGGTACTACCTACGCTGAGGATGTATATTTTAAAATACAAAATGCTATTAATAAAGGACAAGATATAAATTCTACTCATGAAGAAGATAATGAAATTGAAGCGGCTCAGGTTTTAAGAAAGACAGATAAGAGAGTAGATAATGAATATAAAAAGAATGAAGCTCTAGCAAAACAAAAAACACCAAAGATTATTGCTGCTTTACAGAGAGATAGACAAACATTAACATCTTTATAAATTAAGATAATGCCTAAGACCTTACAACTTATATCAAAATATTTTTCTTTGTTGGCAGAGCAGGTTCCGCAGGAAGCAGCACCAGCAGCAGATCCATCTCAATTACCACCACAGGAGCAGCCTACTCCTGTAACTAATGAGCCGGTTGTATCAAATATAGATAAAAATGAAAGGTATGTTATTAAAATATTAACTAATGCTTTTATTTTTAACCCTAATAAGTTTGTAGAAGATAAACAAAAGTATAAGTATATTTTTAATAAAATTGATTCAATAGAGAAAATGGTAAACGTACCTGTATCTAAAATTGTAAGAGAAATTAAAAAAATTATTGCTTTAGATAAAAGTTTAAGAATAGAGTCTAAAACTCTTAAAATAATAAATAAATATATATTTTTATTAGAGCAGCCAGCTGATGCAACTGAGCCGCAAGATGCTATTCAACCGTCACAATCAGGTATTTCACCAAAAGCTGAAAAAGGCAACGCGAGTGAAGATGATAATAATTTAAACTTAGCGGAGATATTTCCTCTTTACCAAGAATTAATTTTAAAAGCTCTTAGGCACTCTCCTTCAGAAGATGAACTAATGATAGTAAAGCCGATTGTAAATAATTTTGCTAATGTAGACCCTGAAAAAATAGTTGAAGCTATTCAAGGTATCTTAAAGTTATACCCTTCTAATACCGGTAGTATAAGTAAGCATCCGGAAGATGTTGAAGTGGCAGATGATTTAAGTAATGTTTAATTGACGTTTAAAAATATACTAACGCAATATGCTTAATTTTAAAAAATATTTTAATTTACTTCTCGAGGGTGGTAACGTCTTTAAGCAGCACCCTACCCAGCGCATAAATTTATCAGATATTGAACCTACAGTTAGTTTTTTATCTAATATTGTAGGTACTAATTTAATGAAGAATCTGTTAGGTAGTACAGGTAAGCGAGAGTCCTCTGGCGACTTAGATATAGCTATAAATGAAAATAAAATATCTAAAGTTCAACTCTATGATATTCTTGCTAACTGGTGTATGGAGCGAAATTTAAATCCTAAGGATTATATTGCAAGATCAGGTATAAGCGTTCATTTTAGAACTCCTATATATAATAAAGATGGAGAATATGTACAGACTGACTTCATGTTAGTGCCTGACATTAGCTTTGCAAAATTTGTACTAGCAAATGATGAGCCTTTTCCTTTGAAGGGTGCATATAGAAGTATAGTTTTATCCAACCTAGCAAAAAATCTTAATTTAAGATGGAGTGGCTTAAAGGGTATTACAGATAGACAAACAGGAAATACTATTGAAAATAAAGATACAGATAGGGTTGCTCAAATATTGTTAGGTGATTCTAATGCTCGTACAAGAAATCTTTTAAACATAAAATCCATTATATCTTTTTTAGTTAAAAAATATAAAGATATAAACATAGTAATGTCGCTTTTAGATGAAGCTAGACAAACTATTAACAGAGAGGGTATAGATATTTTTAGTAGTAGCGGTGTTATAAAAGAGAGTGTTGATATTACAGGTACACGAGTAGGAGTACAACATTTATACTCTGAATATAAGCCTGATCAATATTCAATGGATTTTGAAAACTTCGCTAAACTTCTAGATGCATTAGAGCAGTCTAACGGTATTATACAGCCTGGTAATTCAAGTATATCTGAAAAGGCTGATGGAATGTCTGTTAAGTTTGGCTTAACACCAGAAGATAGATTTTTCTTACAAGGTAGCTATTCCGGACCAGTTACTGACGGCAGCTTTAAAAATAAAATAAGGCATGAACCTACCAAAAAAGCGTTTGAAGAAAATTTTCCTAAAATTAAAAAGCTAGTTTATAAGACATTACTAAGATACAAAAAAGATCTAAAATTAGATGGTATAAGAGTACAGGCAGAATGGCTGTATTCGCCTTTTGCACTATCACGTGATGAGGTTCCAGGTATCGTTTATTTTGTTGCAACAAATTACGAAAGGGATAAACTAGGCTCCTGGTCTACTTTTCCTCTTATATCCGTAACAGATTACAACGGTCAAGAACTTTCTCCTGAATTAGTAGAAGCTATAACTAGAAGTTTAACGGATTTATCAAATGATAATGTTAAATTTATACCTTTAAATATTGACGTCTTCGAGCCTATTAATTTAAAGTATGAAACTGATAACGCAGTACAGGAAATAAAAACCTTTGAAGCGCAGAATCCAAATTACGAAGAAGTACTCTACAATACTTCAAGAAAAAGAGACGATCAGATAGCTAAAAAGGCAATGAGATCGCATTTAATTAAGGTACTATTACCCTATCAACGTAGAATGCATACAAAAATTTTACGTAAGTTAGGCAAACTAGCAGGTAAGTTAGGTGACTATGAAGGATTAGTTATAAAAATATTACAACAGGGAGAGACATTTACTTTTAAGGTAATATCTCCAACTTTTCATAAAAATAAGGGTCGTATATGATAAACTTTAAATTATTTTTCGAGCAAAATAAAGAATCGGTAGCTATCTTTCCGGGAGGATTTAAACCCCCTACAAAGGGACACTTTGAAGCGTTGAACGAGTTATTAAAAAATGCTGATAGAGGTGTTGTTTTTATAGGTAAAAGTCCACGTGATGGTATAGATCAAGATATGGCATATCAAATATGGACCATTTATGCACCGTATTTATCTAAGCCTATAGAGATTTACAAGAGCCCTGCTACACCTCTAAATTCTACTTACGACTATGCTTTAGATAATCCTAGCTTAAATATTATTGTAGGAGCTGGTCCGGAAGATAGTGCTAGATATAATTCATTTCGAAAAAATCCTGAAAAATATCCTAACGTTCAAATAATAGATATACCATTAAGCGGTGAAGGTGTACGTGGTACACAAACTAGAGAAATGATTATGAGTAAAGATCCCTCTTCTTTAGATTTCTTTGTACCTGAAATAATTAATCAGACAGATAAAGAAAGAATTAAGAAGATACTAGGTATAGCATAAATAATAATATGTCTACTAGAAAAGATTTTAAAATGCTAGAAGAAGCTTATAGTGATGTAGGCGGTATGTCCCTTACACCCTCTAACATGTTAGGAGGTAAGCCTGTAATGATAACAATGGATATGCCAGGTGCAGAAGTAGACCACGAAAGTCATAAATCTCATGAAGAGGAACACATGGAGCACGAGGGTGAAAATGATCCTAGTGAGATTGAAATGGCATCAGCAGATCTTCATAAGCTTGCAGAGTACGCACCAAAATTAAAAGAAATGGTAAGTCAAATGCAGGGCCTTGAGGGTTGGATTGCGTCAAAAATTACTAAGGCTTCAGACTATATATCATCCGTCTATCACTGGTTGGAGTATCAACAACACGAGGGTAGCGAAACCGGTAGTTGTAATCATGAAGAAGGAGACATGTATAATACAGGTCATGAAGATACAGGTTGTTCTTATGCTAGAGAAGGTTGTACTTGTGGAGGTTGCTCAGATTGTAACTAATGAAAAGCTTTAAGAAATTCTTCGAGGCTACAGTTATAGGTCTAATTGAAAAAATAGAACTGGCTGGAATCGGTTCTCTTGAAGCAAAAATTGACTCAGGTAACGGCGCTTATAATGTACTGCATGGTGAGAATATTACTAAACAAGGTAATAAGGTTACCTTTACAACCATAGGTGGTAAAAGAATTATAAAAGACGTTCACGATACAATTAATATTAATGTAGGTGCCGGTCATGTCGAAGAAAGACCAGTTGTTACATTTAGAATGAAATTTGCAGGTACAGAGTTTGATAATATACCTTTTAGTATTGGTAACAGGTCGCAGAACGAATATAAAGTTCTTATTGGTAAGGACTTTATTAAGCAGCTTGACGCTTTGATTGATGTAAACTCGAATCATATCGCTGGTGATCAGATTGAAGTTGATTATACCAATTAGGCGATTCTCTTTTAGTCCAGGTTGCAAAGTCTTTATCGTAAATAATATACGCTCTATACTGATCTACAACAGATAGGTTATTAAAGTTAGGTATTATTTTACGACATATACAATCATCGCTTATAGCAACTGCAAACGGCGTTAGAGATAATTTTTGAATTGTTGTATTATGTAAGTTTTTACTACACCACACAATGAAATCCTTTGTGAAGTGTTCTGTTGAATCGGGCCACCTATACATTCTTTCATTAAACTGCTCTAGAGTGTGATTTGTCAACCACATAAAGTTATCTTTCGATTCACGAGCCCATATCGAGCATTGATGTTTTGAGTAACCTTTACCAGATTTACGCGACTTACCAGTTTTAGTTTTTGGAGTTGAGGGGTGATCTAGAACTTCTTGCGGAAAAGCATGAGCCAACATAATAGCTCCTTCAATCTGCATTTTGGATCTTACATGCTTATCACAAAGATCCCGCGCTGCTAACACGGGATCTTCATTAGTTACAAAAATATTCATACAGTTAGTATGATAAAGTTCCTATTTATCTTTACTAAATTCTACAAATTTATAAAACTCAGATCTGCTATTATCATTATTATCAAGAAATGCTCCAGACATCTTTGCTGTTCTCATCGAACTATCATGCTTAATACCTCTCAAAGCGCAGCAAGTGTGATTTGCCTCAATCATAACAGCTACACCTTGATTGTCTTTACACACATCATTAACGAAGTTATGAATTTGAATTGTAAGATTTTCTTGTACTTGAGGGCGCCTCGCAAACCAATCAACAATACGATTAAGCTTACTAAGGCCTATAACTTTTCCTGTTTTTGATGGAATATACGCTACGTGAGCTGTACCAGTAAAGGGAAGCCAGTGATGAGCGCAAATAGAGGTCATCTTGATATTATTCTGACATACAATACCGTCATACTGATCTACATTATCGAAGGCGGTAATGTTTGGCGGTGGAGTAAAACAACCTGAACAGATATCGTTTACAATAGCTTTAGCTACACGCCTAGGTGTATCAATAGAGTTTGGATCGTTTCGAAAATCAAAACCTAAAACATTCATAAACTTACCAAAGTGCTCGGAAGCTTTAGTAATGCGTTTATTTTTTTCAGATTCGGTCAATACAATGTTACTGTTTGAGAAGGGAATATCATTCATTACATCTAATATATATGTCAGTATCCATAAAATCAACCTAAAATCAAATTATTTTAAAACTGCAGAAAAGTGATGGTGCGAGCATAAATATTATTACTATTATGGAATGTTTGGTTTGTAATCGAAAGTTAAAATTTATTAATAATACTCACTTAAAGCAGCATAATATGACTATTGAGGAATATAAGCTGATGTTTAATATATCTAAAGTTGTAGACGAAAAACTAAGATTTACCCGCGTTAACTACTGCCGCGGTAAAAGTTATGAAGAGAGATTTGGTAAAGAGGTTGCATCGAGAATGAAAGAAATAAGAAAGATAAAGACAACACATCAGATGACAGATTTTAAGCAAATTCAAATACGAAAGAAAAAATGCGGTAATTACAAAAATCCAGGTCTGAGAAAAAAACGTATTAAAGAAGCTGCTAACAGACTAGAAACAAAAATAAAGCGTAGAATTTCTATGCATAAGCTCTTTGAAGCTGGCTATATGACTTCGAGATTTTCTAAGCCTGCATATGAGTTTATTAGAGAGTATATCAGCAATAACAATATAAATGAAGATAAATGTTACTACTTAGGCGGTACAAATGACCGTGAGTTCTTTAATATAATAAATAAAAAATATTGTTTTTATGACCTTGTTATCTTTGATGATAATAAAGAAATAAATACAATTATTGAAATTAATGGCCCGTGGCACTATACAAAGCGAGACATTTTAAACGACCCGTGGAGTAAAGCTACACCGTATAAGAATGAGAAAACAACCAAGTATCAATCTTATGTATGGGATCAGCTAAAGTTATCTCGAGCAAAGAAAATATCTAAAAACGTTAAAGTATATTGGCTATATTCAAATATATTAGAAATCATTAAATGATTATAAATATATGTATGCAAAAAATATCTCAGAAAGAGCTTTTAGATGAAGGCTTTCTTAACACTATACGAAAAATTACTAGTCCTATAGCTAAGACTGTTGCCGGTGCTGCTGGAGCTGCAAAAGGGATAGCGAAAGTTGTAGCACCTAATCTCTCTCAAGCGATAGGTAGTGATATTAATAAAATTAAATCTATAGGTAAGAGTGCATCTGATGCATTTACAGCAGAAAAAAATAAACAAATTAATTCAACACCGGAGAGATTTGTAGAAAATGAATTAAAGACTAACTGGACAAAGGTATTTGACCCTGCCTCAATAAAAGTAACCA
>Ga0164293_10001623_pt1 | contig 18841 bp, 19 predicted proteins | sample GEODES118metaG_FD_111487 | JGI IMG/M metagenome (GOLD analysis project Ga0164293, IMG submission 111487) | Eutrophic lake water microbial communities from Lake Mendota, Wisconsin, USA - GEODES118 metaG | ecosystem: Environmental > Aquatic > Freshwater > Lake | place: USA: Lake Mendota...
CACCTCGAGGGTGAGGGCCTGAGCCTGTCGGCCTCGCAATGGACCGACATGCTGGCCGGCTGGGTCGACCAATACCCCATCATCAGCATTGAAGACGGCATGCACGAGGGCGACTGGGACGGCTGGAAGATGCTGACCGAGCGCCTGGGTAAAAAGGTGCAACTGGTGGGCGACGACCTGTTCGTCACCAACACCAAGATCCTCAAGGAAGGCATCGACAAAGGCATTGCCAATTCCATCCTGATTAAGATCAACCAGATCGGCACGCTGACCGAGACCTTTGCCGCCATCGAGATGGCCAAGCGCGCGGGCTACACCGCCGTCATCAGCCACCGCTCGGGCGAGACCGAAGACTCCACCATCGCCGACATTGCCGTGGGCACCAATGCCGGGCAGATCAAGACCGGCTCGCTCTCTCGCTCGGACCGCATGGCCAAGTACAACCAGCTGCTGCGCATCGAAGAGGACCTGGGCGAGATCGCTCGCTATCCGGGCCGTGAAGCCTTCTACAACCTGCGCTGAACGCACACCCTGCTGAGCCATGGAAAAACGCACCCTCACCATCGTCTTGCTGGGCCTGCTGCTGATTTTGCAGGCTCAGCTGTGGTTCGGTCGCGGCAGCATTCCCGATGTGAGCCAGATGCGTGTGCGGCTCGACGAGGCGAAGGCGCGCAACCTCAGCGCCCAGACCGAAAACGACCGCCTCGCAGCCGAGGTGCGTGACCTCAAAGAGGGCTTGGAGATAGTCGAGGAGAAGGCACGCGGCGAATTGGGCATGGTCAAGCCCAACGAGATCTTCGTCCAGTACAACCACGGCAAGTAGCCTGGCGGTGGACGGCAAGCGCCCTGTCGATGCTGGCCGGCCCGAGCGGGTGGCCATCCTCAGCCATCAGGCTTGGCTCTCCCAGGACTTCCAGGCGCGTCTCGAAGCCACGATTGCCGGCATCGGCGGAGCCGATCCCCAGGCCTTCAGCTGGATCGCCGACTCGCAGGCGCAAGCGGCTCAGGGCGCCAGCGTGTGCCTGCTGCTGGCATGGGACAGCGCGGGCCAGCCTACGCCACCGCTGGGCACCCAGGTGATCCCACAGTTGCCCCCAGAGTGGGACGATCTGCAGGCGCATCAACAGCTGCGACAGGACTTGCAAGCCATGGGCCAGACCTTTGCCGTGCTGCGCGGCCCGGTGTCACAGCAGCTGCAGCAGGCGCTGGCGGCCCTGTCGCGGCTTCAGGCGGCACTCAAGCCCGCCGGCGCGCAGACGCTGGCTCGCCCGGGCTGGCGCAGCGCCTGCGAGTCGTGCGATGAGCCCGAATGCGAACACCGGCTGCTCACCGGCCTGCTCAAACCGGGCTAAGGTCGGACTCAGGCCGGACTCAGGTCGGGCTGATGAGCGCAGAGCAGCTTACTGCAAGGACGACGAAGGCGGCTGATCGAAGGTGCCGGCAAACAGCTGGGCCGCATCGACCGCGTCAAAGCGGTACTTGATCCCACAAAAGTCGCAGCCCACCTCCACCCGCGTCTGCTCGGCAATGATGGATTGCACCTCGGCCTGCCCAAGGCTGCGCAGCATCTGGGTCACACGCTGGCGCGAGCACTTGCAGGCAAAGCGTGGGCGCAACGGCTCGAAGCGGGTGATGGGCTCTTCCCAGAAGAGGCGATGGAGCACCTCGTCGGCGCTCAGTCCGAGCAACTCCTGCGGCTGCAGGGTGGCCGCCAGCATGGCGATGCGATTGAAATCCTCGCTGCGACCAATCTGGTCCTCATTGGCATCGCGGTCCAGGCGACCTGCCAGATTGCCCTGCCCGAGCACCGGCAAGCGCTGGATCAGCAGGCCCGCCGCCAGATTGCGGTTGGCCGCCAGCACCAGGCGCGTGTCGAGTTGCTCGCTTTGCAGCATGTAGTGTTCGAGCACCTCGCTGATTTTTTCGAGCTTTTCCTGCCGGTCGCCAAACAACGGCACCACACCCTGATAAGGCTGCTGGCCCGGCTGGCGATCCTGCGGATCGAGCGTGATCGCGCAACGCCCCTGGTTGTTGACGTTGACCATCTGACTCAGGCTCGCGCCGGCCTGCACACCGGCTGCGCCCTGTGGGCCCAGCGTGGCGGTGGCGCGCACGCTCAGGTCGCTTTGGACTTCGACCACGGCCAGCTTGAGCGGCCCATCGCCCGAAATCTGCAACACCAAGGCGCCGTTGAACTTGATATTGCCCTGCATCAGCGTGCCGGCCGCAGTCATCTGGCCCAGCAGCTGCTCGACCTCGTGCGGATAGGCACCCGCGGCCTCGCGCCGCGCGAGGATCTCCTGCCAGGCATCGGTCAGGCGTACCAGCATGCCGCGCACCGGCATGCCGTCAAAAATAAATTTATGGAGTTCCGACATCGGCACCCGATCTTGCATAAAAAAGCCGGAGGCATCAAAGCGGCCGGCTGGCGAGCCGAACACGCGCTCAAGCGATCCGCTTGAGGCCTGACTTGAACTGCCGGGCATTGTCCACATAGCCCAGCACGTTGCGCCGGATACCGGCAATCTGCTCGGGCGTCAGTGAGCGCACCACCTTGGCAGGGCTGCCCAGAATCATGGAGCCATCGGGAAACTCCTTGCCCTCGGTGACCAGGGCACCCGCGCCCACCAGGCAGTTCTTGCCGATGCGCGCGCCATTGAGGATGATGGCGCCGATGCCGATCAGGCTGCCCTCGCCGATGGTGCAACCGTGCAGCATGGCCTGATGGCCCACGGTCACATAGGGCCCCACAGTCATCGGCTGACCCATGTCCGAATGCAGCACGCTGCCGTCCTGGATGTTGCTGCCCCGCCCAATATGGATGGGCTCGTTGTCACCTCGCAGCACCGCACCAAACCAGATGCTCGCATCCTGGTCGAGTTGCACCCGGCCCATGACCTGGGCGCTTTCGGCCACCCAGGCGCTTTCGTGGATCTGCGGAACGGCATCGCCGAGTTGATAGATGGCCATGGCTTTCCCTTGTGCACAGAAGGCGCGATTGTAGGTTCCCCACTGCGCCCGAACGGTGCCGCACAAGCGCCCCTTATCATCGCGGCCATGACCTGCCTGCGCCGCCACGCCCTCGACGTGATCCGCATCTGCGATGCCGATGACAAGTCATATGCGCTGCGCCACTGGCCACAGGGCTTGGCGATCGAGCCGGCTGCGCAATGGGACGAGCCGGCGGGCCTGCCGGGGCGGCCCAAGCGCCCGGTGCTGCGTCCGCCGCGCGAGGTGCCTCTGCGGGCGATGGGCACGCCCGAGGGGCGGGCCAGTCTGATCCATGCACTGGCTCATATCGAATGCAATGCCATGGACCTGGCACTCGACGCCATTTGGCGCTTTGCCGGCATGCCAGAGACGTATTACCTGGACTGGCTGCGCGTGGCGCAAGAAGAGGCCCTGCACTTTGACCTGCTGCACCGTCACTTGCAGTCCATGGGGTACCGCTACGGGGATTTCGATGCGCACAAAGGCCTGTGGGACATGGCCCGACGCACCCAGGCCGACCTGCTGGCCCGACTGGCCGTGGTGCCGCGCATCCTGGAGGCCCGCGGCCTCGACGCGTCGCCCGCGGTGCGCCACAAACTGCAGTCGGCAGGCGACCGCGCGGGCGCCCAGATCATCGATGTGATCTTGCGCGATGAAATCGGCCACGTGGCCATCGGCAACCAGTGGTTTGGCTGGTTGTGCGCGCAGCGTGGCCTGCTACCCGGCGAGCAAGGCCGGCTGCTGGCCCGCCAGTACGGCGCGCCCGCGCCCCGGGGGCCCTTTAACCTACAAGCGCGCCAAGCCGCGGGCTTTGCACCCGAAGAGTTGGCCGAACTCGGCCGCTGAGCCACGGAGCTGATGCCTCGGAGCCAAAGCCTGGTGCTGCAGCACCCTCCCACGGCCTTCTTGTAGGACCCGACCGCTCCCACACCAGCGCCACCAGCGCAAAGTGGTGCCGGTGTACCTCGACACCTGCTGACCCCGCCCCGGCCGCGCTTTTCGAAGTGCCCCCTGGGCCCTTACCCTGGACCCCTCATCTGCGCCCAAGGCGTGGCTTGGCTTGCGGTCAATGCACCCCACTTCGCAACCGCCACCGCCTGCTGCCCCAATCGGGGTGCCTTGGCCTGCATTTTTTTGGAGTCCGAGCCATGCTCTTGCGCCCCTTTCTGCTGCAGCCGGCACCGTCTGGCCCCATGCCTGCCCACCTGCGGGTGGAGTTGCCCTCCGGCCTTTCGATCGGCGCGCCAGATGCGCCGGTTCGGGTCCGGCTCAACAGCTGGTCGGCCCTGCCCCGCCTCAAGGCCGGGCGTGTCGGTGCGTTGGCCCAAGACTATGTCGAGGGTCGCCTGGACTTGCAAGGCAGCATGCGCGAGATCATGGCCAGCGTGCTGCAGTTGCTGCGCGACAACCCAGCTCACACGCCCGACCCCTGGTGGAGCCGATGGCGCCAGCAGGCCCGCGCCCTGTCGGCGCACACGCGCGACAAAGACGCCGCGCAGATTGAGTTTCACTACGACGTCTGCGACGACTTCTACGCCCTGTGGCTCGACCCGCGGCGGGTCTATTCCTGCGCCTACTACCGCGAAGACACCATGAGCCTGGCCCAGGCACAAGAGGCCAAGCTCGACCACATCTGCCGCAAGCTCATGCTCGGCCCGGGCGAGCGGCTGCTCGACATCGGCTCAGGCTGGGGCGGCCTGCTGCTGTGGGCAGCCGAGCACTACGGGGTCGACGCCACCGGCATCACCTTGTCGAAAAACCAGCACCAGCATGTCCGGCGTCTGATCGAAGAAAAAGGCCTACAGGGCCGCGTGCGCATCGAGTTGCTCGACTACCGGCAGCTCCAAGAGAGCCAGCCCTTTGACAAGATCGCCTCAGTGGGCATGTTCGAGCACGTGGGGCAGGTGCAGCTACAGGCCTATTTCCGCAAAATTTGGCGTTTGCTGCGCCCGGGCGGCTTGGTCATGAACCACGGCATCACCGCCGGCGCGACGCACAATCACCAGCTCGGCGCAGGGCTGGGCGAATTCATCGAGCAATACATCTTCCCCGGAGGCCAGCTGATGCACGTCAGCGCAGTGCTCGCCGAGATGGCCCAAGCGGGCCTGGAGATGGTTGACACCGAAAATCTGCGCCCACATTACGCCCGCACCCTGTGGGCCTGGTCCGACGCGCTGGAGGGCCAGCTCGGGCATGCGCGGCAGGTGTTGAGCGCCGATCACGGCGCCCGGCAGGCCGAGAAGACGCTGCGCGCCTATCGGCTGTATCTGGCGGGCTGCGCCATGGGTTTCGAGCAAGGCTGGACCTCACTGCACCAGATGCTGGCCACCCGCCCCTCGGGACAGATCGACGAGGGACCGCTGCGCGGGGGCCAATCGGCCTACCCGTTTCGGCGCGACCATGTCTATGCCGGCCCCGCACAGCCCTAATTAGATGCAGTGATCAAGGGGGGTGATCAAGCGCCGCGCGGATGGTGCGCCGCATGCAAGACCTTCAGACGCTCACGCGCCACATGGGTGTAGATGGTGGTGGTGGAAATGTCGCTATGGCCCAGCAGCATCTGCACGGCGCGCAGGTCTGCGCCATGGTTGAGCAAGTGCGTGGCAAAGGCATGGCGCAGGGTGTGCGGCGACAGCGGCACGGTGATGCCCGCCCTGAGCGCGTACTTCTTGACCAGCATCCAGAACATCACCCGGCTCATACCCGCGCCGCGCGCGGTGACGAACAAGGCCTCGGTCTGCTGGCCCGCCAAGATGTGCGCCCTCGCACCGACCAGATAGGCCTGCAGATGCTCGCGCGCCACCGCACCAAAAGGCACCAGCCGCTCCTTGCTGCCCTTGCCCATGATGCGCAGCACACCCTCGTTGCTGCCGACCTGAAAGGTCTTGAGTCCCACCAACTCGCTCACCCGCAAGCCGCTGGCGTAGAGCAACTCGAGCATGGCCTTGTCGCGCAGGCCCAGCGCTGTGTTCAGGTCCGGCGCGGCCAGCAACTGGTCGACCTGCGCCTCGCTCAATGCCTTAGGCAGGCGCAAGGGTTGGTGCGCGGCCAGCATGCGCAGCGTAGGGTCCCGGCTCACCCGGCCCTCGCGCAAGGCCCAGCGAAAAAATCGTTTGAAGACGGTCAGGCGCCGATTGGACGAAGAGGCACGCGTGCTGGCGTGCCTGGCCGCAAAGTAAGCATTAAGGTCGGCCTCGGTGCTGGCCTCGATCGCCAGGCTGCGGCCAGCCAACCAGCCAGCGTAGGCGCCAAGGTCGCGCCGGTAAGCGGCCAGCGTGTTGGCCGACAAACCGTCTTCAAGCCAGAGCGCATCGATAAAGGCATCGACCAGACCCTGGGCCGACGAACCGCGCTTGAGAACCTCAGACATGAAAAAGCCGCTGCATCCAATCGATGGCAGCGGCTCCCCGCATCATCCGCGCGCGCTCACTCGAGCCGCAGCTTGGCGGTCTCAACGACCTTCTTGTAGACCTCGAACTCGGCCTTGATCTGCTCGGAGAACTGCTCGGGCGTGTTGCCAACGATGAGCGATCCGGTATCTTCGATGCGCTTGCGCGTAGCCGGATCTTCGAGGGCTTTCTTGGTGGCAGCATGGATCTTGTCGACCACGTCTTTAGGCAGCCCCCGGGGTCCCACGATGCCGTAATAGGCCATGCGATTGACCGGCTCGAGTCCCACTTCTTTGAAGGTCGGCACATTGGGCAGCACGGACAGACGCTGCGGCGCTGCCACCACGATGGGCACCAGTCGGCCCTGCTGGATGAAGGGCAAAGCCGAGGGCAGGTTGTCAAAAATAATCTGCACCTGACCGGCCACGGTATCGTTGAGCGCCGGGCCAGCCCCACGGTAAGGGATGTGGGTGATGAAGGTGCCGGTCAGGCTCTTGAACAACTCGGTCTGCAGATGGCCAATGCCACCCGTGCCTGAAGACGAATAGGAGTACTTGCCCGGGCTCCTTTTGAGCTCGGCCAGAAAACTCTTGTAGTCCTTGGCCGGAAAGCTCGGATGGACTGCGATGATGTTGGGCGTGGCCGCGATGTTGATGATGGGCGTGAAGTCCGTCAACACGTTGTAGGGCATCTTGGGGTTGATGGCCGGATTGGCCGCCGTGGTCGACACCGTGCCCATGCCCAGCGAATAGCCATCCGGCGCCGATTTGGCCGTCTCATTGGCACCGACCACGCCGCCGCCGCCTGCACGGTTTTCCACCACCACGCTCTGGCCCAGCGCCCGGCCCAGCGGCTCGGAAATCACGCGGGCAATGATGTCGGTGGTGCCGCCCGGGGCAAAGGGCACCTGCAGCTTGATCGGTTTGTTCGGATAGGCCTGTGCGAGTGCCGTGCCCGACAGGCAGACCAGGGACAGGCAAGACAAAGTCGCAAGGGCCGAGCGACGACGAATCATGATGGAACATCCTCTCTGCGCAAGATGGCGCTGGGTTTTTGACTGTGGCCTAGATGGTAATTGACGAGGGTCGCCCTCGCATCAGGAGAACCCCGCACGGCCAGAGGTTATTCTCGGGCGGTGAACGCATTTGAACTGCTCCTGCCCGATTTTTCGCTGATCGCACTGGGCTACCTGGTCTGCCGCTACACCGCCCTTGGCCGCACGCTGTGGGAGCAGGTTGACCGCCTGGTCTATTTCCTGCTGTTTCCGCTCCTGCTGTTTCACTCCATCCTCAAAAGCCCACTGGATCTGGACAGCGCCTCGGGACTGATCGCAGGCGGGCTGATGCTCGCGGCCATCGGCGTGGGGCTGAGCTACGCCCTGCCCCACCTGCCCTGGATCGGCCGACATATCGACCGGCGCGATCATGCGGCCTGCGCGCAGATCGGCTTTCGCTTCAACTCGTTTATCGGTCTGGCGCTGGCCGAACGCCTGGCCGGCGCGCAGGGGCTGCTGCTCATTGCCGTGCTCATCGGGATTTGCGTGCCCATCTTCAACACCGCAGCGGTCTGGCCCATGGCGCGGCAATCACAGCGCCACTTCGGCCGTGAGTTGCTGCGCAACCCGCTCATTCTTGCAACGGCCAGCGCCTTGCTGGCCAATCTGCTGGGCCTGCGACTGCCGGAGAGCGTCGAGCCTGCGGTCAGCCGAATCGGTGCGGCCTCGCTGACGCTGGGCCTGATGGCCGCTGGCGCAGGCATGCAGTTTTCGTCGCTGGCGCGGGCCAAAGTACTCGGGCTTAGCCTGATCGCGATCAAGCACCTGCTGCTGCCGGTGGCCGCCTACGCCCTGACGCGCCTGCTCGGGCTCGAGCCGACCGAGGCGCTGGTGCTGATGGCTTTCTCGGGGCTGCCCACTGCCTCCAGCGCCTACGTGCTGGCGGCCCGCATGGGCTACGACGGCGCCATCGTCGCCGCCTTGGTCACCGCGTCCGTGCTGATGGGCCTGGTCAGCCTGCCCCTGGCCCTGGCACTGGCGGGGCACTAAACCGCCACCCCGCCGGCTCACTGGGAGCCGCCTCAGTCATTGCAAGGAACGAAGCAATCCATCGGCCGCTGCGCGCGCACATGGATTGCCGCATCGCTGCGCGACTCGCAATGACGCAGCAGTCGCCATCGCCACCGCTTCGCGTCTAAGGAAACCTCCTCAGTCATTGCGAGGAACGAAGCAATCCTTCGGCTGGCGGGTTCAGTGCAGCGACGACAGGAATTGCTTGAGCTCGGGCGTTTGCGGCCGGGCAAACAGGTCGTCGGGTGCGCCCTGCTCGTGCACCAGCCCATGATGCATGAAGATCACACGGTCGCTGACCTTGCGGGCGAAGTTCATCTCGTGGGTGACCATGAGCAAGGTCATGCCCTCTTGCGCGAGCGACTCCACCACGGCCAGCACCTCGCCGACGAGTTCCGGATCGAGTGCCGAGGTGATTTCATCGCACAACAAGATGCTTGGTGACATGGCCAGCGCGCGGGCAATTGCCACGCGCTGCTGCTGGCCGCCCGAGAGCTGGTCGGGGTAGGCATCGAACTTTTCGGCCAAGCCCACCCGCGCGAGCAGGCGCCGGGCGGTCTCGTCGCTTTGCGCGTCGCTGAGCTGCTTGACCAAGCCAGGGGCCAACTTGATGTTGCGGCCCACGCTCAGGTGCGGAAACAGGTTGAAGGATTGAAAGATCATGCCCACCTGCTGGCGCAAGGCACGCATGGCCGCCGGGTCTTGATAGACCAGAGGCTGGCCCTGCACCCGCAACGCGCCATGCTCAAAGGTCTCGAGCCCGTTGATGCAACGCAGCAAGGTGCTCTTGCCCGACCCGCTCTTGCCGATGATGGCGATCACCTCGCCCGCGCGGACTGTCAGGTCTATGCCCTTGAGCACCTCGTTGGGGCCAAAGGACTTGCGCAGGCCCTCGATGGCGATGGCCGGTGTTTCAGGAGCGTTTGGCATGGAGGCGACTTTCGAGCGAGCGTGCGTACAGGCTGATCGGGTAGCAGATCAGAAAATAAAGCAAGGCCACGCAGCTGTAGACCAAAAAAGGCTTGAAGGTGGCGTTGGTGATCATGGTGCCGGCCTTGGTCAGCTCAACGAAGCCGATGACCGATGCGAGCGCCGTGCCCTTGACCACCTGCACCAGAAAACCCACCGTGGGCGCCACCGCAATCCGGGCCGCCTGCGGAAACACCACATAGCGCAGTTGTTCGACAAAGCTCAGCGCCAGGCTTTGCGCCGCCTCCCACTGCCCCTTGGCAACCGAGCGGACGCAGCCGTGCCAGATTTCGGTGAGAAACGCGCTGCTGTAGAGTGTCAGCGCCACTGCCGCAGAGGTCCAGGCCGAGGTCTCAATGCCCAGCAGGGCCAGGCCGAAGTAAGCCAGAAACAGCTGCATCAGCAAGGGCGTGCCCTGAAACAGCTGCACATAGCCAGCCACCGCCTTTTGCAGCAGCCGGCTCGGCGTGGTGCGGGCCACAAGCAGGGCCAGTCCCACCAGGCCGCCGCCTAAAAACGCAATCAGCGAAAGCACCACGGTCCAGCGCGCAGCCAGCAACAAATTGCTGACGATATCCCAGACGGTGAACTCAACCACGGCGCCTCCCGAACACCAGGCGCTCGCCCAACCAGTTCAGGGCAGCGCGGGTGGCCATAGACAGCCCCAGGTAGATGACGGTGGCCACAATAAAGGCCTCGAAGGCGCGAAAGTTGCGGCTCTGGATCAGGTTGGCCGCAAAGCTCAGCTCCTCAGTGGAGATCTGCCCACAGACGGCCGAGCCCAGCATGACGATGATGATCTGGCTGACCAGCGCGGGCCAAATCCGCTGCAGCGCAGGCGGCAGCACCACCCAGATAAACGTCTGCACGCGTGTGAGCGCCAGACTGACGGCCGCCTCGATTTGTCCGATCGGTGTGGCCTGTATGCCCGCGCGCACGATCTCGGCCGAATAGGCACCCAGGTTGATCACCATGGCAATCACCGACGACCATTCGGGGCCCAAGCGCAAACCCAGGGCCGGCAGACCGAAGAAGATGAAAAACAGCTGGATGATGAAGGGCGTGTTGCGGATGAGCTCCACATAAGCGGCCACCGCCGGGCGGCTCCAGACCGGCCCTTCGGTGCGCACCCAGGCACAGGCGATGCCAAGCAGCACGCCCAGCACCGCCGAAACCGCTGTCAACCCCAGGGTCCAGGCCACGCCCTTGAGCAGCAAGGGCCATTGGCTCAGAACCGAGGCAAAGTCGAGCTCAATGCTCATGCCCGCTCAGGCCTTGCGGCCTTCACTCGGGCAGCTGGCCGGCCGGACGACCCAGCCACTTTTGGGCCATCTTGTCGATGTCCCCAGACTTCTTGGCCTCGGCAATGATGGCATTGACGCGAGTGCGCAAGGCATCCTCACCCTTGGCCACACCGATGAAATTGGGGCTGTCCTTGAGCAGCAGCTTGTACTCCGCATTGAGTTGAGGGTTGCGCTGCATCATCACGCCAGCAACCGACGCACCCGTGGCCAAAAGCTGGGTCTGGCCCGAAACGAAGGCCGAGACAGTGGCGTTGTTGTCCTCAAAGCGCTTGAGGTCAGCGCCTGCGGGTGCCACCTTGGTCAACTCCTGGTCTTCGATCGCGCCGCGCGTCACGGCCACGGTCTTGCCGGCCAGGTCGGCCATGGACTTGACGGTCAGCGTCTTGGCGCCATAGATGGCCTGAAAGAACGGAGAGTATGCGGCGGTGAAGTCGATCACTTTCTCCCGCTCGGCATTCTTGCCCAGGGTGGAGATGACCAGATCGGCCTTCTTGGTCTGCAGGTAAGGAATGCGGTTGGCGCTGGTGACGGGCACCAACTCGATCTTCACGCCCATCTTGGCGGCGATGTAGTTGGCCATGTCCACATCCAGCCCTTGCGGCTTGAGGTCGATGCCCACAAAACCATAGGGCGGGAAGTCGGTCGGAATCGCAATCTTGATCAGCTTGGTCTTCAAGATGTTGTCCATCGCAGACTGGGCAAGCGCGGCGCTGCTGGCGCCCAGCAGGGCGGCAGCAGAGGCTGCGGCAAGAAGGGCACGTTTGGTGAGAGTCATGGCAAAGCTCCTAGGTGGATCGAGAAAGGGATGGGGTCGGTGTGCGCAACTGCAAGCAGAGTTGTTGCGGCCGTGCGGATTGGTATTCCATGGTCTTTCGATCGAGGCAAGCCAATTGCGTGCCACCCACCGGCGTTCTCGATCACGAGAATATTGCACCACCAAAGTGCATTAAAGCGCCAACATGAGGCGCGTTCTCAAGTTTGGTGCAATCCATGCACCCAAATCAAGCCCGCTACAGCGCTGCTCCCGGCTGGGCCAAGGCCCAGCGCACATGCTCGCGCACCAGCGCGCTGGGATGCTCCAGACGCCGCTGCAGGGCGCTGCGAATTGCTTGGGCTTGACCGCTGGGCTGCGCCAGCGCATTGCCCAAGGCCACCGCCAGATTGCGCAGCCAGCGCTCATGGCCGATGCGCCGGATCGCGCTGCCTTGCGTGCGCTGCAAAAACTCCTCCTCGCTCCAATCCCACAGCGTCAGCAACTGCGCGCCGGTCAGCTCGGGCCGGGCGTCGAAATCGGGCAAGCTCGAGCGCTGCGCATACTTGTTCCAGGGGCACACCAGCTGGCAATCGTCGCAGCCGTAAATCCGATTGCCCATCAGCGGGCGCAGCGGCTCTGGGATAGGCCCCTCGTGTTCGATCGTGAGGTAGGAAATGCAGCGCCGCGCGTCGAGCCGATATGGCGCCACGATGGCCTGAGTGGGGCACAGGTCGATGCAGGCGCTGCAGCTGCCGCAATGGGCCGCTGCCGGCTCGCTGGCCGGCAGCGCCATGTCGACAAAGATCTCGCCCAAAAAGAACATCGAGCCGGCCTGCCGGTCCAGCACCAGGGTGTGTTTGCCACGCCAGCCCAAACCGCTGCGGGTGGCCAGCTCGGCCTCAAGCACCGGCGCCGAGTCGGTAAAGACCCGATGGCCCAGCCCCTGAACCTGCCCGGCCAGGCGCTGCGCCAGTGTGCTCAGGCGCGCGCGAAGCACCTTGTGATAGTCGCGGCCCCGCGCATAGACCGACACCACCGCCTCGTTTGGCCGCTGCACGCGCGCAAGTTCGGCGCCGGCCCAATCGGACGGGCCCTGCCTGGGCAGGTAGTCCATGCGCGCGCTGATCACGCTGACCGTGCCGGGCACCAGCTCGGCCGGCCGGGCCCTTTTTAGGCCGTGGCGGGCCATGTAGTCCATGCCGCCATGAAAGCCGGCCGCCAGCCAAGCCACCAAGCCCGGCTCGGCGCAGGACAAATCCACCGAAGACACCCCGATTTGCGAGAATCCCAGCTCGCGGGCCCAGTCCCGAACCGAAGACACGAGTTGATGAGCGTCCCTGACCGCACTGTCATTCATCCGGCGATTGTAAAAACCACCGCGTGGGCAAATGAGGCCGACACCCAGGCCTTTGCCGCGCGGCTTGCCGGCGCCCTGCTCGCCCTGCCCCAAAGCGGCGATGCACTGATCGAGTTGCACGGCGATCTGGGCGCGGGCAAAACCACGCTGGCGCGTCACCTGCTCCAGGCCCTGGGCGTCAAGGGGCGCATCAAGAGTCCGACCTATGCCCTGCTCGAGCCCTACCAGCTCAATCTGCCCACCGGAGCCTTGGCGGTTTCGCACCTGGACTTTTACCGGCTGGGCGATCCGCAGGAGTGGGAAGACGCTGGCTTGCGCGACCTGTTCGCGGCGCCAGGGCTCAAACTGGTCGAGTGGCCCGAACGGGTGGCCGGGCTGATGCCGCCGCCCGATCTGCGTGTGTTCATCGGCCTGACTGCCGCGAGCGAACAGGCACCCCCCATCCGTGAGGTGCGGCTGCAGGCAGCCAGCCGCACGGGCCAAGCGCTGCTCACGGCCCTGACGTGAAGCCCAGCAGCCCGCCGCGACGCCAGCTGCTGGCCCGCGCCGCGGGCCTGGCGCTGCTGCTGGGCGCTGCCGATCTCGCACGAGCCGCACGGGTGCTGGCCTTGCGCCTGTGGCCGGCACGGGAATACAGCCGCGTCACCCTCGAGTCCGACGAGCCGCTGCGTCAGCGCCACAGCCTGAGCGTCGACCCACACCGGCTGACCCTAGACATCGAAGGTCTGGCGTGGCAGCAGGCGCTGCGCGACTGGGCCGGCCAGATGCCCCAAGACGACCCCAACATTGCCCGCATCGACTTCGCCCAACCGCAGGCTGGCGCCGTGCAGCTGGTCATCGGCCTGCGCCATGCCGTGCGCGCCCAGGTCTTTCAGATCAGGCCTGTGGCGCATTACCAGCACCGGCTGGTCGTCGATCTGTATCCCCAGCAGGCGATCGATCCGCTGGAGGCCCTGATTGCCGACTTGCAGCGGCGCGATCGGGCCGCCCTCAGCCCGCAGCAGGCCCCAGCCGATCCGCTGGGCGACTTCTTGGCGCGGCGCCAAGAGGGCAAGCCGCAAGAGCCAGCCCAAGCGGGGCCGACCGACAAGCCCCGCAGCTCCGAGCGGCCCTTCATCGTCGTGCTCGATGCGGGCCACGGCGGCGAGGACCCGGGTGCGATCGGGCCCGGCGGCACGCGCGAGAAGGACGTGGTGCTGCAAGTGGCGCTGCTGCTGCGCGAGCGCATCAATGCGCGCGCCGACATGCGTGCTGTCATGACCCGCGAAGGCGACTATTTTGTGCCCCTGCACGCCCGCGTACAGAAAGCGCGGCGCGTGCAGGCCGACCTGTTCATCAGCATCCACGCCGACGCCTTCTACACCCCGAGGCCACAGGGTGCCAGCGTGTTCGCGCTGAGCGAGCGCGGCGCCTCCAGCGGCGCGGCGCGCTGGCTGGCGGACAAAGAAAACGCGGCCGACGGCATCGGCGGCGTGTACGCCAAGGTGCAAGACCCGACCGTGCGGCAAGCGCTGCTCGACATGAGCACGACGGCCCAGATTCAGGACAGCCTGCGCGTGGGCAACGCCCTGCTCGGCGAACTCGCCCAAGTCGGACGACTGCACAAGCCGCAGGTCGAGCAGGCCGGGTTTGCCGTGCTCAGGGCGCCCGACATTCCCAGCGTTCTGGTGGAAACCGCGTTCATCAGCAACCCGGAAGAGGAAATCAGGCTGCGCGAGGTCGGTCAGCAAAATCTGCTGGCCGATGCCCTCATGCGCGGCATCGATCGCCACCGGGCCCGCAACCCACCCTTGGCGCGCAACCGGCCGTGACAAGACCTCGCCCTGAGAGTCTGCACCATGATCAACTGGCCTGGCTGCGCCGGGCCCGCCAGGCGCCGAGCATGGCCAGCAACCCCGGCACGATGATGAGCGCCCAAATAATCTTGCTCAGGTTCTGCTGCACCCAGGCCAGGTTGCCAAACAAGTAACCGGCACCGGTCAGCCCGACCACCCACAGCAAGCCACCGGCCACGTTGTAGGCGCTAAAGCGCGTGCGGTTCATCTCGGCGACGCCGGCCACGAACGGCGCAAACGTGCGCACAAAAGGCATGAAGCGGGCGATGACGATGGTGATGCCGCCGTAACGCTCGTAAAACAGATGCGCCTGGTTGAAGGCCGCGCGGTTGAACAGCCGGGAATCGGGCCAGGCAAACACCCGCGGCCCCACCCATCGCCCGATCGCGTAGTTGCACTGATCGCCCAAGATCGCCGCCACCAGCAACAGCGCCATGGCCAGCGGCAAGCTCAGCAAGGCTGCGCCGCACAACGTGCCGACAATGAACAGCAGCGAGTCGCCCGGCAAAAAAGGCATGACCACCACGCCGGTCTCCACAAACACAATGGCAAACAGCAGCGCGTAAACCCAAGTGCCGTGGTCACGCGTGAAGGCCTCCAGGTAGCGATCGACGTGCAAAATGAAGTCGATCAGAAAAGTCACCCATTCCATGGGAGTCGATTCTGGCACGCCCGCCAGCCTTGTTTCTGGCAGACCTGCCAGCCTTGTTTCTGGCACGCCTGCCAGCCCAAACAGGCCGAGCTCTACAATGAAGCCGTGTCTGCCAGCACCCCATTGCCGCCCCGTCCAATCCGCGAACTGCCGGACGAACTGATCAGTCAGATTGCCGCCGGCGAGGTGGTCGAGCGACCCGCCTCTGTGGTGCGCGAACTGCTCGACAACGCGCTCGATGCAGGCGCCAGCGACATCGTGGTGCGCCTGTCGGCTGCTGGCGTGCGCATGATCCGCGTCGAAGACAACGGCCAGGGGATTGCGACTGCCGATCTGCCGGTGGCGCTCAAGCGCCATGCAACCAGCAAGATCGGTTCGCTGCAGGATCTTGAGTCGGTCGCGACCATGGGTTTTCGTGGCGAGGCGCTGGCCGCCATCGCGGCCATTTCCGACATGAGCGTGCTTTCGCGCACCGCAGACGCGCCGCACGCCTGGCAGCTCGACGCCCGCACCGGCGAGCTCAAGCCAGCGGCCCGCGCCGTCGGCACCACGGTGGAAGTGCGCGAGCTGTTTTTTGCCACGCCCGCGCGGCGCAAGTTTCTCAAGGCCGATGCCACCGAGTTGGCCCACTGCATGGAATCCGTGCGGCGCCACGCGCTGGCCCGCCCCGACGTCGGGTTCTCGGTCTGGCACGAAGGCAAGCTCCTCGAACAATGGCGGGGCCAGCCCGATGGGGCGCAGGCTCTGACGCAGCGGCTGGCCGATGTGCTGGGTGCCGAGTTTGCCGACCAATCGTTGCCAGTGGATCATCAGGCGCAGAGCAATGGACGCACGGTGCGCATCTGGGGTCGCATAGGTTTGCCCGATCTGGCGCGCTCGCGCGGCGACCAGCAATTTGCCTACATCAATGGCCGCTTCGTGCGCGACAAGGTGATCGTCCACGCGGCACGCAGCGGCTTTGAAGACGTGCTGCATGGGCACAAGCAGCCCGTCTACGTGCTCTACGTCGAGATCGACCCAACCCGGGTCGATGTCAACGTGCATCCCACCAAAATTGAAGTGCGCTTTCGCGATAGCCGTGAAGTGCACCAGGCGGTGCTGCACGCGGTGGAAAACGCGCTGGCCGCGCCGCGCGCGGCGCTGGCGGCCTCCAGCGGCGAGCCGGCCAGCCCCATGAGCGCCGCCGGTTCTCAGGCGAGCGCCACCCCCGACCCGGCAGCGCGCGCGGCTGGCTGGCAACAAAGCGGCCTGCATCTGCCGACGCGCGCAGGGACGGGCGGCGCGGGCAGCGACGGCTTTGGGGCGATGTGGCCCAGCAGGCCCGCTTCAGGCCAAGCTTCAGGCCAAGCTGTGGCTTTCGGGGCCGACGCGCCGACCACGCCGGGCGCTCAAGCCAGCGTGCAGACGGCCCAGGAGGCGATGAGGCCCTGGGGTGGGGGTGAGGCATCGGCTGATTTGGCCGCTGATACAGCGGCACTGCCCGAGGGCCACTGGCCGCTGGGCCGCGCCATCGCGCAGTTGCATGGCATCTACATCCTGGCGGAAAACAGCCAGGGCCTGATCGTGGTGGACATGCACGCGGCGCACGAGCGCATCGTCTATGAGCGCCTCAAGGAGCAGCTCGACCAGGCCCGCATCGCCAGTCAGCCGCTGCTCATCCCCTCCAGCTTTGCCGCCACACCGCAGGAGATCGCCACCGCGCAAAACGCGCAGGAGGCGCTGGCCGCTCTGGGCCTGGACATCAGCGCGCTGTCACCCAAAACACTGGCCGTGCGGGCCGTGCCCACGCACTTAGGCCAGGCCGATGCGGTGGAGCTGGCGCGCAGCGTGCTGGCCGAGCTGGCCCAGCACGAGGCCAGCCGGGTGCTGACCCAGGCGCGCAACGAGTTACTGGCCACGCTGGCCTGCCACAGCGCCGTGCGGGCCAACCGGCGGCTAACCCTGGAAGAAATGAACGCCCTGTTGCGCCAGATGGAGCAGACCGAACGCTCGGACCAATGCAACCATGGCCGCCCGACCTGGCGGGCGTTGACGCTGCGCGAGCTCGATGCACTCTTCCTGCGCGGGCGCTGAGGCTGGCCTTGGCTCCAGCTTTAGGCCCAGCCTCGTTCGAAACCAGTCCCAGATTAGGCCCCTTCAAACCGACCAGTACGCCGCCGCTGCCGTGAGCACACTCACCGTGGCCACAGCCGTCAGCACCGTGCGCAGCGGCAACCATGCGCCCAGGCCCAGCTCTCGGTACACCGCCCGGTCGACCCACCAGCAGCCCAGCAGGCTCAGAGCAAGCACCAGCAGACCCCAAGGCCGATCGAGCAAGACGGCCAACCAGCCGAGCAGACTGGGCAGCACGCCCCAGACCAGGCGCGCGGGGGGCGCGGTGAGGCTGCGCATCGCCAGGCCCCAATGGATGCCCCCCAGAAAGCTGACGATCACCGCACCGTAGCCGAGCAGCGCCATCGCGGCCAGCATGCGCCAGCCCGGCTGTGGCAACCATTGCACCGCTGTGGCGAGCACGAAGGGGATCAGACCGGCCAGGCCCAGGCCCCAGGCCAGGGCGCCGGGCCTAGAAGCGGCCGCTGGCGCGATCGGATCGGCGCCGTACATTTGTGCAAACTCAGGGTGTTGGCGTGGCATGCTTGAACTCCAGAGGCCGCAGTGTAGAAGAGCCCCGGCACGCAGCCAGCCGCACCATGCCCACACAGGCCGGCGCGGGTCGCCCTTCTGCTACGCTGGCGCCCCTCATGCTGCCCCTGAACCCCCCTCTGCCCCCTCTGGTCGCGATCGCCGGCCCCACCGCTTCGGGCAAGACCGCAGCCGCCTTGGCAGTGGCCGGGCGCTGGCCGGTCGAGATCATCAGCGTCGACTCGGCACTGGTCTACCGCGGCATGGACATCGGCACCGCCAAGCCCAGCGCCCAGGAGCGCGCTGGCACGGCTCACCACCTGATAGACCTGTGTGACCCGCTTGAGCCCTACAGCGCCGCCCAATTTCGACGCGACGCGCTGCGCCTGATCGATGAGATCCGCGCGCGCGGCCGCCAGCCGCTGCTGGTGGGCGGGACCATGCTGTACTTCAAAGCCCTGATCGATGGCCTGGACGACATGCCGCCGGCCGATGCGGCCGTGCGCGAACAAATCGCGCGCGACGCCGCCGAGCAAGGCTGGCCCGCCTTGCACGCCCGCCTGGCCAAGGTCGACCCCATCACCGCCGCCCGCCTGCCGCCCGGCGACAGCCAGCGCATCGCCCGCGCGCTAGAGGTCTGGCAAGTCGCGGGCAGGCCGCTGTCGGCGTTTCAGCAGCGAGCCGGCCAAGGACTTGCCGTCGAGCTGATCTGCCTGGAGCCGCTCGAGCGCGCCTGGCTGCATGCGCGCATCGCGCAACGCTTTGAAGACATGCTCGGCGCTGGCCTGCTCGGTGAAGTCTGGGCACTGATGGGCCGCGGCGACCTGCACCCCGATCTGCCCTCGATGCGCTGCGTCGGCTACCGCCAGAGCTGGCAGGCGCTGCAAGAGGCGCAGGCTGCGC
>Ga0164293_10001624_pt1 | contig 18821 bp, 17 predicted proteins | sample GEODES118metaG_FD_111487 | JGI IMG/M metagenome (GOLD analysis project Ga0164293, IMG submission 111487) | Eutrophic lake water microbial communities from Lake Mendota, Wisconsin, USA - GEODES118 metaG | ecosystem: Environmental > Aquatic > Freshwater > Lake | place: USA: Lake Mendota...
AACAGGAGCTGCAACAGGAGCTGCAACAGGAGCTATAACAGGAGCTACAACAGGAGCTATAACAGGAGCGATTCTCCATACACGTTCAGATTCCTGAATAACCCATGTAGGAAGTCCTTCCGTTCGTGTAGGATTTTTCTTTACTAGTTCAATTAATTCTGTAAAGGATACCATCTTATATAGAATTAATTGTTGTAACTTTAAACCTAGCGAAGAGTTCCTTTTGTTAAAGCAGGATGATCTTCTATAACAGCAGCAACTTCTGCTTTTTCTTTTTCGGAAAGAGGTTCTACTCCTAATGTTGTAAATAACTTGTTACGATCTTCAATGGAGGTACGATTTGTTTTTGTAAATTGAATAAAGGTATGTAGATCTTCAAATAGATCTTGAGGAACAGCGGCTACATTAAAAAAGACACCATTTGTATTTTCACTATAGACAAATTTATGCTGCCGTAAAATACGAACAATTTCAATTAATTCAGCTGTGGTTAACGAGGAAATCTCTTGCAGAAATTGTTTTCGGCGGTTGTATTCTTCTAAAGAAAGACCGGACATATATCTATCTTATTTTATCAAGGAAGATTTCAAAAGGAAATCTTCCTTACGCAGAATCAATTGATTCGGTATGTAATGTACCAATTGCTTTAATATAGGGATCATTTGTTTGAAATCGACTTTGCAAAAGTTCCACCGATACAATCATTCCAACTTTCAAGGTGTCAAAGACAACATTTCCTAAATGCATATCTCGTGGAAGAAGAATTCGTATAGCTTGTTCTTCACCCTCCTTTGTAAGAATTCCGTAGGCTCCCATATGATTTTCTCGAATAATTTTTACATTCAAAATCGTTTTTGCAATTGGAACATAGATATTACAACTTGCACGACAATCATATATAATATTTCCTGTAAATCGTCCATGCTCAAAGATTCCCATACTTCTTGCAAGAAGTTTTATGGATCCAGGTTGTACAAATCCAGATGTATTGCACTTTCCTTCATATTTGTCACGTAATTTTTGTTCTAATAGATATTTGATCTCTTCAACCGATTTAACGTTATTTACTTCTGTTGCAGTCAGTGCAACTCGTTCATCTAATAGAATGGTCTCCATGGTTTACGAGACGTCCTTCTACTTTTCTTCTATTCATTTTTTTAGGACGAAATAAATGCAAAACTATTCTGAAAGATTGCTTTTTTAAGTTCCTTTCCTTTTTTCACGAATACTTCTACAGCTCGTTTTGCATCTACCATGGATAAAATCCATCGACGCGGTTCAGTCTCGACCGCCTGAAAGGCTCGTAATAAGATTTCACTGTACATACATAGCTGGGGAGATTTTAATTGATCCAAATAGGTAAATGGATCTGTAATTTCTTTGGTTTTTCGTATTTGAAATAGCATGGGGAGTAAGGCTATCATATTATATTCTTTTTGGTATCGGTATAAACTGGTTACATCTTCCAACATTCGATCTAAGTTTGATGTAATTGTACAATTGGATCCAGTAAACACACGATTACGAGCATTTAATTTTTCAGTATTTAATATTTTAAACAATGGAGCAGTTTTATAAAATACATGAAATCCATAAATAGGAGCACACCCATCAATTCCATTGACAGGAAGATCTAGGATAGGGTCCACTAAGCTAAGAACACTGGGAGGACAAATTCCAACTGGGTTTGATCCTACTTTACAATAGCGAACTTCTTCTCCTGTTTTTGTAATCTGTGTATATCCATAAATTCCATCTACATCAAACACTTCTGGATTTGTAAGATTTGAAAGAATTAAATCATCAAGAGGAGTGGTTATACCGATTCCTCGTCGGTCTGTGATTGCACTTAGCACAGAATGGCGTTCATCTAATGACCAGATACGATCCATGTAAAATTGTAATAATATTTTTTCAATGTATAAAAAATCACGAAATCGATAGGGCATCCATTGAACTAATCGATAGATCTCTTCTTGTATCCCCTCAGGTACTTTTCTTGTCAGATCCGTACCATTGGTTGGATGATTCAGATGGTGCAACTCTTTCTGCCATTCTTCAAACCGCAGTAAGGCTCGTTCTCCCATTGATTTTGTAATTCGAAATTCAGTCCCTCCTTCAGGAGCCACAACCGATGTAAGAGTCTTTTCACCCGTTGTATGAAGGGGTGAAATAATCCGAGTGGCTAATCGGCCATAAGCATATCCATGGCGTAATGATAATGGAATCTCAGGATCTGTAATATGCAAGGGCTGAAATACTAAAAATCCGTTCTGTAACAATAACGTTCCACGTGTTCCATCTACCTGTTCAATTAAAAAAGAAGCATTGTTTAATTTCTTTCGCAATCCTAACGCTACTAATTCCCATGGAACATCCTTAAAAAAAGTATCTTTAATATCTTGTAAAGAAATATATAATACATTCGATTTTTGAAAATACGCTTTAATTTTATTAAATTGAACTTCTAAATATCGCATTAAATCATCTACCTTGTAAGTGCTTCGATCAGATCCAATTGCAGAAGGTTCCAATTCAGTTGAACATGTATAGGTACATGTATCCATAAAATCACAAATACTGGAATACTGTTTATCCGCTAGACTATAGTCTTTTATTGTATTTCCTTTGGAAGTGCGAATCGTTCGTTTTCTAGAGGGATCAATGAACAGTATGGATTGATGATTATTGCAATCCAGAGCTCCTACTTTTATAGCACGTTGAATAATTCCAATTTGAATTGATTTTTCTGCAGCTAATCGATAGGCATATAAATCAGGTGTTTCATAGTCCGTTGAAAGTTTTGCAACATGAAAATACAATGTACAATTTCGTTCTTCTGAAGGAAGTGCGCTATGACTGCAGAACCGAACTCCACGGCCTACAATCTGCTCAATGCGATTCAAATGCCACCAAGGATCCAATAAATGAATTTCTCGAATGCATTTAAAATCAAGGCCTTCTCGCGCTACCCCTGATCCAACAATTAGTTTTACATGAGATCCATAAGGAGCCATGGGATCCTCTTTGGGAAAGGTCTGAGCATATTGAACGGAAGCATCCACACTGGGTGTAAATTTATCCTCTCCTGCTAATAAAATAAATTTGGCTGGTTGAAATTCATGTTCCTCTTTATGATCTTTTTCATGGTGTTCACAAAGAGCACATTGACGCCCATAGGGAAGAGGAGGAGCCTCGTGCAATAAAGGTTCCGTGCGTCCACTCGCGAGTACACGGGACCATCCTGCCCGTTCCAAGGCAATTCCAAAGGGAATTACCCCTCCTGATACCGCTCGTGAATAAACAAACCCAATTCCTTTGCATGTTTGTAAGGAAGCAATTATAGCCGCCATTTTAGGAGCATACTGATGTAATAGGGAGGGACCAAAAACAGAATCTACAACTGTATCCATCTCCTTACGCGGGGCCCATCGAAATCGTCGAAGTCGTGGAGATTCTCCAAACTCTTCCGCCGCAAAATAATGCCGAAATCCATCGTTTCCAGAGGATCCATCTGGATAAATAATATTACTCTGTAAGACGAGTGAACTAAATAAATTTTTATTAATTTCACCTTCCTCTCCTTCAATGGAATCTGCACTTTTATGATACCGTTCCATAGATGCCTGTAATACTCTTCCAGCCGTTGTATCAGGATTATATACAGTTGCAACAATGGGTAGTGTTTTTAAAATATTTTTTACAGTATCATTCATATGGAGTGTTTGTTTGTTCATAGGAATTGTTGGATATTCTGTTGTATGAAAGGGTTCAGGTGGTGATAAACGAAGTGGAAATAAACTAGGATGTTCTCCTCGCATGTAACTAACGTATCGTTGAGCTAACTGCGTAAGAGTTGCTTCACTTCCTTTTACCAGTTCAAACTCTTTTCCCTTTTTTGTAAAAAAATCTGCAAAATTCAGTTTTGCACTTGCATCTTTTGTATCATTTAAAATCAATAAATTCAGTAATCCAATAATCTCAGTAGAAATATTGTACATAGGAGTGGCCGTCATTAATAAGAGTCGCATTCCATCCGCAATGGGAATAATTCGTTCTAAAACAGATAACACAAGTTTTCCTTCTGCTAAATCCGTCGAGGCTTTTCCATCTACATCATCCCCTCCCCTTCGTCCCTCATCTCGTAAATTATGCACTTCATCGACAATAATTAAATGATCTGAAAATGTATGATAAATTTCTTCATTCTCTAAACGAAATCGTTCCGTTTCGGATAGATGAGCAGGAACGCGTCCTAAAATTTGTTTTTTTACATAATTTGCAAATACACCATACCCCATAATTGTATAACGTCGTTTTATCATTTTATCAACCTCTTTTGTAATTTTAGAAGTATCTTTTTCACTCATCATATCACTGAGAGATAAATAGGTAAGTCCGGTACATTGAGGAGAATCCCATCGACGACCTAGTAAATCACGATCCCGTTTCTGTAATTTTACTAATTTATTTGAATTAAAAATAGTTCGATAAAAACTATCGGCTATTGCAGGAGGTGCTAAAATAATAACTTTTTTATCTGGAAGAACTTCTAAAAATTTTTCTGCAACCGTAATGGCTGTACATGTTTTTCCAACTCCCACTCCATGATACAATAAAGCACTGGTATAAGGAGTGGATGGATTCATAAATCGTGCAACAAATTGACGAACCGCTGATTTATCAAATTCATTCTGATACTTTGCTGTGCATAGATCATCCTCTTCGGAAGCACGTGATTGAAGATCGGCAAATTCTTTTTTTGCAAATAATTGTTCTGCAAAGGAAGGATCCATAGGATCGGGATAGACTCCTTCCATTGGATTATCTGGGTACAATCCTATACGTTTCATAGCTTCAATTAAACTATCTCGTTCAATTAATGGTTTGGAAACATCCCATTGATTCCACCATTTATATAACTCTTCTGGTGATCGTTTCATAAATACCTTCACGGCTTCTTCATCAAACGGACGCTCCCGCTCCTCCATGACGAGGGGTATTTCGTCGGCGGACATCCTCTGTTTCTCGTAGAGATATATCTGCAAGGCTATGCACCTCAGAAATAGTATCCCATTGTGCATGGAGAGCTTCGATCAAGGCACGTTTTTCAGGACTTGTACTTCGAATCTTAGCAATGGCTTCCTCAAACGAGCACCATTGAACTGCACTCACTTCACGAAGTTGAACATGATTGGAAGGATCCATGGCAACCGTACTATCTGCTGAACACATTCCAATATAATAGACTTGACGATAGGAAATTCCATTCGAACCAGTATACAGTTCTGTTAGAGGGGCGACCGTTGTACTAAACAATGGAAGAGAATGTCTCCATCCTGTCTCTTCTCGAAATTCACGCAATGCACATATAAATTCCGTTTCGTGATGAGATCGTCGTCCCTTTGGAAACCCCCATTCAGGTTCTCTCCAATGAGTGGGACAAGCTGCAATATAGGCTTCCAAGGTTCGACCGGTTGTATCTCCCGTACTCTTCAATCGCTCAAATAAGTTTTTTGCATGTTCATACTCATTTCGATACTGTCGTGTATTTTGGTGATTCCATAAATTATTCCATAAATCATCAAAGGGTTGTGATAGCAATCGTCGATGCTCATCGACTGTCATTTGATCAATCAATCGTTGTATAAACTCTGTGGTTGTTAATGAATATCGACCTCGAAGAAATTCTACATACCCTAGACTGTCTCGTCGTCGTATCATTAAGACTTGTGGAATTTCTGTATATGTACGTATGGCTATGATACCAAACGAACTAACAGGAGCACTACACTCCCGAAATGAATGCCCTATTAGACCACAATTAATACACTCCATCCTATTTTATCAGTGGTGAAATAAGTTTAGGACTCATGGAACTTTCTATGTGGATACTATAGAATATGCATCCACATAGGCCGATTAGTATGCGACCTTCTGTTTGGGGGCCCATCTTATGGAATACTATGCATATTATTAGTTTAGGATATCCTGAGGATCCTAGTTCCGATATGCAACAAGCCGCTTCCTCTTTTTATAGATCCCTTTCCTCGCTCATTCCCTGCCCCATCTGCCGTCAGCATTATGCTCAACATCTTAAATCATATCCCCCTGCTACTGAATCTAAACAAGCATTAGTGGAATGGGTATGGATGATCCATAATAAAGTAAATCTAGATATTGGAAAACTAGAAGTTAGTTTCGATGCCTTTATGAATCATATGGAATCTCTTTCTCATGAGTCTTCTATTTCCATTCATATGGTCACAGGACTCTGTACTGGTATTGGTCTTTCTGCATTAATTTATTTTATGATCTTACGAAAGTAATTATCCCTCCATATCTACGATGGGTTTCTTTTCAAGAAAAAAGAATATATTTTTTCCAATCCAAGACCAATTTGTTACAGGTCCCTCTAGGAGAGGAATGTATCCATGCATTTTTAAAGATTCTCCTCGCCACCACTTTTTATAAATTAATTCATAGGGAACTACAAATAAGAAAAAGAAGGCTCCATAAATAGCATAAAATAACCGAAATGTAAACGGTCGGTATATATTTAAATTTGTTGCATAGGAAGCTCCTAAGAAAGACCCCCATCCAATTATTACACATAGAACAATTATCATTGTAATATTAAAAATTTTTCCAATTAATCGTGGTATATTTATGGTATTATTATCAATATTTGCTTCAATTTGTTCTTTTTTTAATTTCTCATCATCAAAAAATACTTGAACTTTAAATTTATCTTCTTTTCCACTTTCACCACTCATAGCTTCTTTAATTTCAACTGCTTTGTCTTCGTATTGTTGCGGAAGCAACGTTTTTTGTCCATTTTTAAACCATGTAAGAAGTGTATCTCGATACGCCAACATAGGTCTTAACAATCCATTTGCAGTATCTAGTAATTCAGGACGTTTTTTAGCAATTGTTTTTATACGCTCATCCGTAAATGCTGCAAAAAAACGAAATGCATCCTCCCACTGCTTTCGAATATTCATTGATTGAATTAATGGATTTTGCTGTATCATATTCGTTGAATAATCCTGAATATCATCCTGATTTGTAGTAGGATTGGCTTTTAACCAATCAAGCATATCTTGAACTATTTTTTGTATGAATGGGTAATCCTCTTTTGCAGTCGTTTTTTTAATTGTTTTAAGTGCAGCCTGAAGCCCATTTCTGGTTTTATTAATAATCTCACGACTTGCAGCGCGATCAGCTTTATCAGCTGCTCTTTCTTCGGGAGTCGGTTTGGATCCCCATGTAAGACTCATATTAGTTCCCTATTATAATAGTAATAAAAAGACTATGCGATCGATAATCCCGCGATAGGGATCATCGTTGTATCATGATCTTGATTAATTCCAAGAGGAGAAGCGGAGGCTGTCTTCATTTCACACTCGGAGCGACTTTGAAACACTCGCTTCTGGGGACAGAGACCCTCTTCGGGTGTCTTCACACACCATCGACCCGTCATATCTTCTCCTACAAAACACCATTGCCCTGTTGGAGATGAGGAGGGAGAAGAAGAAGGAGACGTTGTTGCTGTGGCCATTAATTTTGATCGTAACTGTTCTTTCATATACAACCATATACCCCATGTTAGAAGGGCCGCTATTACTATAATTCCTGTACCATACAGCAAGGGTATCCAAGGGGTAGGAGGGGGGGCATTTTTAAAAACATTACTGTTCATTCCTACTTTCAGCATAAGGATAATTTGCAAAGCAAATTATCATTAGTAGCATTAGAATGCTGCTCAGAATCATGCCAAAGGCATGATTCTGAGCCGTGGTTAGAAGGAAGTGCAGTGCACTTCCTTCTAACTGCCGTCCTTATTCTGAGCGCAAAGCGCTCAGAATAAGGGCCAGTTTTCTAATAATAAATAAGGTTAATCGCGAAGCGATTAACCTTATTTATTATTAGAATGCCGTCCTAAATTCAATCGGCTTTGCCGATTGAATTTAGGGCCAGATCTTACTTTTGATAAGGATAATTTGCAAAGCAAATTATCCTTATCAAAAGTAAGATGCCCGGCGGACTGTTACCACTTGTGGCCTACGGGTCCCAAAATATAGTAGTCAACGGAAACCCCCAAATGACCTATTTTGCCAAAGCCTTTTTGCGGCATACCCATTTTAGTTCAGAACCCATTCAAGTTCCATTAACGGGCCCTAACAGTCTTCAAATGGATGCTCCCATTCAGCTGACCGCTAAAATACCTAGAAATGCAGATTTAATTCGAGATATGGTACTCCGTGTTACAATCCCTGATATTTTTAGCAAAGTCTATTTGGATTCATCAGGAGCTGTAATTCGCTACGATCCGCGCATTGCTCCTCCCTACCCACCCAACCAATCTCCTTATGAGTTTCAATGGGTTCGCCAACTCGGAGTCCGTATGATTCAATCTTTGGTGGTCACCATTGGAGGATCCAAGATTCAAGAATTTACCGATGAATGGATCGCAGCAAGAGCTTTGCTTGATCAAACTAATACGCAATATGCTAAATGGAGTTGGATGGTGGGAGATGTTCCTGAACTCTTTGATCCTGCCAATGGAGTCTATGCCGATCCATCCGGTGGATATCCGAATGTGGTTCAATGGACCACTGCTTCTCAACAAACAAATGCTCCTTCCATTCCGGGACGACAGCTTCGTATTCCCCTCGGTTTGTGGTTCAGTGATGCCATTAGTGAAGCTCTTCCCATAGTCGCCTTGCAGTACCATGAAGTAGAAGTTCAAATTACATTACGACCCATTCGAGATCTCTATACCATTCTAGATCCCAGTGGAGTACGACTTCGGTATGGACAATTCTCTCTTCCCTACGTTCCCTCGGATCAATACACCTCTATCTGGAATCCCTCTTTGTATGGATCTCTTCCACAAACGTTAAATAATTTAACAGGAACGTACAGTGATCCAAGTGGAGCCATTCGATTCTTCTTAACAGATTTTGGAACCACCCCTCCTGCGACGGATGGGTGGCCCCTGAATGCAAGTTTAGAAACAACCTATATCTATTTGACAGAGGAAGAACGAAGGCGAGTTGCCGGAACTCCTCTTCAATATCTAGTTCGACAGATTCAACCCTTCTATTTTGATTCCATTTCGTCCAGAGATCTCTATCAACTAGATGTTCATAATTTGGTAAGTCGTATTGTTTGGTTAGTTCGTCGTGATGATGCTATGCCTCTTCGCAATGATTGGACGAATCTGACCAATTGGATCTATCCTGTTGGAATGGCTAGACCCTATATCCTTCCCTTAACAGGGCAGACCGTTCCTGCAGGAGTTGGACGTTCAGGACTCTATCTTCCAGGAGTTCAGCGACGAATCATGACCCAAGCCAGGATTCTTGGAAATGGTAATGAAATTTTTGCACTTGAATCAGAACCCTATTTTTCAGAATACCAAATCTGGAGAACTCAGCAAGGCGGTGGAACTCCTTATGAAGCCAATGGTATCAAAACACAAACCTCCCTCTGGCCCGTGTACACCTATTCTTTTGCATTAAATGGGAGCGACGCCAGTCAACCCAGTGGTACAATTAATACAAGTCGATTTGATACATTTCAACTAGATCTAGATGTGGAACCTATTCCAACTGGATCCTTTTACCAATATCAGATGACAATTTTTGCAGAAACCTATAATTTTATTGAATTTCGTAGCGGTATGGCGGGTTTGAAATATGCTATATAAAATTGAAAAGATATTTTATACTATGAGAGGATGTATACATTCTCTCATACTATGCCTCCCACCGCTGTACAAACACTTCGCCAAGTGCGCAATTATTTGCACAGCCGATTTCAAGCTGCTGAAGCAGACTGGGTATTGGCGGGTTCACCAGAACAACTCGACAATCCACTATTAATACAGATGTCTTACGTCTTTCTGGCGTGGGATATTGTGAATGTTGCGCATAATCGCGCACAGCAGATAGCGGGGGGGGCGCCGCTATCACGGCGCCCCCGTCGTCATGCGTTGGCGGAATGGATTCGATTCCAACTCCATCGCGATCCTTTGTGCATTCACGTATTACATCAGTATCCCATTGCAACAAACATGTGGGAGACTGCTCGGAGTACCTTGCTGAACTAATTTTTTACTTTCCAGGAGTTTGTCCCGTCCACCATGTATCTGTCATGTAGGGAACAATCTGAGTGATCGCAGCCCCTGATATTGTAGAACTAGGTCCCTGACGATACAGTTTATCAATCTGAGACGCATTCATGGCATAGGCAAAATATTGCAACCGGCTAATTAAGGCTTTGGCGGCTCCGTCCACAATAAAATCAGCCTGGGTCTTACTCGATCCATCTGGGAAATGACGATTGTTAAACACAAAGAGAGGTCCGTAATTGATTTTAGGAACTGTACGAAAGGTTATTTTTTGAGCAACATTTCCATTAATATAAATATCCATATTTTTTCCTTGTAACTGAATTACCAAATGAAACCATTTATCTCCTACAGGAATATTGTCTACTTCTACAAAATTATTCCAACTATCCACTGTATTCATATAGACACGAAGTGTGTTTTTATCTCCACGGCAAAATAGACCGGGTCCCATTAAAGGAAAGGAATTGGCAGTTCCCTTGCTAAAAATATGTTTCAACACAGTGGGATTGGGGGCGCCACTTCCTGTAGCAGAGCAAGAGGCCGTCGTAGAGGTGGAAAAGGTATCGGCACGAATCTGTAAAAAGCATGAATAAGAGAATTCAATACCACTTCCCTGATTTGAACTGGGGTAGATCAGAGGAGCTCCACTCTGGGGACTTTGGGGTATAATCGTTGTATCTCCTGTTGTATCTTGAATCAAAATAGCAGATGTTTTACTTGCAGATCCAATAGATGTAATACTTTTATCAACCAGGGTCATCACACCATAGAGAACAAGAAGCGCCACCAGTGTAATGGCTAATTGAAAAAGTATACTGGGAGGTTCTGCTGCTGTCTGCATATTCTACTATTCTACTAATGAAAAAGAATAATCTGTTGTGCAAATTATTCTTTTTTATAATAAGAAGTACCGCTAAATATTAAATTACTGTACTTAGGCGGTACAGGTTAATATTTAACTAGATGTAGTCGTTGAAGGAGGAGTCGATCCACCATACTGAAGCTTAATCCCAATCTTATTGGCTAAAAATCCAAGAAAGCCGGAATCAGTGCCAGGATAGGGCCCCGCCTGATACAAACTGTAAATTTTATCCGGAGAGAGAGCGGATCCACTAAACTGTGTGGTTCCAAAGTATCCACTAAAGCCCAATGGACCTCCTAATGAAAGACTCTGTGTCTTGTCTTGACTGGCAAGAGGAAGATCGGGCAAAACGCAAGAACGCGTCAGTTTTCCATCCATATAGACATCCACTACCCGTCCATTGACTGAGATTGTAAGGTTAATCCATCGCTGCAGATCAATATCCATTACATCACAAGAGGGGAGTTCAATAGGGTTTGAGTCTCTGGAGGCAGATGCACCGCCATTCATATACGTCATCCATTGATCCATTTTTGTTAGATCATCGGCACGAGGTTTCGTGGTTGCAAACCGAATCATCATCTTGGGTTCATTTGGATACAAGATTCCTACCGCTAAAAACTGTCCTGCTGCGTTCGAGGAGGATGCAGGTGTAAATTGAGCATCGGAGATTGTAAATACACTACGAGGCTTTCCTGGACGATATTCATAGGAGTTAATATACATCCACATACTGAGAGTATAGGCTCCTCCCATGCGAATGGCCGGAAGAGATCCTGTACTAATCGTAGCATCCGTTTTCTGATTCGCAGGAACTTTGGCATTTAACAGAAGTATATCTGTGGTAGGAGCCGAGTACCATCCATAAATATAATATATAAGAATAGCCGCTACAACAACGTAAAGAGCTGTTTTTACCATTCCACTGTTCTGAGCATAATAAGATCGGGCTGCGTTCATTCTACTAAGAATATTCATAATTGATTTCGGTAAATGGTCCTAGAGTGACATCACTTGAAGTGCCGGAAGGGCAGAGACCTGTTTGACAAACCAAATTGACAATGCTGGTTCCAAGCGTGGACCAAGTAACACCTGGAACTTGAACATTGATTGGATTTCCACTGCTATCGGAGGTTGCCGTATAATTATTTGAAATATCAGAGGCTGTCATCACATAGGGAAAGGCCTGAAGAGAGGTAACCGATGCAGCAATTCCTTGTCCTTTTAAGAAATAAACACCGGTGGGAGCAGCAAGTGTTACATTTGGCATAGTAATACAGGATCCTACCATATTTCCATTCATATAGACACAGACATTGGCACCGGTAATAGTAAGTGTAATTTGATTCCATTTGTTAAAAAATGTTCCTGCATTGGCTTCTGCTAGTACAGCGGTTTGAGTTTTAGGAGCTGGATTGGATGGATCGTAGGGAGCAGAGGTAACAACCATGGAAACAGCCCCTGTAGTCATATCCACTACAAAGGCCCCCACTCCTACTATCCAAAGCAAGGGTGTAAATCTGCCAGGAGTCCCTCCTCCTGTATTTGTCATTGTAACATACCAACTGAGTGTAAAATTTTCACCCATATATTTATTAATTTGTACAGGAGTCATCATAGTAGCGGATTCCATTCCATCATTACCTGTAGTGGAATATACCGTAGAATCAAGTAGATATCCTGGTTCCTGAGTTCGATAATATGCAAAATAATAGACTACTAATCCAATTGCAGTTAAAATAACGGCAATTAAGAGAATCGACGAAAAACTAGTTTGACTGGGGGCCTTTGTCTCCATTTAATTATTCTATAGGATTTAATCAATCATGTAGGAGTGGGACATTTTGTAACAGAGGCAATGGTAGCAGCTGCAGCTGGATTCGTTCCTGTTACAGGAGCAGGAGATGCTGTAAGATCTACAGAAATAGCTGTACAAGGAGGCGCATTTCCAAAGGGTTGCATTGGAATCATACATTCTGTAACAAGTTGTTGTACAGGAAGATTTGTACTCCAGAGACGTAAGTTTTGGATTTTTGCACTCATAGCAAACGGTCCTGCTAAGGCATAGACACCGGAAGGATTGATTGCAATAGGGGTTCCTTTCAATACTTGCGTTGTTAATAACTTGCAACCAAGATAAATTTCAAAAAATCCTTGGTAGACAACCAACCCAATCCGATAAGAAGTTACAAGTTGAAGATTTGATATTCTGGCAGATTCTCGTCCTGCACTCGTATCCAAAAATACAATAATATCATTTGTAGAAGGGTCTCCAATGAATCCAGGATTCATAAATTGAGGTAATCCAGTGGCCGATCCCCCTAGAGGAGTTCCTCCCCCTCCACATCCAGCAGGGGTTCCTGCATTTCCTAAATCATTCGATCCACGATGTAAGAGGTGTCGATACGGTAATGCAGCTCCCTTTCCTGCTGTCATCGGTGCTCGTGAATTAAAAATCATCGTATCAAACATAATAGAATAGCCAAACCGACTTGGAAAATTAGCAGGAAGTTCAGTTTGCGATAGCGACAAGGCGGTGACCGAGTTTGAATCTGTCCAAAACGTTGCATTCTGACTCTTTACCAATCCTAACCGTTTGAATAAATCCCATTTGGCAGGTAAAAAATTATATTTGCTGTTCACTGCAAACATTAGTACAAGTCCTAGAAAGAGAATAACACCAGCCGCTGCTAGTTTGGCTCCCATAGAGCCGGGTATCATCCCCGTTGTTCCTGCTGGTGCGTTCATAGCTCTATTCTATACAATAGAATTGACCTAGGAAGATAACACTGATTAAAAGTTCACCTTAAAATAGTCCAAATAATTTCTTCTTTTCAGAAAGTTTCTTTTCCGCTACTTCTTTGACTTCTTTCCATCGTGGAAATTCAGGAAGAAAGTCTTCTCCAAAACAAGCTCGTAGCTCATCATACTGGGTGAGAGGTTGTTTAGCAAATGCATCTCGCTTCTCCCTCCACACCGATTGAACATCCTTCAAAATTCCTAGATTTACCTTACGAGTCTTGTCCCGTTTGGCAATGCAATCCGCCCGTTTGGCTCGATAGGTCTTGTTCAAGGCCAACCGTTTGACAGTCTCTTCCTTGGGAGACAATCCTTTTAGCTTTTTCAAATCTTTTTCATGCTGATCTTCCAGTTCAGTACAATCTTCTTCTGGTAGAAAATGATAGATCTTACTCTCTTTGGTATACTCGTTTACTATGTCTTCTTCGCGAATCAAGGAAGGAATTTTAACCGGTACTTCAATACGTTGCAGTTTGGGCTGTGAAAAGGTAGTGGCATCTCCTTCGCGATTTAAATAACTTATTAATCCTTTGGCACGACTCTGATATAATTTAACTCCTTCTGCATTAATTGAAAAATTTCCATCGGCATCCTCTACAGCAAAATATTTTCGAAATTCAGGCCAGGAAGGAATCCGTCGTTTGGGATCCGCTATCAAGGTATTTAAAATTTCAAATAAATCTTGAGGACTTTTTGTAATGGGAGTAGCGGACATCATCAAGACTCGAACCGAATTTTCTCCTGATAACACATAACTCTTCTGAATAAAGTCTTGAATCGTTTTAAAATTAGCAGACTCCATAGGACTTAAATCTCCATCCTGCAATTTGTGGATTTCATCAATGATTAAAAAAGTCTTGTACAAGGGATCTGGATTCTCGGCATATAAGGATCGTCCAAATTCATTCTTTTTCTGAAGAGCATTCTGAAATTCTCGGTAGGTAAGAGGCGGTTTCCATCCTTTCGAAATTAATTTCCGCTGATCTCCTAAATCCGTTGGTACTGTATCCCCTCGGCGAATGGCTTCTCGAACCGGTGCTGAACAAACAGGATTTCCAGCCACTCCAAACATATTTTTCCATACATCATTCACTAATGAATAACGTGTTACATAGAGAATTCTATATCCTGCTTGTTCAAAACTAGATGACGCCGTTGCAATTGCAGTGCATGTTTTTCCTGTTCCAACTGAATGCCATGCCAACAATCCTTTGAAGGGTGAATCCGGTCGCAAATACTGCCGAATAAAGTTTTGTGTGTTTGTATATTTCGCCAAAGCATCTAACCGACTTTTAAATGCATAGGGCTTCTTTGCTCCTCCACACCGATTCTTTAAGGTTACCTTCTTCCAACGTAAATCTCCAAAGACCTTTCGAATTTGTTTCTGAAAGACTGGATAACTCATATCCCCCTTGTAAACTCGACTCTTTCCCTGTGTTAAAATTAATTCGTCTAAAAAAGCCTGAGAATTACTCAACAATTTACAATACTCTTCTCGTTTGGCAGTTACATTGATTGGCAATTTTAAAATTCTAGCTACTTCGCGCATATGCTCCGTGGTAAAAGGAAACCGATTCGATTTTCGAGTGGAGCATCGAGAGATGTTAGAGTCCTTCCAATCATCCAGCAGTTTAATCGGTGCGACTCCTCCTCCCTTCTGTATAACCTTTCCAATTCCATGAATCTTTTTTGTCAGATCATAATCAACTGCTGTCTCGATCCCTAACTTAGATACAATTGTAATTAACTTCAATAATGATAAATCAATCCCTGAATATTTCATAATAAGATCATGTGCATCTAACGTTCCAGATTCAGAACGAGATACAAACGGAACTACTTTAGGAAGTTGTGTAGCATAGACAAAGACTTGTAAGGTCCATCCAACCGAGGGAACAAAGGGAAGACCTGACTGACCACAAAATCGTGTCCCTCGTCCCACCGCCTGTTTCAAATCACTCTCTGCTAAAGGGGGTTCCATTAAATGAACATATTTTACATCATATAAATCAATCCCTTCTTTGAATTTGGAATCTAAGACTAAAATGCGTAGACGTTCTCCATGGACATTCTCGGGACGTTGATTGTAGGTCTCTAACATCTTTTTCCGTGTTCCAACACTCAATGGTTGCCCCCACAATGGCAATGATTGTAAGAGTGCAAATCCATCACACCCCTTCTTCACCGGCTCCGCATCTACTAAAAGAGCTCCTCCGCGGGGTCCCGCCTTCATCCGAAATTCAAAGCCTCCGTGCGATAAAAACAAGCCAATGGCCTTGGCTCCATACGCCGATTCTCGAAGATCCGTAAAAATATAATGTTTAAATTTTGTTCCGTGCTGCTTCATATCGTCCGCATCCAATTTCTTGATCTGTTCCACCAACCGCAAATACTTCTCACTGGCATATGGAAGATCTGCAGGAAGCTTCGAACCAATCTTCGATGTGTTGGAGCTTTTTCGAAGGCAAAGTGCCTTTCGGCTCAATCGGGACGTTTCTTTTGCCGGTACCATTCCCCTACTCATTCTACAGATAACTTTGTGTATACTTCTTTCAACGGTCCCCTTACAAAATCCTTTAATTTGAAGGATGTTTTTACAAACATAGGATTTGTTTCACTTCGTAACTTATGCTTATCAAACGTATTATCTTTGTGACACATTACCAACATCACTTTGCGAGGATCTAATTGGACCAACGGAGTTGAATATTTATTGGTAAATTCAATTTCTTCGGCATGAAAACTAGTTTCACTACATCGTACTTTTTTAGCGTAGGATGTAAGATAGCCCATGGTTCCAAAGGTTCCATGATTAGGAAACGGATAGGGACCCGATTTCCAGATGCTTTTATCATCTACAAAATAACAATAGAGTTCACTTGCTCCTACCAATGAAATTTTAGGATTCATTCGCAATTTCATCACAACATGTGAGACTCGATCCGGTGTGTAATAATCATCATCATCCAGGCAAATACAGATATCACCCGTCGCAAGGTCATGAAGACGATTGCGCTTGGCACCGACTCGCAACCGCTCGGGCATCCCAATGTATCGAATTTTTACATCTTTCAACCGTTTTTGAAAAGAGGGGATGAGATCTTCGACACGATCCGTCCCATCATCGAGAAGAATCCATTCCATTTTGGAAGCAGGGTAGGTTTGGGCTGCAATACATTCGACAAGATTGGGTAAAAAAGCTCGACGATTGTACGTCGGAGTGAGTAGGCTAACCGTAGGTTGAGTAGGTAACATCTTATTCCTATAAATTGAAAAAGACTTAGGTGCTGATAGAATCAGAAAGGGCCGACGGGAGTCACCCCGCTCCACTTGTTGGAGGGAGGGGGGCACTCCAGGACGGCACACTCACAGGAAGCGGTGCGCACGAGAGGGCAGGGCATCGCCGCGGAAGGCGGGGGGCAGTTCGAAACGGTCGCCCCCTCACGCGTGAGGGTGCGGAGATGATGGTTCTCAGATGGCGGCGCCGAGGGGAGGGACGTAGATGCGAACCCAACAAAGGTGCTCTCGTCACGGCCACCTGAGCCGCCCCTGGAGAGATAGGCACCCTTTGTGCGCAGCGAGGAAGGCTGCGCCGTGGGCGGAGGAGGTGGGGGGCAGCTCATAACGGCGGCGTATAGCTCCTCGGGCGTAAAGCCCGAGGGAGCTCGAGGCTTGACCGCGGGACTCACCGCCATAGAACTGCGCATGAAGGTAAGCGGAGCCGAGGGGGGAGGAGGCGGGGGGACGCCCATCAGGGAGGGGAGACGCTCCAGACCGCCCGTAGGAGGCGAGGGCATCGTAGCTGCGGCCGCATCCGCGGCAGCAGCCGCGTTAGCAGCATCCGCAAGAGCGATGGCTGCTGCGAGGATCTCGTGGGTCGACGCAGGGCAGACCATCGGGTCAGCCATGCGAAGGACGGCCGCCCATTCGTGGGGGTAATGTCCCGTGTAGGGGTCGAGGGTGGGAGCACGAGGCATGGCCACGGACGTATCACCAGCAAATGCTGCAGCATGTGCTGCAGAGGACCTCTCCGATGCCTCTGCAGCAATAACTGCAATTGCGAGGAGTTCGGGGGTGGACTGGGTCTCGATCTTGCGAAGGACCTCCACCCATTCAGGGGTGAAATGTCCCGTGCGGGGAGACTGAGCGGGGGCGGCAGACATTGTTGAAGGCAAGAAGGGAGCGTGAGGGCGGGGTTCTTGGGTTCAGCGAGGATAGTTTCCTTTTTTGAAAAAAGAAGGTTCAATTTTATTCACATACCAGCGGCTTTGCCGCTGGTATGTTTATAAAATTTCAAACGACTAATTTCCAGCCCCTTTGGGGCTGGAAATTAGACGATTTCAATTTTATTCATGCAGGAAGAATCGGTTTTGCCACAAAAGCGGCCACTGCCACCTTCAGAGCTTCTACCTCAGCAGCGGCCAAGGCGGCTTTTGCAGCCTTTGCATCAGGATTTTCTACAGCAGTAATTACAGGAGCATCCATTCTAATTGTAAAAAGAGAATAGGATTAATTTAAAAGTCAATTTTTTCAGAAATTTGTTGATAGATTCTTCCTATTTTTCAGACAAAGATCTCCACTCTGCGGAAATTCTTGCTGTCTTAAATAAATACGATCCATTAACAATTATACAAAATGAGTACTCATCGCCATCGACTTTGGAGTTATCTTCATAATCTTCATCAGCATGAATTAAAAGAAACCTCTCCCAAACAAGCTCAGCCAAGTTATATCAAGCAACCTCTTCTTGCTCATCAACAAACTACTTTACACCAAGCCATCACTCTAGAAGCTGCTAAACGAACTGGACTCCTTTGCGAACCTGTGTTAGGAGATCCATATGGAGGAACTCTCTACATGAATTACGGTATCATTGGTGACCCCGTAGGATCTGGAAAATCCCTTACCGCGTTGGCCCTGGCAGGGCAACCCCGCCCCTCTGAAGAAACGGTTGAACTCCTTTCTCGTAACAATGTTGGTAATTTTACGGATATGTCCTTGATGCGATCTCGGTCCATT